>Ga0272440_1002825_pt1 | contig 13326 bp, 4 predicted proteins | sample SSMMMBAug17_FD_192440 | JGI IMG/M metagenome (GOLD analysis project Ga0272440, IMG submission 192440) | Marine sediment archaeal communities from Little Sippewissett salt marsh, Falmouth, MA, United States - SSM-MMB-Aug17 | ecosystem: Environmental > Aquatic > Marine > Wetlands > Sediment ...
ATGGTCTTTGAGGGCGCTTTAGCGTCCTTTTCCCCATATGTAGCGTGGGGCTTTAGCCCCATGCGGACGTGGGTTTGCCGGAATTTAAATTTTTCAATGATAGTACCGACTTTTTGGGAATGCGCCCCTTATTATCTTCAGGCAATGCTCTGGATTGGGCGAACCTACGAACTTATATGATTGGGTTTTTCGACAATCCATAAAGATTGCGACAATATTGACAAATTTGTTTTTGAATGGGCACTATTTTTTATCCGATGGCAGTCTTACAACAATTGTAGTCCCTTTGCCTTTTTCGCTTTCAATTGAAATGCGGCCATCATTTCTATCCACAATTACTTTACAAATCAACAACCCCAGGCCTGTACCTTTTTCATTGGCAGTGCCAGGCGTAAAATGGTAATGTTCCATATTAAATAATTTGTCCAAATGCTTTTGAGATATGCCAACGCCTTCATCAATAATACTCAATTCTGTGATATCTTGTTTTTCTTGTGCTGAAATTTTCACACAGCTTTCCGGATGACTGTACTTGATTGCATTGGACAAAAGATGTTCAATTAAAATCATCAACAAATTGGCATCAGCAAAAATCTTAATATCCTTATCCACCTGATTTTCAATTTTAATTTGTTTTTTCTGTGCGGTTTGCTCAATAACCTGGAGCTGTTCTTGAATAATATCCACTAAATGGAATGATGAAGGTTCAGATCCCATTTTATTATTTTGTATGCCAGACCATTTATGTAGATTATCCAAAATTTTATTAAGCAGGTCTGTGGTATTGTGAATTTCATCAATATAACCTTTCTTTTCATTATCATCTAGCATATCATAATAACTTTTTAACAGGTCTGCCAGCCCCATGACTGCACTGAAAGGATTTCTCAAATCTTGAGATATGATTGTAAAAAATCGATTTTGCGCGGCATTGATTTCACGTAATTCTTTATTTGCCTGCTCGATCTGATATGTTCTTTCCTTGACTTTTCTTTTAAGAGTCTGAGCGAGCTTTTGTGCCTGTCTTAAACGAATCTTAGCATAGCCAATCATGCAAATCCATGTCAATCCAACGAGTAAAATAATGAGACTGATATAAAATGGCAGGGTTTGCCAGAAAGGTTTTTGGATTTCAAAAGAAAAAGATTGATAGGCATTCCAAATATTATCTTTTCCTTTTGCCCGAAAATGAAAATCGTACTGACCGGGTAAAAGATTCTGATACGTCACAACAGGTGAATCCTGATTATTGTCAATCTTGTAAAAATGGTTTAAACCTCTCATATAATAGTCGTAGCAGATGGATTGTTCATCTTTAAAAGACAATCCTGCCAACTTGAATATGAGGTCGTTTTGATTCCATGAAAGAATTAGCGGTGTTGATTGTTTAAGCATCTGAAACGATGGCATGATATTTTTATCATTTACAAAAATATTTTCAATATGACACCGGGGTTTGAATTTCAAAAGCGGCCTTTTGGTAACATCAAAGATTGAAATACCACGATACGTGCCGATCCATAAAAGATTTTCAGCGTCCACAAACAATGCATTAGAAGAAACGCGGTTTACAGGAAGGCCATCACGTTGATCCATTGAAAACTCAACCGCCTGGGTTTCAGGATTGAAACATACAAAGCCTTTATCTGTCCCCAGATAAAGATTTTTTTCTTGTCTGGCACGCGTTATGGCATAGACATTCAGGTGTCTGAGATGTTCTGGTATGATCAACTGATTGTTTTCATAAAGACCAAAGCCTTTATCGGTTCCCAACCATAGACGATCAGCATCAGAATAGATAGAACGTACCTGGACATTTAATCGAGCCTGCTGTACAAAGGTATTGCCATCATAACGAATCAAGCCTTCTGCATTGCCCCCAATAATCTGGTTTTCATGTGAAAGCAGTGTAAAGGTATGTTTTTTTGTTTTTAATGGTTGGGGATAACTATCTGGATTTTCCAAATAGAAAATTGTGCCATGCGGGGTCAATAAAAAAATTTTTTTATCTTCACTGACAAAAATATCAATCAGGTTAAAAATTGGCGGACTGAATCTATTCTTTCGAATTACTTTAAGTTCCTGATTTAGTATGAAAAGCCCAGAGACATTTGCAATAAGAATTTCATCTCCATAGGGATGAACATGACATTTTCTTTCCGCAACATGCAATCTCGGTGTAATATCTAAAACTGTATCCTTGTAACAATAAACCCCATGTGCGCCACTGATCCACATTCGCTTTTTTTGATCTTGAAATAAATGATTAATCTCTCCACTAAATCTTTTTGGATAAAATGATCGCAGACTGACATTGGTCAATTTTTGTATATTGCCCATAAAACCAATCCAGTAGTTGTATTCATTATCCTGATAGAAGCTTTCTAAAGTTGAAGGCAGTATGCCGACATGCGTATCGAAGATAATAGCATCCTGGCTCATGGAAATGATTTCAATAATTTTTGAATCAGACAGCATGTATAAAGCGCCATCTTTCAATCGTTTAATTTGTTTTATGTGCGTATTTTCTATAGCCAGACGAGAATTGGCTGTAATGATTTCCTTGTATGTGTCTACAACAATTTTATCCTTTGATGCCATCCATAAGTAACCATCAGCGCCAATACTCAATGCATGACAGGGAATTTTGTTTATCTGAGAAATTTGAAATTGTGCATCCAGGGCATATACCCCCTGAGTCGTACCCAAAAAAATGCCAGCGCCATTTTTCTGAAGTGTGATATCCCACAGAATGCCATTTAACAGAGGATGCTTTTCATTGATACAAAAAAGTTGCCTGTCTTTTGTATAAACAAACAGTTCTTCACTCATCAACCATTTATTGTCCTGATTATCAATGACAATTTTTCTAACATTAATGCCATTGGCAATATTTTTTATTTGTGCCCCCTGTATAATGCTAACCCCATTTTCCATTCCCAGATACATTGCACCTGATTGATCCTGATCAATAGCAAAAACAACATTACCTGATAAGCCATCAGTGGCATCATAAACTTTCATTTGCCTGCCATTATATCGAACAAGGCCACCGGCAGTGCCAAACCACATCAAGCCATCACGATCTTGAAATATCGACAAAACAGGTTCCTGCGGAAGGCCATCATCTTTAGTGTAATTCACAAAAGAAAACTTTCCTACCTGATATTTCCAATGAAACAAACGCGTGAACTTTTTCATTTCTTCAAAGCTGATTCCTGTTTGCGCAACGAGTAATTGATCCATCAGGCCATTGGTTGATGCTTTTTCAAAAAATTCGTACAATTTATGTTTCAATTTGGGATGATTCTTTTTGATAGCCCAACCACGTTCTGTAATCTTTCCAATAACCAACTTGATTTCAATTTCTGGCAAATTATGCGTATAAAAGAAACCATTTTCGATAATGGCATAGTCTGCTTTTTTTGAAACAATTTCCTCAATAAAATCAGATACATTTGCATAATGATAGTTATGAATGCCATGATGCTGAAGTATTTCTTCGTATGTACTGCTTTTCGATGTTACTCCCTGAAAATCGTGTAAATCGTCAATATATTGTATGGGGGTTTCTTTCAGGGCAATGATCGTTTGAACCAGGGGAAAAAAAGACAGAATATCAACTTTTGATTCACGCCATTTTAGAGGTTCGATAACATCACAGGCAATATCAAAATTTTTGAATTCAGAAGGGGTATAGGCGGCATCTTTTTCAATTATGCCTTGATCATTTTTCCAATAATCTGAAAATGTAGATATTTTTATTAAAACAGGTTTGACCCCCAGTTCTTTTGCAAAGGCCAAAGCCAGGGCATAATTGAATTGTTCTTTGCCACCTTCCAGATAGACAAAGGGACGTTCCCGAACGCCGATGCGCAGTTCTTGTGATTTTATAATATCATCCAGATCGCGTTTCCATTGATGATCAGTTTGAAATTGTTGGCTGTGTGTCTGAACAATTTTATCATAGGTTTCATAATTGACACCAAAATATTTGATAAAAAATGTATTGATTTCTTTTGTCCCAATGAGACCATCAAAGAAGTTTTGAAGTTCTTTTTGAAGGGCAGTATTGTTTCTTTTAATCCCCCATCCACAATCTTTAGCAGGGCCAACAGGGAAAGATATCTCAAATCCTTTATGATTTTTCATAAACAACAGTGCATTATCTGAATCCAGAATAAGGCCATCTGCCTTGTCATTCAAAACATTTTCATAGCAATCTTTTGTCTTTCGTGTGGGTAAAAATATAATGCCGCCACCAATTTTGTTATTAATGTCTTTAATGTATGCTTCAAATGTGGTGCTTTCTAAGAATGTAATGCGTTTATCTTTTAATTCACTGTAATGCTTCAGGCGTTTATTTTCAGGTGTAATCAATAATTCTGTCACTTTAAATGCGCTGATAAAATTCATCAATTTTTTACGCCAATGCAAAATTGTAATTGAATTGCATATGATATCACATTTTTCAAAAAGGTCAGGGTCGTAAGCAATCGTTGGATTTGTGATTACCTCTTCTGGGAAATGTCCGGCAATGGTAAAAATATCTTTCCAGGGAATAATAACAGGAACCAACTTTACATTGAGATAATCAGCAAATGCTTGTGCAAGCTCTCGATGAATACCATCATAAGCTTTTTGTGTAAATGCAGCAGTGAGCTGGCCAGATTGCAATATAGATTCTAGACTGCGGGCCGCAACTAGATTTGGAATCAATAAACAAATAAGAAACAGAGATTTGTTAATCCTCATGTTGATTTTCCTTTATATTTTTATAACTTTCGAAAAATTGTATCGCAGCGCACATCATGTCGTCAAATTTGGGGTTAGCTCTGGGCGCAACAACTTGATATTTGTATCCCGACAATAATTTAATTGGTTTATCAAGAACAAGATCACCATGCGCCAATGGTTGATCATCATGAAAGCTGGATATAAGATAGGCAACACCATTTTCGACATGTTTGTTTAGAAGATCAATCACACCAGAGACCAGTGTCGTGGCATCCTGAATGGAATGTGCAACAAAGACAGGTTGTTTAATTTTGAAATTCTTTATCAGTTTCTTATTTTCCTGAATAAGCCTTGCCAATTGCAAGCCAGAAAAGTTTGAAAAAATTGGATATTTGTATGGATTAGGGCCATATCCGGCAAGTTTTTCCTGTTTCGTGCGATAATACGTCTGAACAAGGGGAACAATACCGATATTTTCATATAAGGTGCCAATCTCAAGGGCTGCTGAAAATAAAAATAATCCGCCAGTAATTTGTGAATGATATCTCAAAACTGCATTTAAGCTCAATGCGCCACCAGTTGACAGGCCGCCCAGACTGATATGTCTACCCATCATTTTTGCCACTGAAATGGTTTCATCAATATCGAATTTCCATTTTTGGTATAGTCCCCATTCTTGCAAGGCTTTATCAGGATATTTCAGGCCATGACCATACAATAGAGGAAATATGATATTTGCACCTGCATTGAAAAATCGCCAACCGATGGCTTCCATATAATAAGGACTGTCAGACAGACCATGTGTCAGAATAACAACATGGTCTGTAAATTTATTATGGGATAGAATGCAGGGATAATTGCCCTTTCCCCGCAAAACAGGCGATATTATTTCGTGGCGATACCCATTGTTGTTTATCACATCTGACTGTATACGATAGTTGCCAAGGCGTTTTTTGTAAATCAGGCCGAAAGATTCGATAATATGATCAATATCAAAAGATTGCATGTGTTACCTCAGGCTAATTTAATGACTGAATCGCAAGAACCACTCGTTCAATAATATTTTCCCAGTTTTCATTTTTTCCCCTGCGAAACAAACGCATTGTCGGATACCAGGGGCAATCCTCCCGCATCAGTAACCATCGCCAATCCGGAATTGGCGGAATTAACACCCAGACAGGTAATGCTAAAGCACCGGCAAGATGTGCCATTGATGTATCGACAGTAATAATTAGATCCATTTGTCTGGCAGCAAGAGCTGTTTCCAAAAAATTATTGAAATATGGCGAAAGATCGATCCAGTTCATCTTTTTACACGCTTCAGACATGCCGGACTTTTTCTGAAAGCTAAAAATCTGAACATTCTCAAGTGAATTGATGGGCCCAAATGTCTCATATGGGATCGATCTTTCAGCGTCTCCTTTATGGATGGGACTGCCAGCCCAAACAAGACCGATACAATATTTGTCTTTGTTTGGCCAAATCACTGAATCGATCATGTCATGAGACGTTTCAGGGATAAAAAAATAGGGGGTTTCGGAGGGTATATTGTCCAGAGTGGTTTTACATAAAAAAGGAAGGCTTACAATGGAGACCTGTAAATCACATGGTGCGCAGTGATCTCCTTCTTTAATAACCTGATCCACTCCTTTTAAATGAAGAAACAGTGGATACAATTCTGGTCCACATCCCAAAACGACAGTTCCGCCTTTTTGTTTGATATGTGGCAAATAGCGCGCAAAATGAATACAATCTCCAAAACCTTGTTCGCAATATACCAGCAATCTTTTACTTTCAAATGATTCCCCTTTCCATTGTTTTAAATAATAATTGTGATGTTCAGGGTATTTTGCAATGCGCCATTCATGTAACAGGAAACCTTCTTTGAACTGTCCCAATATTAACAGGCAAAAACTTAAACTGTAATGTGCATCAATATGATCTTTTTGCATTGCAATGGTCTTTCTGAGATAAATTATTGCAGATTCATACGCACCCAATCGCAATAAAACAACGCCTTTATTAAAATATAATTCTGAATAACCCGCATGTTGCTCAAGCGCCTGATCTAATAATTTCAAGGCATCATCATAACACTCCTCACAAATATAAATATCTGCCAGATTGTTCAAACACGCAACAAAGTCTGGCTGGATTTCAATGGCCCTTTTATAGAAGGTTTTGGCCTTATCAAAGAAATGATTTTTCTTATAAACATTACCCAGATTATACAATATTTGTGCAGATTCTGGCTGATATTCAAGTGCAGTTTCAAAAGATGATATTGACAATTCAATTTTACCCAGCTTTTGATAGGAAATCCCCAAATTGTTATGTGCCTGAGCATGATGTGGCGATAGGGTTATGACTTGTTTGAAGCACCCAATCGCCATGTCGGTCTGTTTTATTTGTAAATATGAAACCCCAAGATTGAATAGAACATCAATATTGTCAGGCTGTATATCAAGACTTTCCTGATATTTCTGAATGGCGGGCTCGAATTTTTTTTGTTGAAAATAATGATTGCCCTGTTTTAAAAGTTGATCTGCCATATAGGCAACAGTCATGATTTCTGGCATATCATATTTTTCTAAATAATTAAGCCGCACGTATAAGGCGCGAATGACTTCGATAAAAACATCAGACCAATTATTGAAATCCTTTTGGCGAAACAATCTGGCACTGGCATACCAGGGTGAAGAATTTCGATTTAATAGCCATCGCCAATCCGGCACTTTTGGAAGAAGTACCCATACTGGATGATGCATGGCACCTGCCAGGTGAGCAACAGCGGTATCCACGCTGATAATTAAATCCAGCCTGGAAATAGCATAAGCAGTGTCTGAAAAATCTTGAAGATAGGGCGCAAGATCGATAAACTCGAATAAGTTTAAATTATCCGACTGTTGATCTTTTTGCAGGCTGAACAGTGTTACACCCTTGACTTTGGCCAGATATGAAAACATATGCAAAGAAATTGAACGATCCCGATCATGTTTGTTTGCCGGGTTGCCAGCCCAGACAAATCCGACCTTAAATTTTTGTTTATGGGCATCAATGACATTGTCCAGAGACTCTGGCGCCTCCAATGGAATGGATAAATAGGGTGTTTCAAAAGGAATGGTATCAAGCCCAGTTTTAAATATTGCGGGCAGGCTCATGAGTGAAATATGATAATCAAACGATGGTAAAGGTTGATTTTCAGGTAAAATCATATCTGCCCCCCTTGCTGTTTCGAACAATCGATGTAAAAGGGGATGACAGACTAGAATAACTGTTCCACCACGTGATTTGACAAATGGTAAATACCGAACAAATTGGATGGCATCACCAAATCCTTGCTCCATGTAAACGAGAATCGTTTTGTTTATAAATTCAGCACCATCCCATAAGGGTTTGTCATATCCTGGTTTTGGAAAATCCGGTCGTTTCAAGCGCCATTCATATTCCTGAAAACCTTCTTTCAAACGGCCATCCAGCAACAGGGAGATGCTCAAATTGTAATGTCCTTCAGCATAATCTGGAGAAGCATTTAAAGCTTTTTGATGCCACGATATTGCAGTAGAAAGGTCTCCTTTTTTTCCATAACAGGCACCAAGATTGGTGTAAATGTCAATCTTATCTGGCATCAGTTCCAGTGCCTGTTTAAAATATTCTATGCTTTTATTTAGATTTCTGACACGATAATGCGCACTTCCAAGATTGTATATGGCTTTAAAATATGAGGGATTAAGATCAAGGGCTTTTTGAAAACAGGTAATGGCTTTTTTATAATTGCGTTGACTATACCATGCACGTCCTAAATTGTATTGACATATCGCATGGTTCGGATTAATTGCGACAGCTTTATCATAACAATCAATGCTGTGACTGTAATGTTTTCGAAAACCACTGGTATTGCCCATATAAAACCAGGCATCAAAGGATTTGGGGTTGAGCTGCGTGATAGGTTCAAAAAATTCAGACGCCTGTGAATATTCCTTATTTTGCATCAGCGCCATACCCTGCTGATACATTGTTTTCGTCATAATTGGCACAAGGGCATCCTTAACCTGTTCTATCAGTTCAGACCAATTGTCTCTCTGTGTTTGGCGAAATATTCGCATACCTGGATACCAGGGGCTGTCCTGACAATCCAAAAGCCATCGCCAGTCCGGAACAGTTGAAAGCAAAAGCCATGTTGGATGTCCCATTGCTCCTGCTAAATGAGCGACAGCGGTTTCCACACAAATCATCAAATCCATGGATTGAATGGCTGATGCTGTATCTGCAAAATCCTCGAACAATATGCCCAAATTGGCAATGGATATATCATCTGGTAACTGACGTAACAAACTGTAATGTTGTTGATCTTTTTGAAAACTGAACAATCGGATTCCTGGCATTTTGGCAATGGTTTCAAAAAAGGAAATGGGGATTGAACGATGTCTATCATTTTCATTTTGAGGATTTCCAGCCCAAACAATACCAACATTAAATTGTTTTTTGTTTTCTTTTATTTCTTCTCTCAAAATGCGTTTAATTGTGTCGGGTGCTTTTAAGTAAGGAATTTTTGAAGGAATCGTTTGAGCAGTTGTTTGAAAGAAGCATGGCAGAAACAAAATGCCGGCAGCATAATCATATGCAGGTATGTTTTTTTGATCGCTGAGTATATATTGATCCGCAATTTGAGAACCTGAAAACAAACGAATTAATGCACCAGGAACCTGAAAAAGGACCGATGCACGCGCTTCTTTTAATAAAGGTAGATATCGTGAAAACTGGATAATATCCCCAAAACCACGTTCAGAATAAATAAATAGTGTTTTTCCTTCAATCGCATCAGTCAATGAAAGTTCAGAATGCAACTGTTTTTCTCGAAACCATTGGTATTCCAAAAAGCCTTTTTCGTAATTTTTATGAAGAAGACACAATACTGCGCGATTTTCATGCGCCAAAGCAGATTGTGGATTAATTTGCAAGGCTTTATCAAAGCAATGCGCTGCAAGATCGTAATCTCCATTTTTATGATAGGCAACACCAAGAGAATTCCATGCGTTAGCATCCTTAATATTCAATTGAAGGATTTTTTCACAGGTTTTAATTGCCTCATCATAATTGCCTGTGGATTGAAGGGATAGATTTAATTGTGTTAATGCGCCCATATGCTCGGGCTGATGTTTCAAGCAGTGATAGCAGGTATCAATTGCAAGCTTTATTTGGTTCGTTGAATGATAGACCAATGAAAGGTTGAAAAGTGCATTTACTGATTCGGGATTAATTTTAAGCGCATTTTTCAAGCTTTCAATCGCCAATTGGGAATAATTATATTTTTGATACACCTGTGCCAGATTACAGTGAAAAACATCATTGTCCGGCAAAAATTCAATAGATCGAAGCATGTATGCAATGGCATCGTTTGCGTTATTGAGCCTGTCGGCAACAATTCCCAAAAAATGATTGGCATAAGGCTCATTTGGGGATTGGGCCAAAATTTCACGTGCAATTCGTTCACCTGTTTTCAAGTCACCTTTTTCAAACAGGTTTTCGAGTTCTCTTAGCTTTGTATTGTTGTTTTTCATTAGAATTATTCGTAATCCAGGAATTATAATGTTTGGAAATATAAATATGAATTTTATATTTTATGAACTTATCTGCGTATTTATCATAAAAATGTTTGATATGTCAATTTTTCCCATCAAGTTGATGACTTGTCCATGCTTTCATAATAGAATGAACCAGCGTAGCCAGTGGAATCGCAAAAAACAAACCCACAATACCAAATAATCCGCCAAATACCAGAACAGCCACAATAATGGCAACAGGATGAAGATTCACCACCTCTGATAACAACAGCGGCACAAGCAAATTACCATCCAAAAGCTGAATAATTGATAAGGCCAACATGACATAGGCAAAATCAGATGACCATCCCCATTGGAAATATGAAATCAATGCAACAGGAACAAACATGACTGTTGCGCCAACATAGGGCACAATTACTGAAAGCCCGACAAAAAAGGCCAAAAGCATTGAAAACTGAAGCCCAAATAATATAAATGTAATGTATGTCACGCTCCAGACAATACATATTTCATAGATTTTGCCTCGAATATAATTGCCTGTCTGAACGTTGACTTCCTGCCATACGCGATAAGCCAGCTCACTCTCCTCTGGCAGCAAGTCAGTAAACCATAGAATTAATTTTTGTTTATCTTTTAAAAAGAAAAAGACCAGAAGTGGCACCAAGACAAGATATATTAAAATGCTGATTGCTCCACGAACTGATGCCAGGGATAATGAAAAAAGTTGTTGAATCAAATTTGTCAGTTCATTGCCCAGGTTATCAATTACTTGTTTGATTTGTTGCTCGGATAGAATATCAGGATATTTTTCTGGCAATCGCATCAGCTCTGTTTGTCCAGTAGCAATCATGGATGGCAATTGTTGAAGAAATTGGCCAACCTGTTGTGAAAGCAGCGGCAACATCACAACTGTTAGAATTAACAATATTGCCATAAACACAGCAAAAACTACCACTACAGCAATTATTCTTGGAATCTTCATACGTTCAACCATCGTTACAAATCCTTCCAGAAGATACGCGATTATGACAGCACAAAAAACAGGTGCAAGCATGTTCCCCAAAGTAAATATCGCAACAGATCCTATGACAATCAATACGCCAAGAATCACAATCTGAGGATCTGAAAAATGCCGGTTTAACCATTGCGTGAAAAGCTTAAACATTTTGATTTTCCTTTTTATAAAATGGAAAAGGTAAAAAAACTTAGGAATTCTCGGAAAAGAAGTTCCCCTATCTACCCGAAAATTTAAGACCGCTTACTCAGGAATGCGCCCTGGCTATGTTTCAATCTCATCTCAAGAAAAATGAGCAAAAGATATGCCACGGGCGCATTCCAAAAAAGTCGGACATTCATTGATGATCATTGAAAAATGATTTATTTCGGCAAATCCAAGAACAGCGTAGGGCTAAAGCCCAACGCTGAATGGAAAAAGGACGCTAAAGCGCCCTCAATACCATTAAGCAAAGTATCAATAAATTGGTTGATCTTTTCAATATGGATAAAATTTGCCTGCAACCAATTCAGTACCTATGTAACTTGAGGGCGCTTTAGCGTCCTTTTTCCATTCAGCGTTGTGCTTTAGCCCTACGTTGTTCTTGGATTTGCCGAAATAAATCATTTTCAATGTTTCTCTCTAAAAAGTCCGACTTTTTGGGAATGCGCCCTATGCCACTTGCGGGTAAATAACGTTCAAGATAATTTGCATGTTATTATTCCAGCTTTCCTGATCAATTCGGCATAGTTGCCCTGATTGAAAAACAAGGCATCGATCAATTGATATCATATTTTTTTTTAGTTTTCAATGAAGCAAATGTTTATGATCTTTTAAGCAGTATTATGTCAATAATGCATCAATGTCTTCAGGGTTTGAGAGGAAATCAACACTACGAGGGTCTTGATTGATTGCATATTCTTGAACGAACTTGCCTCCCCCCATTTGTTGTTGGATACATCCAAACGCCCTAAATAACCAGTTTGTACCCGAACGAGGCTCTCTGCGGGTTTGCTTAACCTGACGGCTATGGCGTAAAGCCCCATGATAAAAGGCTTTACGCTTTTGTCTGAGATAGGTATGGATTGAATTTAATACATTTGGATTTAATTAAATGGATTGAGTGTAACCAAAATGGCAGGTGAATACAATTTTCTCATTATTTTTTGAACCAGGATTACACAAAGAAGATGAATAAGATGATTAAAAAACAGTATTTATTTCATCTTATTCATCTTCTTCAGTGTAATCCTGGTTCAAAAAATGGCAGGTGATAATTTAAATTCCGGCCATTTTGGTTACACTCAAATGGATTTATGGGAACGATTTAGTTCTTTGGATTGATGCATCCGATAACTTGGCCCTTCAATAGGGGCGCATTTCAAAAAAGGGGGTATTTTCTTTGCACTGAAAGGGCGTATCATACCAGCCCAGGGCAACGCCCGGGGAAATTTAAAAAATATTCTTAAGCCCTGTAATGGCGTTACATAAATGAGCTACTAATAAGTAAGCGGCCATAAGTTTTCGGGTAGAAAAAAGTTCGTCCAACTGAAAATGTTCGACCGCAACCCCAGGCGGTCGTGCTGAAACCGGAAATTTTCAATACCAGGCGGTCGAACATCGTCCGGAAGGTTATACTTTTATCTACCCGAAAACTTATGATCGCTTACTTAATTATTGTTCTTATATGTGTCGTCCTTTCAGGACTAAGAAAATACCCCCTTTTTTGAAATGCGCCCCTTTAATAGTTGCTCTGGGTTTAAACAAAATTTATTGACACCGATATGTCTGAACCGAATCCCCTAAAACTGGTGTCATTTTGCCATTAAACTCATATTGCACATTCGCACTTTCCCCGGCACATTCCCAAAAAGTCGGACTTTTTAGAGAGAAACATTGAAAATAAATGATTTATTTCGGCAAATCCAAGAACAGCGTAGGGCTAAAGCCCATAGCCGTCAGGCTAAGCAAACCCGCAGAGAGCCTCGTTCCCACGCTCTGCGTGGGAATGCATCCTGGACGCTCTGCGTC
>Ga0272440_1002826_pt1 | contig 13321 bp, 4 predicted proteins | sample SSMMMBAug17_FD_192440 | JGI IMG/M metagenome (GOLD analysis project Ga0272440, IMG submission 192440) | Marine sediment archaeal communities from Little Sippewissett salt marsh, Falmouth, MA, United States - SSM-MMB-Aug17 | ecosystem: Environmental > Aquatic > Marine > Wetlands > Sediment ...
CCCTACATTGGTTTTGCTCATAGGTTTGATACTGGTTTTTGTTCGAGGCGAACATAAGGTTCGACCAACCAAACGAATAACAAAATATTTACTACGATCTACCCGAAAATTTATGACCGCTTACTTACTGAATTGGGAATATCATGATTTTCATCAATTTTGAAATAAATAAACAGTTAATTAATAATTAGCTTTTGGGTATTGAGGGCGCTTTAGCGTCCTTTCTCAATTCAGCGTTGGGCTTTAGCCGGCTTTAGCCCTACGCTGTTCTTGCAATTGCCGAGATCGTGCATTCCTTGAATGAAATTCACTTCCACTAAACTGTATATACGCCCGTGCATGAAGATAATGACGATATTGGTAGAAAAACGCCTGAAGCAGTGCTTCAATCACTTCATGGAAAAAAATTGCCATCTCAACCGGATATTCATCACTTGACATTCTCAGACCCCATAAAGAAATCAAAATTGTAACAACGCCAAATGACAATATCGCTTTTGAGCTTCTTGTCAAGAAGGTGGTTGATGCCATGGCTCTGGATAAACTCATGAGCTTGTGGTATACCATACAGGTAAGTGAAGGTTATACTGTTGATTTAAGCTCTAAAATCAATTTTTATAAACACCTGATGCACACTGTTGCTCTGTCTATTTTTAATGCCATTAATATAGAAAACATATTGATTGACCAAAAACTTACGTATATAATGAATATTAATTTATTCATTTATGCATTAACATTTTTCTGTTGCCATCCCAATCCCATGAAGCTCACACATCTTACCAGCCTTTTTACTGAATCCCTGTTTAGACCAGACACACGGAATAACTTTTTTATCAGAATTATGTCGGCTGTAAACTCTGATTTTTTCAATAAAATCAGTAATTACATTAATTCCAATTTTTTTCTTCCAATTTTTTACTTCAACCAAAACCACACGTTTGCAATCAGATTCAGCTTTTATATCAATTTCCATGTTTTTACCATCAGACCTTTTAATCATAACGCGGGTTTGAACATCTATAATATTTAATCTTGCTGCATCAGAAACATTTTGAAAATATTTGGTTAATGAAAATCTTTTCTTACTTCTAAAAGTTTTTGCAAGTTGATCTTCAGCAACCTCTCCTTTTAAGGTATTGTATTTTCCTGATATAGAATCTTTGTCGTGTTTTAATTTTTTTAATTCAGCATCCATTTTATCAAGAGTTTTTCTAAAATCAACACGAATATCAGGTTCAAAATCATCAATTTCTCTGCCATATCGACTTCTAAGAATTAAATGAAGTGTGCCATCGTTTAAACCTTGAAATTCAATATCAGCATCGCCCTGTTCAATTAGATCTGCTTTTTCCAGTTTTCTTAATCTTTTAAGGATTTCCTGTTCAGAAATTTCAAAGCCAAGTTCTTGTTTTAATTCTTTGGGTATCCATATTCGTTTTGGGTCCTTACTCATATGAAGCAATATTCTTTTAGCATTAATATTATTGATGTCTTCAAGGGTTTTATCTATATATTCCCTCCATGTCAAAGACATTTCAGACATTCTGTATGATATCTCAAAATGAACTGTTTCAATTACACCTTCTTTTGTTTGGAGATTGCTATTTTCTAATTTGCTTTGAAATATACAGGAAATAAAAAATGGATCAGAACTGCATAACTTGTTTATTTGTTTTTCTGTTTCTGGTGTTGTTTTTTTATTAAATGCTTTTGCGTAAGTTTTTACAGCTTCAAGTCCTTCGTCTGGTTCAAGGTATGGTGAAAAAAAATGTTTTGAAACTCTGCCACCTTCCAAATGTTTTTGGATGATATTGTTCAGCCAGTTTGTATAAGATCCTGTAATTAACATGGGGGCTATTTTGGATTCTGCTAACTGGTGATAGCTTCCGGGTAAATTTTTAGCACAGTATTCTTTACATCCGAAATCCCTATAAATATATTTGGATAAAAACTGAAATTCGTCAATCATTACCAAAAACCGTTTATCATAATAATTTGCAAAACGTTTTGGAGCAGTGCAGGCTGTTTTCCACATTGAACCATAAAGGCTTTGATTTTTATAGTTTGTCATTGACTTTAGGTCATTTATAAACAAATTAATTGATTTTTTGACACCATATTCATGTATTTCTTCAAGTGTTAATGGAACCTCTACTGGCTTTTCATCCCTTTCCAAAAACGAAATATATTGCGAAGCAAAAATCTGGTAATATTCAATAGCAAAGTCTGGCAACCAGATTTCAGCATCAGCAATACTAAAAAATATTGGAATAACTTCCCCATTATCACTCCACAAACGATTAAACACCCGCTGTAGCAATGTAGTTTTCCCCCCTTTTTTGCGTGAGAAAAGCGCTTTGGATTTTCCAAGTCTGCCAGGTATTCTTCGTACCCATTCATCAATCATAGCAAGTTCTTTTTTACGACCTACAAATAATTCAGGGCTGCCAATTTCTTCTGATAAAGGATATTGCATGGTTTTTATTCCTTTCTTTTTATCTATCCTTATTCTTGCATGGTTTTATTCCATATTTTTTCTGGGTATCAACTTAAGTACGGTTAGTTGGAATAAGGCTTCTTATCTGTATATTCTATTCAATAAATTCAAATTTATAACCCTATTACTTTAAAATGCAAGTTCTTTTTTAAATCTAGTTTTTTACAAATCATTTTCCATTGATTTAATAAACATAACAAGGTTTTTATTCTTATTGGTCAACATTAGTTTTTTTCTAATATTTTTACGATGGGTGTTTATTGTATCAATGGAAACATTGAGAATATCAGCTATTTCTTTTGAAACAAAATTCTGTTTGAGCAAAAATACAATCTTTTTTTCTGTTGTTGACAATTTGAAGTGTTCAATTTTTGTGATAAACGCGTCTGAAATATTTTTCATTTCATGTTCAATCTGTTTAACGATTTTTTTTCTGAGCTTAACAGGAATATCTCTTTCTTTTAATAAATTAAGCTGTGGTTTTATGATCTCATTATAATAATTGTAATGACTTTCACTCAAATTATCCAGGATTTGATTTGATGAATGAGTCGTTACATCATTTTTAAAGCAATAGTGTGGATTTGATTTATTTGGATCGCTTCTTTTTGATTCCAGTTCCTTCTTGATTATCTGATTTTCAATTAATAATGCAAATTGAGCAGCTACTAAATCTAAAACTTCATATACTTTTTTTGAAAATAAATCAGGGACGAATTTATTTTCCAGATAAACTATGGCACAAATATGTTCCCTGGTCATTAATGGGATACATATAAGCGATTTGACGTTATATTTAATAATATATGGATTTTGCAAAAAGTTATTGTCTGATTGATTGGATAAGATAAAATGTTTTTTTGAATTACTGACATAATTGATTATAGTTTCTGGATAATCATCGGAATTCTTTTCTTTAAAACATTTTTTGTTTCCATTTGTATTAAGATGTATTTCTATTGATTCAACAATTTTCCATATACAATTCTGCCTCAAAAACAAAATGCCTTTTTGAGCGCCTGAAATTTTTACCAATAAGTTTATGATATTATAAAAAGACTTTTCTGGTGCTGTTTGCTGATTGATTATTTTATTCGCTTCTCTAATGGTTTTAAAATCTGAAATGTCTAACACTGAAAATGTATCTGTATAAGATTGTTTTTTCTCTTCATTGAATTGTGGATAACGATCTTTTATAAATTGAGCAATTCCGTGGGCGCCCCATTTTTTGTACAATTTAATGGCCGCACCAAAATAGAGTGCCGCAGTATTTGTTCCCCCTTGAGAAAAAAGGAATTCAAATGCCAGTTCATGAGCAAGTGCTTCATCCTGAATTAACTTTTTTTGGCGGGAAATCAATATTGCTTTTTCAAAACAATCTATTGCAGTATTGTATTCATTTTTTAATGATAATTCCATTGCCTTTATCAGATAATATTTGTTGTCTATTAATCCCGGAAGCTTTGTATAATAAATTTCTATTAAATCAATACATTTTAACATTTCATCATCATCATATCTTTGTTCCTTTTTCAATGAAAGATAAGACAATGCACCGTAAAATGCCAGCCATAAGGTTGCATGTGTTAGCACATTCAGATCGTTATAATTTTTCATTGCTTGTTTTGCATAATTGCAGGCATCTATGTATCTATGATAATAAAAATGAAGAACCAATGATATTATTGATTTTTTGTAGATTGTCTCGTTAGTTGTATCATTGAATTTGTGTAATTTATCTATTTCATTTGACCTGCGCGAAAAATGCACTATCATTTCCAGCATTTGTTGTGAGAGTGAAATTACTTCTTCATGGCCAAGCATTTTCAAATGATCGACGATATCTGTACAGATTTTTATGGCATCATCAAGCATGTTTCCAGCAGAAAATAGATATATTGCATGGTACAGATGACAATAGGAGGCCATTTCATGATCGCCAATATCAAGGCATATACGAACAACTTCTTTAATTCTTTCCATGCAATGATAAGGACTCATTTGCCAGCATGAAACTGCACCATAACGCACTTTAAGGACAAAAATTAATGACTCTTTATTCATTATTTGATCACATATATATTCTGTTTTTTCAGCAATTTCAAAACCGAGTGAAAAATTGGCGATATCTGGATGGCATAGATAAGCAGCATATAGTGCCAGAGATACTGGTGTATTTTTATATTGGCCATATTTTTGAAATAAATGAATGCTCAAGCATGGGCAAATGAAAATGAACTCAGGTTTTGAAAAATAGAGAAATGGAATTAATCGAAAAAGTATGATGGATGCATATTGCATGGTTTCATCCGTCATCCAGGGGAGTTTGAATAATAAGTCTCCTTTATCTTTTTCTAAAATTGAATTGGTTTCTTTGATCAGTTGATTTTTATAATGTGATGTTAATTCATCAGGAATATCAAGCCCTGCATCTCTAAGATAAGTCAAACCAAATTGCAGTCCTTTTTCAAACTGGCCAGTCATGGCATAAACCATTAAGGCTAATTCACTGAATCGGCCTTTTTTCTTCAGGCATTTGGTATTTAATAGAAATCCATCAATATCCTGTTCAGCTTTATTAAATTCTGAAAGAAGGATGTAAGCCTTTGCCCGATTTTCATATATTGTTTCTATGGTTTGCCTGTCAAAATCGTATGAGATGTCATTTGCAATTGATATTGCATTTGTTAAATATTGAACTGCAGTATCGTATGCCCTTTTATTGATTGCACATACACCAGCGTCTATGTTTAAGTTGATCAAAAGACGGATATCTTCTTTCTGAAGAACTGAAATGGCTTTATTATAATGAAATATGATTTCAAACAGTTTTTGTTTATCTTTTTTTTTCTTAAAATTGTTATAAATGAATTGTGCAATATCCCTATGAATATAATATCGTTTTTCATGAGGAATCAAATCATATATAGCCTGTTGAATTTGGTTATGAGAAAAATGAAACAATAAATCATCTAAAATAATGACAGCGTATTTAACAGGCTCAACAAGCAATTTATTTAGTTCTGATTCTGACAATTTTAATAGATGTGCAAGTATTTTTTTATCAACTGTATAACCAAGACAGGACGCTTGTTCTAAAATGCTTCGTGATTCAATAGATAACTGTTTATACCGATTAATGCTTACTGTGACAAGATTATCTGCAATTTCATATGGTCTTATTTTTTTTAAATTAACCAGCCATTGTGATGCTCCTTTATCGAACTGAATTAAACCTTCTGAATGCAATTTAACAAGAATTTGATGCAAAAAAGATACATTTCCCCTGGTTTTTGAATGCAATAGTTTGCTGCATTTTTGACATAAATCCGGTGAGAAACGGAATGAGTCATATAACAAATCAGATATATCTTGTACTGAAATATTGTCAATTTTCATGTGGTGTAAAGACAGGTATGGTAATTTTCCAGATGCAGTCAGGTCTGATAATACTTGATGAAACTGATTGTTTATACTTGTTAGAAGTATTGTGCAATTTGATAATGCTTTATACTGTAAGATTGTCATCAATAGTTTTTTTGAGGCAGAGTCCATCCATTGGATATCATCAAAGAGAATAATTAATTCTTTTTCTTGAGATATGGCTTTCAGAAACTTACAAAATACGCTATTAAACAGATTATGATTTTCAATAAACCCTGATATAAAGGTTTGTTTTTGATGGCCAATGATCAATTCAAGCCTGGGGATAAGATTGGTCAAGACACTGCCATTGGATTCAATATCCATTAAAATAAAAGATTTTATTCGATCAAGTATTTGTTTGCTCTGGCTTAACCATTGGTCAATGAGATTGTTGATTGCTGATATCCAGACATAATAAGGAGTATCTTGAAAATTTTTGAGACAGTTTCCACGAATATGAATACGTTTTGTTTCAAAAATGAAATTATTAATTTTTCTCATCAGACTTGTTTTTCCAGAACCTTCTTCTCCAGTTATAAATATCAGACTTTTATTTTTGTTATATGTTTCAATCAAATTGTTAATGGTTGTAATGTTTTTGGATCGTCCATATAGTTTTTTAGAGATAGTAAAATTTTCAGGTATATCATTTGTTCCCATTGGAAAATTATGAATTTTTCCACACTTGTAAAGTGCTTTTTGACATTTGACAAGGTCGTGTTTTAAGCCAACATGACTTTGATATCGATCTTCTGGCATTTTAGCCATCAATTTTAGAACAATATCAGAGAGCACCTCAGGGATATCTGGATTTAGATCTGTTGGATATTGAGGTATCATTGCTATGTGGCAGTGTATATAATCCTGATAATCATCTGAAATAAAAGGTTTTGAATGAGTCAATAATTCATAGAGGCTTGCACCCAGTGAGTAGTAATCACTTCTGTAATCAATGGGAATATTTAGTCGTCCTGTTTGTTCAGGTGAAATATAAGCCAATGATCCATTGATACTTTGTTTTTCTTTGGAATAGTTTAGGATTTCCATTTGTGAAGCAGCCATTTCAAAATCAATAATTTTTACATTTCCTGTTTCCGAATTCCATATGATGTTAGATGGATTGATATCCATATGAATAAATAATTCATCATGAATATGTTTAAGGTTCAAGATTAACTGTATTGAAATATCAATAATTTCATCCACTGTTAAATAAGGACTGGTAAGGTATTTATCAAGGGAAACGCCGCCAATATCCTCCATTACAAAAGCAGCCTGTTTATGTCCTAACTTCAGATCGTAAACTTTTATAAGATTTGGTTTATTCAACTGATTGATAATATGATATCCATTTGAAAAAAGGCGAATATCTTTTTCAGAAGGATATTGCAAATTCATTGATTTGATAATGACCGATTGATTATTTTTTTTGGAAATAGCTCTGTATATTCGACTTTTGTGATTCTCGTGGATTAGATTAAAATTTATGTATTGCTCAGAAAATAATTTTTCCATGGTTCTTGTCCTTTCTTTTAAATATGAACCTTGATTTTATTATAACTTTCTATCATATGAATCCCGTATTCTTCTCCATCACGAAGCTGTTTTAATGCGCGATAAATACTTGATTTTTCTTTTGATATATTTCTTATAAAACGTTTTAACTGATTTTTGGGTTTGTTTGCTGATTTTTGGCCTTGCTTATGTGATGTTTCTATGGCGATTAAAGCCTTTTCTGCAACTTCAATATCGCTTTTCACCAGTTCTATTTCCTGATCTGGAACTTTTTTTATTTTCAATTCACGATCAACATCATCCTTTAATAAGTCAATTTCATCAAGCAGGTTTTGGATTTCATATTGCCTGAGCCATGCCTGTCCTTTGTCGATTGCATTGTGCCTGACATCATTAAAAGCAATTTTAAAAAATAAACTTTTGTATATATCAAGTTTTTCCTCAAGATTATAGAAATGGTCACTATCTGCCTGAATCAATTGTTCGACTGCCTTACCTACATCTTCAACTGTGATTGCTTCAGTTGTATTGAGTTTTATATGTCTTGTTAAAATATTTCCAAGTCTGTTTACAAGCCAGGTTTGCCCTGCTGTTTCTTCAAATATTTTTTGAATTGCTTTATCTGAAAATGGTTGATTGGTTTCTTTCGTATATTGCGCATAGAGATCTTTTATATTATCTAAAGTAAATGAAGGTAATTTCACATGATCTGCAATATTAAAAGGAGAGGGATTTTTACTGTTAACAGATTCCAACCTGTTAAGGAGTTGAAAATATAATTTATTTTGAACAAACTGATAAAATTCTTCTGCTAAATAATTGGTAAGCTTTTGAAAGCTGAGTTGAATGGTTATGTAAGTTGATTCCTTTTCAAGTTGTTTACAAAAATAATAAAAAAAAGTTGTTTTTCCACTTTGTCCGGGTGCAAAGATTGTAAAATATCGGCCTTCATCAATCATTTCCTTCATATCCTGACCCAGTTCATTTCTAACATTTTCCAGTTGCACATGGTACGATTTTTCAGGGTTTACATAACCTGATTTTTTAAAATATCGCTTTGGTTTTTGAAATTCCATTATTATTCCTTTATGATAAAAATAGTGTCTTCATTTCGTCAGATGCTGCTATAGCTTAAAAAACTTTCATGTAATTATCTTTTATTTTTTAAATATGCGCCTCGATTTTATTATGAATAAATCGTCATGTTCGAATTATAATGCGATTATATCAGTTTAATATAATTTCATCAATAATATTTGAGGAGGGAGATTTGGGTCACATCTTGATTATTGCATTTAATTTGGCTTCACAACCAAATTAATTGCAATAAACAAGATGTGCCCCCCAATCTCCAACCCGTTTTAGAATGGCCACTTCACAATTGTTAAACCAAATAGGATAATTTCCTTAATATTCAATATAATAAATTAATAAGTGGGTATTATTATACCCACTTATTACCCAATTTATACCCATTGTATGAGCACAAATATTCTGTATTGTATTGTCAAAAAGAAGTATCAATTTCTATAAAATCAAATTCGAAATAATAGAATTATTTACCATAATTGGTCAGATAGATCCTGTTCATGGTATTTCTATGATAGCTTTTTATGAAATCATATAAACGAAAAGGTAAAATTATGAATATGGCAAAAGTAAAGACAACAATCAAAAAAGGGCTGCACGACAGCGATCTGATGTTCACAAATTTAACTCAGCAGGACACTTTTGCCTACCCAAAACAGTTTTTCAACAAAAAGCGTTGGGGTATACTATGGATATGCCTTCATGTATTCATGATCATCTGCCTGCTATGTATTCATAAAGCATATTCAGAAGATGCGTATTTCCTGTTTGACCCAGTCATATCCAGTGCTTGCGGCAATATTTCAGTGGATAATACAAACATGGGACTATTTGCCGGAATGCCTTTTGGCAATTACATCATGAAAATTCTATCAGATTATCAATCCATAGTTGGCAGCGGGTTTGTACTATGGGAACATATGCTTAGAAGCATTTCCGGCCAGATTGTCAATGAAAATGGAAATGGTATTGCTGATGTCACTGTTTCGGTTCGTAAGATATATTCTTCTGATAATCGTGTGATCACATACGCTGAAACCAAAACTGACGCTGATGGCTATTATACGATCACCCGATTACCCGCTCGCGAGGATCTCACGCTGATGGCAGTGCCTGACGATACGTATCTCTCCCAATTCTACAACGACAAAGAAAAATGGGAATTTGCGGACTCATTCTCTACACTCCCCGGAAATCTGGAACAGGTCAATATGATCCTTCATGAGCCACCGGAAAATGGTATAACCGGGCAAATTGTCGATGTCATGGGCGGTGGTGTTTCAGGAATGACAGTATCACTTCGTTCTGAAAGTCTTGGACTGACTCATACCAAACAAACAGATTTCAATGGCTTCTATAGTTTTCGAGGAATTATGCCATCATCAGACTATCAACTCAAGGTCTGGTCACCGACCTATCAAACCTTTGTGTATTATCAATCAGAAACCAGCAGTGTCACTCATCCGGATCAGGCCACGAAAATCACAGTGGGTAATGATGTGATTTCTGATAGTTATATCATTATCGATCCGGATATGCTGGTCTATTATATTTCAGCCGCATCCGGAGAAAATGGAAGTGTCACGCCCTCAGGTCAGGTCGCTGTGAACTATCAGGGAAGTCAGGGCTTTGTTTTTACACCAGATGATGGCGCCATTATTTCCAATGTCTGGATTGATAACACGGCTTATGGGCCCATTCCAGCCTACACCCTGACAATGATTCAACGTCAGGGACATACCCTTTGGGTTGAATTTGAATACCCCACAATTGAGGCCACTTCTGGTGCCAATGGGCAAATCCAACCCCAGGGATTGATTCAGTTGAATGCCGGAAGCAGCCAGACATTCACCATTTTGCCGGATATAGGCTATGAGATTCAGGATGTGTTGATTGATGGCATGTCTGTTGGCCCCAAAAATGAAGTCATTCTCACAAACATTCAAAAAAATTACACCATAGAATGTGTGTTTAAAGAACGTCAACAATTTGATTTTAGTCTAAACTTCGAAAACACAACGCTTTCCATTCAAACCACAAACCATTTGCCCATAACACTGACATCAGATCAAAGCCCTTACACACTTTCGGTATATCAATCCAGTCATCTGATCATTGATATTCAACCCCAAAACACGCACTATATCAGTGAAATTTTAATTGATGGCAAGGCACAGACAATTAATAAAAGTATCGTTATTTCAGATATTCAAAAAGCCAGCGATATTCAAATTTCAGCACGCCCTATTGTCATTGAAACCATGACTCAGGCGAGCGGCAGTATCGAACCATCAGGTATCATCCCGCTGATAAAAGGCCAAAATAAAACATTTTCTATTGTTCCGGATTCAGGTTATTTTGTTCAAAGCCTTATCATTGATGACCTTTCAGTTACACCACAAGATAAATATACCTTCTGGGATATCCAAAAATCCCATACCATTAATGCCATATTTCAGGCACATGACCCGCTGACACTGACCATTACAGTAGATGAAGGCGGCACCATCACTGCCCTGGATTATCGACGAATTCCCATTCAAAGTGCATCCGGTCCCAATGCGTATACAATTCAAACCCTGCCAGAAAGCCAGATAATGCTTCAAATTGCGCCCTCATATGGTTTTCGACTGAGCAATGTGGTGATCAATGGGGAATCCAAAGGTGCCATATCCGAAATTCATCTCCCTGACATTCAAACATCAGTTGATATTTCAAGCATTTTTGAGCCACTTCCGGTGTACACCATTTCAGTGACAGCTACTGATGGCGGAAACATAACGCCATTGGGTACGATTCAATCCTTGCAAGGAGAGCGAACAGATTTTACGATAAAGGCAAATTCAGGGTATCATATCAAAAATGTTTCGTTGAATCATCTATCAATGGGGCCTTTGTCGCAGTACGCCTTTACTGCCAGCGGCGATCCTGACCAAAACTACACTCTTAGCGCTATTTTTGAACCTGATGCCATTCGGCAGTTATCCGGTCAAATTCTTTTTGAACATACCCCCATTGAAAATGCCATTGTCTACTTATCGTTTTCCGAACAATTGTATACCTCTATATCCAATGAAAATGGCATCTATAGTATAACAGACTTACCCTTGCTGAATCAGGGACAATTATGGGTTGATCCGGGCGAACATTACGCCAAAACCTATTATTCTGATAATATCTCGACAATTGAAAGTGATTTGAACAATTTGAAAATTACGGTTGAACGAATATATCAGGGAAAAATCAAAGGCCGCATTCAATTCAGTGCCATGGACAACAAAAATCCAGGTATTCTGGTTCAGGCCATTTCAGATACTGATCATGATTATCTGATTGCCGCAACAGATGCCAGTGGTTTTTATACCTTTACGCATATGGTTCCAGGCGCTTATATCATTGTGGTTCAGGATACTGATTTAAATACTGATTATTATTATGCCAGCACCGGAACAGTGGTGTCTGCCAATGATGCCGATTATATCACTTTAGGTATTGATGCCACATCAGATGCGGTTGATATTACAATCACGCCCGGTGGAACGATTCGAGGCACAATTTATCAGGAAAATCTGAGCGGTGAAATTGTCTTAAAAAATATTCTGGTTACCGCTCGCTCTGTGGATGACAACAGCAGCCAATCTACTCTGAGTGATGAATATGGCGCATTTACGATCACTGGTCTGAATTTTGTGAGTGAACAGTCAGATTATACACAAACCGGTTATATTGTTGAGGTTCCGCCCAATAATTATCAATATCAGGCATATCCGATAGTATCAAAACCTGCTGATGCAAAACCAGTATATACAGGCATCAGCAATATTTACTTTTTCCTCAATCCTTATGCCAGCATTTCCGGTGTCATTACCGGGCCGCCCAATGCATCAATTGATATTGTTACACGTTCGTTGTCAACTCCCGCCAATTTCGCTGAAACAGAGGTTGTGCTGTCAAACGAGGGATTATCTTCATATACGCTGAAAGGTCTTACGTCTCATGATGACTATGTGATTACAGTCTATCCCAAACAATATCCAGTGGTAACGCATCCGGAATTGATTGATGTCACCTATGGGAGTCAAACCGATATTCAAATCATTGTAGACCATGGCACACAATTGTCAGGTCGAATTACCGATGATTTGGGAAATATTGTTTCGCATATGCAGGTTCAGATTTATTCAAATAATGCCTTGTATCGGGAAGTCACAACAGATGAAAATGGCTATTACACGATAACCGGTTTACTTCAAAAATCTTACAGTGTTTATGTGGACAGCTTAAATCGCCTACCTTTCAGCGAAACAGTCGTCATTACAGAACCTGACAATCAACTGCTGAATATCCAACTCAAATCCGGTTATGTGTTAAAAGGCAGTGTCAGTTATCATCAAAACCCGGTGCCCGGTATTCTGATTGAGGTGGTTTCAGATACCATCTATCGCCAGTTTGTCATTTCCGATGGCTTCACTTATACAATCAATGCCCTGATTCCAGGAGAATACACAGTTACGATCAGTGGTGAAACTTATGAAACAGTCATTCAAGCCATTGTGATTGAAGATCAGGATGTCATACAGGATTTTTCAATGGAAAAAGCATATCGCTATGTTGCAGGCTATATTTATAACATGAACAAAAATGAAACAGCTCAGGTTCGCGCATGGTCTCCTACTGCCTCAGATAAAATTATAAATGTAAAAGCCACCAAAGAAAATGAACCAATTGAATTTAAAATCAGTGGTCTGATAGCATCAGACGATTATTTTCTTGAAGTCAAATCCACTGAAC
>Ga0272440_1002827_pt1 | contig 13317 bp, 11 predicted proteins | sample SSMMMBAug17_FD_192440 | JGI IMG/M metagenome (GOLD analysis project Ga0272440, IMG submission 192440) | Marine sediment archaeal communities from Little Sippewissett salt marsh, Falmouth, MA, United States - SSM-MMB-Aug17 | ecosystem: Environmental > Aquatic > Marine > Wetlands > Sediment ...
TGAAATTGTTCGTTTTGAGGAAATTGTACTGTAGAGACGTAGCATGCTACGTCTCTACACGAACTTAGCCATGATACCGATCAGATGAAATGAGGAAGTTATTTTCCGAGAATTCCTTAGCTTCAACGAACTTCGGTTAATGATTGGTCTTTAACAGATTGCGTGGAGACTCAGCGAAACAAACATATTTTCCTTTAAATTGTTCGTTGACTTTAATTCATATAGGATGTAATTGTTCGATAAAATTGTAATAGTTTATCAGAAAATTGTTTTTTATGAACGAACATTTATAAAAAAAAGGGATATCTGTGATGGATGATATCACATTAAAACAAGTTATTGCAGATCAACGCGAAAATTTCTTTAGCAAAAAAAAATTAATTCAAAGAGATCTTGATCTTGATGTATATCTAAAAACAAGGCAGGTGGTTGTAATCTCTGGCATTCGGAGATGTGGTAAGTCTTCGTTGCTTTATTTGATCAAAAATAAGATGCATTTGAAAAAAGAGCAAATCGTTTATTTTAATTTTGATGATGAACGTCTGATCAATTTTAAAATAGGAGATTTTAACAAACTGTATGCGCTCCATATTGAATTATTCAGGCCTGATATCTCAAAACTGATCTGGTTTTTGGACGAGATACAAAATATTCACAATTGGGAGAAATTTGTCAATCGTATTTATGAAAAGCAAATGAAAATATTTGTTACAGGTTCAAATGCATCATTACTGAGCTCTGAAATTTCAACAGCACTAACTGGCAGAAACATGACCATTTACTTAATGCCATTTTCATTCAAAGAATATTTACGTATAAAAAATATTTCATTTTCTGATAGCTTGTTGACAACTGAACAAAAAGCAATGTTGACTGGAGAATTCTATCAATACGTTGAAACCGGAGGCTTTCCCCAAGTATTACAAGAAAACAATATGTCGTTAATTAGCTTTTATTATCAAGATATTTTGTACAGAGATATTGTTGCAAGGTATTCTTTACAACAAACAGAGGAATTAAAAAATTTAAGTTTATTTATTTCCAGTAATATCAGCAGGCTTTATTCTTACAGACAATTGCTGACCATTTGTGGGGTAAACAGTGTCAGCACCATTAAAAAATATCTGAACTACTTTGAGCAATCGTTTTTATTTTATTTTGTTAAAAAATTCGATTATTCAATAAAAAAGCAAATTTTAAATCCCAAAAAGATTTATCTTTCAGATACTGGCTTTTATGGAAAAATAGGATTTAGATCCACACATGATGCAGGTCATTTATTAGAAAATATTGCTTTTTTATCATTAAAAAGAAGCGGAAAAGAAATTTATTATCATAAGCATAAATATGAATGTGATTTTGTTATCAAAAAAAATCTTAATATCAGTGAAGCAATACAGGTGTCTGCACAAATAACCAATGCAACAACTCGCAAAAGAGAGTTTGAAGGCTTATATGAAGCGTTGAATGTCTATGATCTTGAACAGGGTCTTATCCTAACAGAAAATGAAGAAGGAGTGGAGGTGTATAAGAGCAAAAAAATTGTGATCAAACCTTTATGGCAATGGCTTGTTCAGTAAAAACAGGCTTGCCTTCATAAAATGCTATCCCGATGAACATCCTAAAACAAATTGTCCTTGCTGTACAGGAGGTTCAGGTTTGTATAGTGATTGTACATGTCGAATAACCTGATGACATTTAACCATAAAAATCATGCAGATAGGACCATTGACATCAGAAAGGGTTTCAAAATTTCCCTGACCTTTACTGATAATCAGATCAGCCTGGTCAAAAGCCTTTTTAAATGTATCTGAGCATTTATCAAGAACAGTCCCAGGATAACCAGCCCCATTATCAATAAGATTTGCAAGTTGATCAATGCCAACATCAATGGCATCTTGTTTTAAAGCATCATTAATAATAGGGAAACCACGAACAGCATATGTTACAGGTTTTCCAATGGTTTCAATCAACAAACGATCAAACACAATTTCCCCAGCATTATCACCTAAAAATAAGATGTTGTTGGCATGGTTTAATTTTTCTTTAAAAGACTCAAAACAAAATACAGAAAATGGTTGTTTGAGAGCATTTTGAAAAGCGGTTATTATGGATGATATCGTTTGAGTTGTTCCATAATCAATCACATTTCCGGCAGCAGCCATATGAATGGACATCAAAAGAGGATCCGGAGAATTCTGTACAATTTTTTTTGCTGTTGGGTATAACTGAAGAGCTTGATCATTGCTTTCTTTTTTTATGGCCAGAAAGGGATCATCAATACCTGTAATGGATTGGATTGCATCGTAAATGGAACGACTGTTAAATGGCGGAGATTGTTCCATAGATAGATGCGGTATGGTCAAAGCAACTTTATCAACAACCGCTTTTGTTTTCTCCGCCGATAAGTTTAAAAGTTCTGAACATTTAATTGCCTGTTTCAGAAAACATGGCATGCAATCTAAATAAGTAATCATTCTGGTGACCCAAGTGATCTGATACGGTCAGCCTGGCTGGCAACGTCTTCGATACGAACACCAAAATTATCATCAACAACAACTACTTCGCCTGTTGCCATCAATTTTTTACCCACATATATTTCAACAGGTTCATCTGCATCTTTATTCAATTCGATGACTGATCCTTGATTTTGTTGCAGCAGGGTTTTAATGTTCATAACTGTACGACCGATTTCAACTGTCAGTTCCAATGGGAGTTCTAGAATAAAATGAATATGAGGTATATCAAGGTCTTCAGGGATAAATGGCTGAGAATCCTCTTCTTCCTCTTCCTCATATTCCTCATCGTCTTCTTCAGCCATTGATGATTGACCAGTGGTAATAGCTTCTGCTGCTGCAGAGTCACCGCCAGCGGCAGCTTCTGCAAAAGCTGCCCCCCAATCAATGTCTTCTTCACCTTCACCACCCTCGTCAGCATCTCCACCGCCGCCCATGAGAGCATCCAGATCATCCTGACTCATGTTAGCATTATCATCTGAATCTTCTTCATCACCGGCGTCTCCACCGCCGCCCATGAGAGCGTCCAGATCATCCTGGCTCATATTTTCATCTTCTTCTTCAGTGCTTTCTTCTTCACCTGGCGAGCTGAACATGTCATCCAGATCATTCTGATCAAGCGATTCATCCCCACCGCCTGATTGTTCGCCACCCAATAATTGATCCAATTCCTCCTGGCTCAGCATAATTTGCTCCATCATGGTTTGGATACATTTTAATGACTATATAAGATTCGCTTTGATGTTGTAAGGCCAGATATACAGCTTTTTTGCCTGGCCTTGAAAAAAATTGATATACATCTATTGAAATGTATCCATTGGTTATATTGTCAATTGAATATTTAGAATAACATATTTATTTAAATTCCGCTATTATATAATAACAATAAATGAAAAGCAATAATCGAAATTAATCAAACATAAAACGACGCATGCTGATATTTAATAATATACCAATGCCAATAAGCGTTGTAACAATAGAAGAACCACCATAACTGATAAATGGTAACGTTACTCCTACAACAGGCATCAAGCCCATTACCATTCCAATATTGATTGACATTTGCCAAAATATCATTGCGCAGATGCCTACAGCTAATAATTTCCCAAAAATATCTCTTGAAACATTGGCAACATATAAAGTCCACATAATCAGTAAAAAATACAATATGATCACTGTCATTGAACCTACAAATCCCCATTCTTCTGCTAAAACTGAAAAAATAAAATCAGTATGTTGCTCTGGTAAAAAAGCCAAATCATTTTGGGTGCCTTGTAAAAAGCCCTTGCCCAACATTCGACCAGAACCAATGGCAATTTTTGATTGAATAACATGATAACCAGAGCCCAATGGATCTCTGTTTGGGTCAAGGAATGATTTAATTCGAGCCTGTTGATAGTCTTTGAGCATAAACCAGCCTAATGGCAAACATATAACCAAAATAGTGGCAATGGCGATTAATGTTCGTTTTTTTACTTTAACAAACCAGGTCATGGCACTGGCATTTAAAAATATCAGTCCGGCCGTACCTAAGTCCGGTTGTTTTAAAATAAACATACATGGCAAAACTGTTAATATTAATGGAATCAATAAATCTTTAAACGACAGCCCTTGATCAGTAATTGTTCTTGAGTAATAATGGGATAAAATAATAATTACAGATAGTTTTGCAATTTCAGAAGGTTGAAATCTTAGCATGCCAAATACCAGCCACCTTCTTGATCCAGCCACAAAATGACCATAATATAAAACCCATATCAACATCAAGACTGTCACAAAATAAATAAAATATGCCCATCGATCCAGGTTTCGATAATCAATAAACAGTAAAAAAATCATAAACAGCATTCCAATGCCAATGGCAATCAGTTGTTTCATGATCAAGGTGGTATTCGCTGCTGTCATATCGAGTTTTGCAGAAAAAACAGCACTACACAGGGCAATCAAACCAACTCCAAGAAGGAGCAATGTTAATAGCAACAAACCCCAATCAAAACATTGGATCAATCTTCGATCAAACATTATTCCGGTTTTATTTTTCTCTGCCAAGATATGCCTTTATAATTTCTTTTGCAATAGGTGCAGCGGCTGAAGATCCATGTCCGCCATGCTCAACCAGAACAGCTACTGCTATTTTGCTTTCAACAGATGGCGCATAGGCTACAAACCAAGCATGATCTTCATACCGGGTTTTATCCTCATATTCTTTTTCTTCCTGTTTTTTCAAGCTAATGACCTGAGCTGTTCCTGTTTTGCCACTGATTTCTATTGATTTATCTCTTGCATGCCAGTACGCGGTTCCACGCACTTTATTGACAACTTCCCAAAGACCTTTTTTCAAAATACGCAGCGTTTTTTTGCTGGCCGGAAGTATTCCCATTGCTTTTGGTTGCGCATCATATAAATGTTGTCCACCGACTGTCTGAATGCATTTAATCACTTGAGGTTTATACATTATTCCATTGTTAGCAACAGCCGCAATTAAACACAACATTTGAATGGGAGTCACTAAATTAAATCCCTGCCCAATTGCAATGGATAATGTTTCTCCTTTTTGCCATTCTTCACCTGTTTGAAGCAATTTCCATTTTGACGTAGGAATAAGCCCTGGTCTTTCGAGTTCAAGGGCGATACCTGTTTTATTTCCCAGACCACAAGCTTTTGCATATTTTGCCAGTCTATCAACGCCTAATTGAAGACCTAATTGATAAAAAAACACATCACAGGATTGGGCTATCGCATCCTCAATATTCATCCAGCCATGACCATACTTTTTCCAGCATCGATACGACCGGTTCCCCAGTCGATAACTACCAAAACATTGAATTTTTTCGTTTAATGTAATTAATTTTTCTTCAAGACCGGCAATTGTTGTTACAATTTTATAAACAGATCCAGGTGGATATTCACCTTGTAGAACTTTATTGTGTAAAGGTTTTTGATAATCATTAACCAGTTTGTTCCATTGGTCATGGGTCATGCCATCAACAAAAATATTTGGATCATAATCAGGTTTACTGACAAAAGCCAGTATCATGCCTGTATTAGGGTCCATGGCTGCAATTGCACCATTTTTACCTTCAAGTAGCAATTCTGCTTTTTTTTGAAGATCTGCATCAATGGTTAAATAGACATTATGACCAGGGGTTGATTTTTTAGTAACATTTACTTTTAAAATTCGGCCGTTTACATCAACTTCGACCTGACGTCCCCCTTGTTTTCCTCTGAGATATTTTTCAAGCGTTTTTTCAATGCCATATTTTCCAATATAATCTCCCTGCCGATAGTCTTTTAATCCCTTTTTTTTTAATTCAGAACTGTTTATTTCACTCAAATATCCTATTAAATGGACAGCAGTTCGATGAACATAATGACGTCTGGGAGTTACCCGAACCTGAACACCTGGAAGATCATAGCGATTCACTTCAATTTTGGCCAAAACATCTCGAGAAACATCACGTTTTAAAATTATCGGTCGATAAACCGCTGACCCCCTGGCTTTTTTAAGCTTTGAAATTAATTCTTTCTTGGAAATATTAAGATATTTGGACAAATCAGGAAGCACAGCTTTGTATGGTCTGGCATCTTTGGGAACAATTTCAATATCAAAAGAAGGTCGATTATCAACCAAAAGGACACCCTGTCGATCATAAATAAGTCCCCTCTCCGGTGGAATCCGCTGTAACCGAATACAATTATTCTCAGATTTTGTGTAATAATTATCACCTTCAATGATTTGAAGATAAAACAGCCGCGTAACAAGAATGGCAAATGCCAAAAAAATGATGATCAGCAGGTTGCTTAATCGTTGACGATAATAATCATTGTCAATGGTTTTTATATAATTATTACTCATGATAAAGAATACACAGATTTTTTTGGATGATATTAGTTTTTTATTTCAACAGACCAGCGATACCACATGTTTTGTATGCTTTCCAATGCAATCAACATAAAGGCACCAGTAACTATTGCCCACAAAGATTGCGTCACAAATGATTGCAGAGATTCCAATGAAAACAAAGCAGTAGCACTTTTTGATGTTACAATAAAAAAAATGTTTTCAATGACAGTTCCAACAGCGACCATAAATATAAGCAGAATGGTACTATGGGCATGTACATAAGAGGTAAGCCAACCAACAATTAAATATAACCACATATAAGCAATACAATACAGACCAAATACACCGCCTGATAAGCAGTCCATAATAAATCCAATGGTCAAAATAAGTGGAATCCCTTTTTGTATGGGCCGATGGGCAGAAAGAAAAAGCACCAATGGAATAATCAAATCATAAAAACGACCCAAAAAATAGAGAAAAGGAATGATTGTTGTTTGTATTATAATCAAACAAAGGCCTAAGCCAAAATAGAAAAGATAAATCATTTGTGAATTGCCGGATGAGGAGGTTTAAAGAGAACAAAGACCTCTTCAAGTTTTTCAAAATCAACATAAGGTTTGACTTTAATTTCTTGGAAAATTCCAGAATTGGATCGCAATATCTCAGAAACTGTTCCCACGCGAAGTCCTTTGGGATACACACCATCCAAACCTGAAGAGATTACCATATCACCAATTTTTACACTGCCCTTTCTCAACACGTATTCAAAGAAAAAACTTTTGGCCGAATCTCCTTTAATAATTCCACGAACCCGAGTTCTTTGCAAAAGGCTATCTACCGCACTGTTTTGATCAATAATTAATAATACTTTTGAATAATGACCTGTTGTTTCAATAATTTGACCAACAATCCCTCGATGAACGACAACCGGGAATCCCTTTTGAATACCATCTGAGTCACCTTTATCAATCATCATGGTTTTCGCCCAGTATGATGGATCTCTACCAATTACCTCTGCTGCTGCAAGTTGAAATGCTTTATTGGTTTCTTTAAAATCCAGTAAAGCACGTAATCTTTCGTTAGACCGCTCAGTCTCCAAACATCTATTATTCAACTCATACGCTTTATTAAGTGCGCTTCTCAATCGTTCGTTTTCATAGGCTACTGCAATTAGACTAAAATAATTTCTCCAAATTTCCTGGCAGGTTCTAATAGACGAAGAAACCAACTCCTGAAATGGCGACACACAGTTTATTGCTAAACGTGTCAAAACATTGGGATGACTTCTCTGTTGAGCTGTTATTGTCAATAACATGATTGTTAAAACAACCAATATTAAAACCCCAACAATCGTCACCATTCTTTTTGAAAACATAGCAGCGTTGCTCAATATTTGCTAAAAGTAAAAATTAAGGTTGAATCATCACCTGACGAAGCATTTCAATATTATCCAATGCCCTGCCAGAGCCCAATGCAACTGTCGTAAGAGGATCATCTGTAACAGTAATGGGCAAACCGCTTTGTTCACGAAGTAAGCGGTCAAGATTTTTCAGTAATGCGCCGCCACCGGTCAGAACAATTCCTCGGTCAACAATATCGGCTGCCAGTTCTGGTGGTGTTTGCTCTAATGCAATTTTGACACATTCCACAATAGCATCAATTTGTTCTGTTATTGCTTCTCTAACTTCTTCAGAATCTATAGCCAAAATTTTCGGAATTCCTGAAACCAAATCTCTTCCTTTAACTTCAATGGTTTCGAGATTATCTGGATCCGGATAAGCATTTCCAATAGTTGTTTTAATAATTTCAGCGGTTCGCTCACCAATTAATAAATTGTATTTTCGTTTAATATATTGAATAATAGATGAATCCATTAAATCACCAGCTACACGCATCGATCTGCTATAAACAATACCTGCCAGAGAAATGACAGCAACTTCTGTTGTTCCGCCACCAATATCAACAACCATATTGCATGTAGGTTCTGTAACAGGAAGTCCTGCACCAATTGCAGCCGCCATTGGTTCTTCAATTAAAAAAACTTCTCTTGCACCAGCAGATTCAGCAGACTCACGAACAGCTCTATTTTCAACTTGTGTGATACCTGATGGAACTGCAACAATGATTCGTGGGCGAACAAATTTTCGACGATTATGAGCTTTTTGAATAAAATGTCTGAGCATAGCCTCAGTAACTTCAAAATCTGCAATAACACCATCACGCATGGGACGAATGGCAACGATATTTCCTGGTGTGCGGCCTAACATTTTTTTAGCTTCAATCCCCACAGCCAGTACACTATTTTTATAGCGATCATCTGTTCGGACAGCAACAACCGAAGGTTCTTCAAGAACAATACCCTTCCCCTTGACGTAAACCAATGTATTGGCTGTGCCCAGATCTATCGCTAAATCACTTGAAAAAGCTCCAAGTATACCATCTAAAATCATACCTTTTGCTCCTCTTGATCAATGGTAAATGATGATTAGAATATCAAAATTATTCATCTTTTACAAGGGATTTGTTTGTTTTTAAAGATGTTTCCCCAATTTTTATATCTATTGATCTGTGACCCCCAAAAAAATTCAAACAATAGATTGCATGATCATATCATGAATTATGGGTCTGAATGCTCTAATTTTATTATTATTTCGATTGGGGTGAACTCTGTTGCTCAGCAGAATGATTATAATGGATCGATCCAAATCCACCCAAAAAGATGTTCCTGTAAAGCCCAGATGACCTACGCTATTTTCTGAAAAAAATTGACCGCTGCTAGATTGAGGAGGCGTTGGCACATCAAAACCTAATGCCCGCTGAGCATTTTCAGGTACAGTTAAAAATCTTTGAACCCATTTGCGATGAACGATATTTTGTTTTGCAGCATGTCCATTATATATTGCAAGCAGTTGGTCCAAAATCTGATAAACATCATGAATGGTTCCAAAAAGACCAGCATGTCCACAAATACCACCGACAGCATATGCGTTATCATCATGGACTTCAGCTATAATTGTTTTTTTTCGCCAGGGGCAATGTTCTGTGGCGGCAAATGCATCTGTTGGCCAATGATGTTCTTTTAACAAATCAATAAAAAATAGTTTTTCAATTCCCAATGGTTGATAAATATTTTTTTGAATATAATCATCCAATCGATACCCGGATACTTTTTGAATAACAGCATCCAGTAACATAAACCCCAGATCGCTATATACTGTTTTTTGTTCGATAGGATATATCAAGGGTTCATTAAGAATTTTTTTTAATAAAAGATGTTTTCTTTTATGAGGTTGTTCATGAATAAGTGTTTCGTAATAGGGCCGATGAGCCGGTAAACCTGAATTGTGACATAAGAGATGCTGTATTGTTATTGCAATTTTGTCTTTTTGATCAGTTTCAGAAAAAATTTCAAGAAGAGGCTGATTCAAGAATAATTTTTCTGCTTGTACCAGATGCATTATGGCAATTGATGTTGCCAGTGGTTTGGTTAAAGAGGCAAGGTCAAAAATGGTTGCATTGTTGATATTTTTTCCATCTTGCAAACGTGTAACACCAAAACTTTTGGCATAAACAGTTTGATGATTGAAAGAAACAAGGAGAGATGCTCCGGGAAAAACGCCATTTTCAATGGCTGATAACATTGCTTTGTCTATTTTTTTCATGATAGAGATTTCCTTAGGAGTGCTCGAAAAATAAGTTCCCCTTTTACTATTACACATTTCTTGGTTATAGATCGTAGAGACGTAGCATGCTACGTCTCTACACGACCTTATTTTTTTGCACGATTTACATAAAATGCGGATGTTATTTTTAGAGATTTCCTTAGTCAAATATCAACAGAATCCATTATTCATTGTTTTGAGAATATATGTCAAGGATTATGCAGTTTTTTTGTGTTATGAATTGAAATATTCAGATAATAAAACAACAACATGATGTATCTTCTTTAAATTTTGGAGTAAATTATATAATCAGACAAATAATAAGCGCTGAAAGCGCGAATGAATATTGCCCGGGGCTGATAATACGTTTTCATTACATTTGACTTGTTATCCATCATATTATATACATTCAAATAATGATTAATTGAATAACAATGAATTTAGGGCTAAATAATGGCAGATCCAGAGAAACACAATAAGCCCAAAACAATGTGGCATGATTGGTTTGGTAATTTATTTAAAGTATCGCTCATTCCGACTGGTCTTGATGTTCAAACCGATGTTCCGGTGATGAAAAAACTACCTGAAGCTGATATTGTTATTATAAGACGTTCAGGCACAAAGTGGACAAAAAATCAGTTGCAACGCATTCCAGATGGTATCAGACATACACGAGCAAGGCATGTGTTGGTTGAATTGAAATACACTGAGTCCATAAATACAGATGCCATTTGTCAGATTGCAGGGTACTATAAATTTTATAGAATCCAGCATAAATTATCGAAAAAAGGGGATTTGAAGTGTTATCTTGTATCATCAAAAACACCAAGAAAATCAACCTTACAACGATTTCAATATCGCAATTCAGGATATTCAGGGGTTTACCACAGTCAATGTTCAATATGTTCCTTATTTCCTATAATCTCTTTAAATGATCTATCGGATGCAACTCACAATATTTTATTTAAATTATTTGCCAGCAAAAAAAAGGCATCCATTGAGGCAACAAAAAAAATTAAATCTACTCTGTATGATCAATTACCCGAGCCCCTAAAAAATTTTCTTACTGATTATATAAATAGATGCCTGAAAGCGGGAGGAACTGACATGGATTATTTAAATTTAACAAAAGAAGAAAGAATGCAACTAAGACAGGAATGGCTGTCACAGTATTCACCATCAGAAATTTTGGCGAATTATTCACCATCAGAAATTTTGGCGAATTATTCACCATCAGAAGTTTTGGCGAATTATTCACCATCAGAAATTATATCAAATTGTTCTACAGATCAAATTATTGCCGGTCTTAGTGAGGATCAGTTAAAAGCTCTGTCAAAACGAATAAATTCCAAAGAAATAGTTCAGCAGGAACAAGGCTGCGCAGTCTGATAAACATATGAAATATAATGGGAATAATTTTTTATTGATTCAGTTTTTTGTTTATTATTCTAAAAACCAAAATTAACAACCGTGCCATTTATTTTCATTACACCCGATACAGGGGCCAGATTTTTTAGATCAATCACAAAATCCTGAAATGAAATTATGATCATTTCATTGTTAATAATGGCTTTGACCATACCATTTGCCCCCCCTTTATGAGAATATGTCAGATCTGCTTCCAATTTGATTTCATTTTTTTCAAACTGAAAATGATCAGTACCTTTCATTCCTACCTGTAATACCTTATCACTTAGATCATTGTTGGTCGCAAACAGGAAACCTGATAAATGATGACCACAGATTAAAAAAGAATCTGTCGAGAGGGTGGCTTTATAACCTCCATTTTCAGTTGCAATTGACGCGATGGCATGTCCATCTATTGAATATGGTTCAACAGATATTTGATCAAATGTTAGATATGCGGTGGTATCAAATATATTGGATTCCAATTGAACTGAACCAGATATCCCAAAACATTTTTCAGATCCATCAAACCGAAAAGATGCTTTAAAAGGATAAAAAGATTCAACAAACAGTTTACCACAAGGAATATCAGCATCATTGAGCATTGACATGACAATACTGGCAAGTCCGACTTCAGAAATATTTAAGCTCTCGATGAATTCTACTACCCCAGATAGATCTGTTAGCATGCTTTGAGCCTGATCTTCAGGATTTGTCGCTGTGGTGGTTGACTCGTCTGTTGCTTCTTTGCAATCTGGAGAGTGCGTGTTTGTTAAAGCATTTGTAAAGCCTGCAACAACTTTTAACACAATAATTGCTTCTTCCAGTCCTATCTGGCAATCACTATTGATGTCACCAACAGGACATGTTTCTGTTTTGGCATTTTGATCAGTTGCAATGACCGCTTTTTCTATTAAAATAAATAGAAAAAGAATGGTACAGGCAATGTATAAAATGCGTTGATATGGTTTTCTTTTCATCATAACCTCCTTTAAAGAATGCTAAGGAATACTCGAAAAATAAGTTCCCCATTATTGATATTGTTCGTTTCGGGGTTTTTGTTTGTAGAGACGTAGCATGCTACGTCTCTACAGTATATGTTCGACCTGTCAAATTTCTTCGACTTGTCGGACTGACGCAAATGGCTCAATTATTTTTAGAGCATTCCTAAACTTTGGTTCTCCTTTGTTCATGTTGATCAATGAGTTGATAATTTTTCAACACATGTTTTGATATAATGCCTTTTATTTCCTCTGCAATGCTTTCAATGGACATATTCTGGAAATGTTCAAATGGTATTTCTGGAAGAATTTCTATAATAATTAAATTTTTACCATGAAAATTCAGGCTATACTTGGGTAGGGCCTCCCGAGTTCCAGAAATGGCAATTGGCAAAATGGGAACATAATTGTCTTTTGCAAGAACAAAGGCTCCTGACTTAAATTTTTTTAATTCTCTTGTTTTCGAGCGTGTTCCTTCGGGAAACATATAAACTGAATTCCCACCGGACAAGGCATGATTACAGTCATCAAACATCTGCTGAACACTGTTTTTATCTCCTCTCCTTAGAGCAATATATTTATTTAATACCATATTCCAGCCAATAAATGGTATTTTGAAAATTTCGACTTTTGACACCCACTTAAAATGAAAAAAAATCCGAAAAGCTGCCAGGATGTCCAGTAGTGATTGATGATTAGATACAACAACATATGTTTTGTTTTTATCAATGTGGTGCTTACCTTTAATGGATAATGACCAGGCGGGCATTAACCATGTGTAAATCGATGCCCAAAAACATGAAAAGAAATGTAATATTTTCAGTTTTTTATCAAATAAAAAGGTGAATGTCCATATGAGGAGAGCTATTAAAAACAATAGTGCAGAT
>Ga0272440_1002828_pt1 | contig 13316 bp, 8 predicted proteins | sample SSMMMBAug17_FD_192440 | JGI IMG/M metagenome (GOLD analysis project Ga0272440, IMG submission 192440) | Marine sediment archaeal communities from Little Sippewissett salt marsh, Falmouth, MA, United States - SSM-MMB-Aug17 | ecosystem: Environmental > Aquatic > Marine > Wetlands > Sediment ...
TTTAAACATTATAAATGTGGAAGTTATTTTTCGAGCATTCCTAAGCGATCATAAGTTTTCGGGTCTATCGTAGAATAATTTTGTTTATTACCTGGTGATACAGATTGGAGTCCCAAATCTTTAGATTTGGGAGTTAATAAAAACGAACTGACGCCCAAATCTGAAGATTTGGGACTCCAGGCTACGAAATTATTTGTTACAATATACCCAATAGTTTCTCACTGGTTACTTATATATACAAAAAAAAGTGAAAATAAATGGCTGAAACAATCCCCCCAAATATAACAATCCTATTTGTAGATGATGACCCCGTATTTATAGAGATCTTGCAAGCTAGCATGGCGCATTTAAATTACGAAGTTATTCTATCATATTCAGCAAAAGAAGCCCTCGCAATATTGGAAAAGCAGCCTGTTCACATAGTGGTCACAGACATTCGGATGCCAGAAATGAATGGTTTTGATTTATTGCGTATCATAAAAAAACAATATCCCTATACCCCAGTGGTCGCACTGACATCAGATGATGACCTTAAAAGTGCCACTGAATTCATGCGTCAGGGGGGATCCAATTATATTAAAAAATATTCTGATCAAGAAGAACTTGAAATGGCACTGAATTCTGCAATTAAGCACTGGTCTATTCTCGATGAACTTCGTATGAGCAATGAAACCCTTCAAAAAAGAAATAAAACCTTAAAAAAATCCATTGCGAAACAACGTGAAACATTTATTCAACTTAAAGAAGCCAAAGAATTGGCTGTATCCGCCGCCAAAGCCAAAAGCGAATTATTAGCGAATTTGAGCCATGAATTAAGAACCCCATTACATGGCATAGGCAGCTATGTTCAATTTTTAAAAAATGATAACCAATTAAATGCCAGTCAAAAAGAAAAATTAAACATTATTCATCAATGCAGCGAAACGATGTTAAAGTTGATTGATAACTCGCTCTCCCAATTGGAAAATATACCCATAACCCTTGAAGATCAATCCCAGAAGAATGATTCGAAAACGAGCGCAACGCTTATTCAAGATAATGAACAGGCAACGATTGATCTCAAAGACATAAAAAAAATTGGAATGACACAACCGATCCAGGAATTGTATTATATGGTTCAGCAAGGTGACATAGAAAATATTAAAGAATGGTGCCACAAAATGAAGAATCATGATGATTCGGTTTATGATTCATTCGCATCAACTATTTTCCAATTGGCTGAAACATTTCAATTATCAAAAATTGAATCGATATTATATCAAAATTTCTTCAAAAAAATAAATTAACAGGTTATACCCATGTCAAACACACTAGAATCAAAAATTTTAATCATTGAAGATAATATCATCAATGTGAAAATATTACTCGATCAATTAAACATTTATGGATACAAGACATTGATTGCAGAAAATGGTGAAATAGGTATCAAGCGTGCTGTTTTTGCCCAACCGGATTTAATTTTATTAGACATCATGATGCCTGGAATTGATGGCTATGAAACCTGTCGTCAATTAAAAGAAAACCCCAAAACAAAAGATATACCGATAATATTTGTTACAGCTCTAACAGCGACTCAATCAAGGGTAAAGGGTTTTGAATATGGCGCTGTGGATTATATCACCAAGCCATTCCAACAGGAAGAAGTCATTGCGCGCATTCAAACTCATTTGACCATGCAAGAGCAGAAAAAAAAGCTTGAAGAGCTCAATCGCACAAAAGATACTTTTTTTTCAATTATTGCACATGATTTAAGAGGCGCCTTCATGCCTTTGGTAGGCTCGATGAGCATACTTGAACGCGTTATCAAGCCATATGATGATGAAAAACTTCACAAATTCTCTAAAAGGATATCAGAGTCAGTACGTAACATTAATAAACTTCTGGATAATCTCTTGAGTTGGGGACGAATACAGCGTCAAAAATTATCAGTGACTCCCCAGTCTGTTGATATGTATAAACTAATGGAGTGGCTAACAGATTTATATCAAGAGCAAGCAAAACAAAAAAACATTCAACTGCTGCATTCCATACCGAAAGATCTATTTGTTTGGGCGGATTCAAATATGGTTGAAACGATCTTTAGAAATTTAATCACCAATGCAATCAAGTTTACAACTACTGGTGGAACGGTTTCAGTAACAAACACGCGAGAGAATAACCATATTATCATTTCAGTGACAGACTCAGGAATAGGCATTTCAGAAGAACGTCTTGCAGGAATATTCAAAACAGACATTAAAAACAAAACAAAAGGCACTGCAGGTGAAACCGGAACAGGGCTTGGTTTAATTCTTTGTAATGATTTTGTCAAACTCAATAATGGAAAAATATCTGTTGAAAGTCAAGTCAATCAAGGGACAACTTTTGCTGTGCACTTGCCAGAAGTAGAATTAAAACAAACTTCCTAAAATAATAAAGAGGATAGTATGAATTATTTTATTTACATTGATGAAAGCGGCAAATTTATGTACAATCGAAAAATGGATGAGAGCTATGTTGGCGGATGGGTTTGTAACCATGGCCATAAGGCACTCAAAAAAAGATTAACTAAGGTGGTTCAATCCTACCTAAAAGAACGAAAGCTAAATTTTGAATTCTCCATTCCTGAATACCTCCATTTTTTTCCATTACATAAACCGGCTAAGCGCAAAGATCATGATTCCCAAATCAATGTACCGGTTGAACATGTAAAGCCCATAGTGGCACAAATATTTTCAGAAGTTCGGAAAACCACTATAACAGCCTTTCGTTCTGTTGGATTCCCATATTTTTATGCCAATGAACAGCAGGCCTATATGGAAATATTACGTGCAACAGTCTATCAATTGATTGATGATTTGCAAATTACAGCAAGGGATCAGATTGAATTGGTTATTGCTGCACGAAGGATAAAAGAATTGATTGGTGAATATGCCTTTGTCAATATCGATGAATATGAAGGTCAATTTGCCGAGTCTTTACGTGAGGAAATGATCAATAATGTTTTTTCTGATCTTGAACTTAAAGAAAATAATATTCAGGTTGTCGTATCCAGCGCACGAAGAAATACCTGTCTCGCTGTCGCAGATTTGTTTTGTGGCGCTTTTCGATGGTATTCACACGATTATTTAACAGATTTCAAATCCCTCCTTAAAGAATATGATATTCATAATGCATTCATCAACATACCAAATAGATTAACTATCATACTTGAAAATCTTTTTGCTGAGTATCCTGCCATTGGATTACTAAGATCTTTTGAAACATTGTCCAAAAAACCGAATCAGTCAGAACTTATCAAGTTAATAAATTATTTTTGCCAAAAAGTTAAACCTGGAGATGTACAACAATTTAATCATGAATTGAGACGGTATCTTCAAGAAAAGTTGGTAGATGACTCGAATAGATACGAGTGCCTTGATCAATTAATTATTTTTATCCGAGAAATTGAAAAGCGGTTTACAGATGTTTTCATTACCGGGACCCTTAAATTTTATGAGGTAAAAATATTATCTCACAAGGGTTCAACAGATTTAGAACCTGTTAATAATTATTTAGAATTTCTTGAACAATATGGTCAGCAAATTTATGGAAATATGTATCTTGTTGCTCATGAACGTATAGAAGCTATTCTAAACTATGTTCAACCCGCCGCCTTTAATAAATTGAAATTTGAAAAGGTGTCACAATATGTGTCAGAAGAAATTGAGAAATATGATCGGGTTTTTCCAGATATGGATGGTAAAGTTGATGAAACCAGAGCACGACTTGAAGGTACAATCGGTCAAATGTTTGCTTTCCTGAGTGATTACCCTGGAAACGAAGACTTGTTTCAAAAAGCTGAAACGTATTTAAAAAGAGACGTCAAGCATTGTATTCAGCATTCACCTTTTTGGGATCAGGGTATGGGATATCTGACTTCACTATATTTTCGTAAAAAAATGCTGAATGAAACCATTGAGACATTTATGCGTGAAACCCAATCTGAAAACGAATCCAGTCAGGATATATATAATTTATCTCAACTTAATAAATTCAAATCTCTTGAAGGTAATTTTTTTCTTTTGCATCGATTATATGTGTGTGCACTCGCCCAAAAAATGAATCAAATACAAATTCAAGCCCCCGAAATACTGAAAGATTATATGCTACAAAATGAACATCTATCCAAATACCCCATTTGTCAATCCGCAAAATGGTTAAGCATTATTTATGCACAACAAAATGATTTGCAATCTGCCCTGGATATATTACTAAAAGTAAATACCGGGCCAACAAAAGACACTATCCAAGGTTTTACAATTGATGTCATTAAATTACCCATCAAGATATTAATTCACTTGTATCAAATAAAACTTGGCATACAGTCATCATTCAATCTTGATAATGAATTAGATCTGTTGGAAAAACAGGAACAGGGGATAAAAAACAATTTGATATCACTGGGTATTTTGAAATTTCAAGAGTTGTCTGATGACTTTGATTATTTTGATGTTGCTCATGTGCTGCCATTTTATTATGCTTAATATCTGATATATTTTGTTTCAAAACTATTTGACTTCGTGGACCTGGCTACATACAGGATTCTCATATGGTGTTCATTTTTTCATTTCTGATGGTTAATCTTTTTCTGTCGTTTTCTTGTTGTGTGAATTCATACATGTGATAATATACTCTATTAGATTTTTAGGATCATCATTTTTAGGAATATAAAAACGAAACTGTTCGAGACATTTTTGTATTTTTTCAGGTGGATTTGGATCCGTCATATAAATAAAAAACTGATATATAACTTTATACATAGCATTGTCTTGATTTTCATAATTCTTCCAGAATTTTTCTAATTCATTGGTATTGATGTCACCTGTTCTAATTTTACAAAAATGATCCCACATTTGGTCTTTGTCTTTGAATTCTATATTACCTCTAAGTTTGTTTAGCTCTTCTAAGGCTTTTGCAAAATTTTCGTCCATAATATACTGAAAATAGGGAGACTGAACTTTATGGCCAGGTGGTTTAGGAGGAGGAGGAGGACAACACGCTCTAGGTACCAAATAAATCGCAACTGCAACAGCAACAACACAAACAAATACTTTGCAGTAAAAAATTATAGGTTTATCTTGTATTATTGGGTCGTTATATTTATTCTCTAACCATGTTGCAACTTCTTTTTTATCTGATGTATCATATTTCTTTGCAAATTCAACAAAAATCTTTTTGACATCTTTTAACGCCTTCTTAGCATCCTTTTCAGCGATAGAATATCCTGGATTACGAAAAAGATTATGATAACATTTCTTGGTATGACCTATGTTATCTTTGATAAATGGGTCAAGGTTTTTTTTCAGTGACTTGTATATGTTATCTAATATATTAACCTGAGGATTAATCCTTGAAGGTGGTTGGTTTTGTTCTTTAATATACAGTATTTTTTGAAGAATAGCTGTTAATGCTTCAACAGAATTGCGTAAAGATATGGTGTGTTCTTTCTCATCAATATTCTTTTGAGATCGTTCAATAATTCGATCAACATTTTGAACGAATTGTTCAAAAGGCAATGTTGGACTTAATGATTCAATTTCTCCTGTCATTATTTATTCCTTTCATTATAAAATATCTTCAAATGATTATGAAAAGTTATTGGGTCATTATTCTTTGGAAAATAATGATTAAAAAAGTCAACGAATTTTTCCATATCTTTATTGAGAGCCCCATTATGTTGAGCCCCTTTAATTTGAGATACAAATTTAAAGAATAGATAAATACGCTTATACTCTTTGTTATCCATTATTTTAAAATAATCAATACGTTTTTGAAAGTATTCACTATTTGGATTTCCAGTTTTTAATAAACAAAAATCCAGCCAAAATTGATCTTTGTTATTGCGGCAACATACATTATTCAGAACTTGTATTGCTTCTTGATGTTCATTTGTTGCGATATAACTAAAATAATCAGGGCAAGATATTACTTTACAAACAGAACACCAAAGCCGATCATTGATACCTGGAACAGTAATTTTACTAATTGTTTGTATTGCTTTTTCACAATCTCCATTCTTTAAATATTGAATGTAATTATGTCCTGGGTATAGACTATATATAAATATTGATAAGATCGTAGCAACACACGCGATACTCATGTATTGTTTTTGCTTTGAGAATACTTCCGAGTAATTAATATCAAAAAACCATCGTAAAAAAATGTATAAAGAGTAAAGGGAGAACAGTGCATATCTATTGTTAATCGGAAATTCTTTAGGGTGATGTCCCCAGTTACCAACTACTCGAAGTGAATCAAATGTGTGATAATGCCGAATATTGATTGATTTGAATTGCTCATCAGAAAGAATACTATAAAGTTGACTTTCAGCCTGGCCTTTATAATCAATACCAGTCGTTTTTTTATACATAAACGGGATTAACTTTTCTAAAATAATTCTTGTGTCTGCGACACACTTTTTATAATTTGGGTGCTCTTTTTTAGGAGAAAAGTCCAAGGCATCTTTAAGTGGCGTTTCTTTGGTATCTACAAATAATTTATCCGTTGATTTTTGATAGCTAAATTTTTCACCATCGGGTTTTCGAAAAAATACTTCTGATAGTTTTTTCTGCATGTATTTTAATTCTATATCTATGTCCATTTTAGGTTGAATATCAGGCTTAAATATTTCGAGTATTTGTATTAGATTTTTAAGGGTAAATATTGCTGTTGTAAAATCGTTACACTCAATGTTACTGGATGAATGGAAAATATGTTGAATCTGTACACATGTTAATGGATCCTTTTGCTTAAATTCGTCGTTTATTGCCTTGATAGATTTATTAAAGCTCATTTTATTGGCTTCTATGGAATAATGCTTATACAGTAGTTGTTTCGCTATCCGGTCGCATTGATTAATAGCGCTTCTGGGTTCATTTTGTTCAATAAAATTAATTGCAGACTCTAGGGGGTTTCTCTGATCACCTTCAAACAAATCTTGCACCTCTTTCATGTATGGTTTTGCATATTTTCTAAGTCTTTTAATTTCTTTTTTGTCTGACATTTCATATCCTTTCAGTGCAGCATAACTGCTATTTTATTTATTGTACAAATCGGATTAAAATTTTTATGAATAATAAAAAGGAAGCACTTGTGCAACATCAAAATAATCGGTATCTTCATTTATACGCTGAATTCCAAGGGAAATAAGATTTTCTTTTATGCCTTTTTCACGTTCTTCCAAAAGGTTCAATTCTCTATCAAGATCAAAAGAAGACCTTAGATTTTGTTTCTTCTTATATAAATGGACAAGAAGTTTTATTGGCAGCTTGGTAACATCAACGGCGAAACCATCCTGAACTGGTTTGATGTCAATACTTTTTAGTATATTAAGTGCTGTCTTGATATCACCTTTTTGAGCATAAATGACACTCAGCCATTTCACTGATAAAAAGATAGGATATTTTGATTTGTTCTTATTTTCCAGTAGTTGATTCATTAATTCCCCAGGTGATTTAATTGTAGTTTTGTTGACTTTATTGGCCAGGGCACAAAGATATAAGCGGTGTAACAGAAAGTAGTCGTCTTCATTTGATTTAAATAAATAGAGTTTGGATAAATTAAAAATATCGGCAGGATCATTTTTTTCAGAGTTTGTTTCAATCATAAAAGAATCAATGGCCTTATCAAGCATTCGTTTTCTATAATACAAGGATGTTAAATACCCCATACCTTGATACCAAAAGCGAGAGTTTTTTCTGCAATGGGAAACGTCTAATTTCAAGTATTCCTCTGCAAATTCAAACATATCTTCATTGCCTGGATAATCACTTAAAAAACCATACATCTGGCCGATTGTCCCTTCAAGTCTAGCTCTGGTTTCGTCAATTCTGTTTGGTACATCTGGAAAAATCGTTTCATAACGTTCAATTTCTTTAGATAAATAATCTTCAACACGTTCAAATTTAAAAATATTAAACGCAGCTGGATGAACTATTGTAAGCATCGCTTCAATTTTTTCCTGGGCTACAATATACATATTACCAAATATTTCAGGGCCATAAAGCTCAAGATAATGACAGTATTCTTCTAATGATTCTACGTTCTTAGATCCCATATGCGACATAATTTTGATTCGATAAAATTTAAGCGTCGCAATGATATATTTTTCGTTAAATCGTTTTTCAATCTCCTGGATTAAAATACTCATTTGATCAAGGTTTTGATATCTAGTTGGGTCATCAACCAGTTTTTCTTTAAGAAATAATCTAAGTTCTTGATTAAATGATTCTTTGGCTTCACTATCAATATTTTTGCATAACTTATTTACATAGCGAATAAGTTCTTCCTGGTTTTGATTATTCGATAATGCTTCAAAAGCAAGCAACAAACCCATGCCCGGGTCATGTTCGAGTATATTATCAATAATTGAAGTTGTTCTATTTGGAATATATATAAACGCGTTGTGAATACTGTATCGTTTAATCTTTTGATGATAGTCTTCAAGATAATTATATTTCTTCCATCGCAAAGCGCCACAAAAAAGATCGGCAACAGCAAGGGTAATGTTTTTTCGAGCACTTGAAAAAAAGATATTAACCTGGTCTTTATGTAATTGTTTTAATGCGAAAATTTTTAACATTTCATTTTTTATCGCCTCAGATAAACTATTTTCATAATCCCTGGGATTGTCTATGCCATATAACCCCATAAGTCGATCAAGTCTTCGTTCAGCAATAACTATTTCAACTTTATCCCTGGCAGTGATGTTTAAATCATCAATCAATTGATGTAGCGTGGCTCTCAAAATTTCGATATACACTGCCTGGTCATTGGCACAAAAATATGGAAATCCTGTCGAACGAAAAACAAGGAGAACGTCATTGTTAATTGTTGAAAAAATCTCAGACAATATCGGCTGAACATATTGAAAAGGGACTTGAATATGGGCGTCTTTTTTTTTGCGATTTTCTAACAAATGCAAGGGGATAAAATGAAGGTAATCAGGGACAGGAAACTCAATATTTAAATTATTCATTTGAATATACTTTTGAACTGATTGATTGATCTTTTTTTCCAATGCTTCCGTGTATCGCTTTGAGCCTTGACCGCAAACCCAACCGCCAACATAATTGGTATTTCTATTTTTGCTTTTGATAAAATTACCCGTCTCATCAATAAATATGTAATAGTTCATATATCCTCCTAATTTTGTTGGTTTGATATTGTTATCCATTTCAAAAAGTTCTTTTTGAGTGAACTATAATTTTGAGATTCGCTTGACAAACAAATTGATTCTCTTTATAATTTATCATTATATAAATAGTTTTAATTAACAGATAACTTAATTATTATATCATATAATTAATTGAAATGCGATTATTTTATTAACTTGTCATCTATTTATATTTATAAATTAAATTCTCATTAAATATTTATTAAAAATAGGCCAAAAGTAACGACGTACCCGCATCCAAAAACACGCATCATCAATGCAACTTTTAAAAAAAACTTTAAGGATCATATTCTTTATGAAGTTTTTTAAGTCAATGAATGTATTCTTTCAGGTCATAAAAGATAATATGGTTATCAGTGTTGACGCAACCTGTTTTCGGGCTTTTGTTTTAGGAATCTTGAGCCTTTTTGTGTTTTTTTCTCTCCTGGTTGGCTGGATTATGCTTGAACATGATTTTACCCGCATCATGACATTCAGCATTTTGGGATTTACCCTGTTTCTTTCTGTAGGGCTTATCATATTCGTGTTGATATTTTGTGAGCGGATCAGAGAAGAATTGTTGAAAGCAGAAGACGCTGAACTAGCAAGGAAAGAGTTAGCGGAACATAAGGCGAACCTTGAGCAACTTGTTGAAGAACGTACCAAAGAACTTACTCAAGCGAAGGAGCTAGCTGAACTGGCGACACAGGCAAAAAGCAATTTTTTAGCCAATATGAGCCACGAAATCCGAACCCCCATCAATGCCATTATTGGCATGAGTCATTTGGCCTTAAACACTGACCTCAACCCCAAGCAATATGATTACGTGAACAAAATCGACCAATCTGCAAGTTCCCTACTAGGTATTATCAATGATATTCTTGACTTTTCCAAAATAGAAGCCGGTAAGATGGGTATTGAAATCATTGATTTTGATTTAAACGATGTCCTTAATAACCTTTCCAATATGATTGCGGTTAAAACTCAGGAAAAAGGTTTGGAATATATTTATGTTATTCATCCAGATACGCCAACACTTTTAAAAGGTGACCCTTTAAGACTGGGGCAAGTTTTGTTAAATCTTACAAATAATGCAGTAAAATTCACTGAAAAAGGTGAAATTGTTGTATCAGTCAAGCCTGTTGAGGCAACCAGTGACGAAACCATTCTTCATTTTTCAGTACAAGATACAGGTATCGGTTTGTCCAGTGACCAACAGAATAGACTATTTCATTCGTTCCAACAGGCTGATAGGTCTACATCGAGAAAGTATGGTGGTTCAGGATTGGGGCTGACCATTTGTAAAAAATTGATCGAAATGATGGATGGCAAAATAGATGTAATAAGTGAACCTGGAAAAGGAAGTACATTTTTTTTCACTGCCAAATTCGGCCGGCATCTAAAAGGACTTAAAAAAGGATTAATTACACCTGAAATCTTAAAAAGTCTTAAAGTTTTGGTTATTGATGATAATGAAACATTTCTGATGGTAATGAAAGGATATCTGGAAGAATTTGGTTTCGAAGTTCAGACAGTTAATTCCGGTGTCAAAGCCATTCAAATGTTAACGAAAACAGCTGATAAACTTCAGAATACTTTTGATCTAATTTTTATTGATTGGCAGATGACAGACAAGGATGGTATTGAAACCTCAAAACAAATTAAAAATGATTTTGGTTTGGAAAATATACCAAAAATTATCATGGTTACAGGTTTTGGGAAGGATGAAATCTTAAAACAGGTGGAAGATCTTAATCTGGATGGTTTATTATTAAAACCAGTTACCCAATCTCAGATCTTTGAAGTGATCATGGATGCCTTTGACCAGGAAGTTGTGCATAAAATCAAAAAAGACATTCATGTTGGCATTCAGCTGGAAGGTTTTGATGATATTCGCGGCGCCAGAATTCTCTTAGTTGAGGATAATGAGGTAAACCAACAGATCGCTGTGGAGTTATTAGAAAAAGAAGGTTTCCACATGACTGTAGCTGATAATGGCTTGATAGGGTTAAATAATATAAAGGACTCCTTTGATAAGGAGCAATTCGATGCTGTTTTGATGGATATTCAAATGCCGGTTATGGATGGATATACAGCCACCAGGAAAATCAGGGACGATAGACGTTTTGACGAACTGCCCATCATTGCTTTGACAGCGGATGTTATGGGCGGTGTAAAGAAAAAAGCTGCCGATGCTGGCATGAATGACTATCTTTTCAAGCCAATTGATAATGAGGCTTTGTTTAAGACATTGATTAAATGGATTAAACCCGGAGCCAGACACATGCTTGATAACTATAAAAATTCACGAAAAAAGCAAACTGTTACAAATGATACGTTTCCAGATTTAATTGGTATTGATACTGATATTGGAATGAAACAAGTTGCCGGAGATCCACAAAAATACAAAAAACTATTACTAAAATTCATTGATAATCAGAAAGATGCGGTACATAAAATTCAGCAGTCCATTGACACTGAAAATAATGAAAAAGCAATTCGATTGGTACATACCCTAAAAGGCGTATCAGCAATCATTGGTGCGAATCAGATTGTTGCACAGTCTGAAATAATAGAAGATCAATTGAAAAAGAATAATATGAAAGAAGCCCGTATCAATTTAAAAGTTCTAGATCAATTACTAAAAAATACGATTCAATCTATTATTTTAATAAAGGATAAAGCTATGAAAAAAGCTTCATCTGAATCATTTGATATTCAGAAATTAAAAAATCAAATTGAGGTTTTAAAGACATATTTACATGAGGATGATTCCAAATCAGAAAACGTAATTGATGATATTCTTGTAATAGTTAATGGCACATCATTAGAAAACCAGTTTAAAGAAATTCAAGATGATATCATCGATCTGGAATATGAATATGCGATAGAAAAACTTAGAAGTGTTAATTTGTTGGAGGAATAATGAAAAAAATACTTGTTGTTGATGATACGGCTGAAATTCGAGATGTTCTAAGAGGACTCTTGGAAACGAACTACACAGTTTTCTTAGCAAAAAATGGAGAACAAGCAATCAAACTTGCGAAAAAAAGAAAGCCCGACCTTGTCCTATTAGACATCATCATGCCAGAAATGAATGGCTATAAAGTTTGTCAATTATTAAAAGCAGATGAACAGACACGAGATATACCAGTTATATTTGTAACAGCTAAGGGGGACATTGAAGATGAACAAATGGGATTTGGTTTAGGAGCGGTTGATTATATTACCAAACCCATTAAACCATTCGTTTTACTTGCACGTGTCAACAATCATTTAGAACTAAAAGAAAAAAAGGATGTCTTAGAAGAAAAACTTAGAATTGAAAAAGAATTATCCAAAATCAAGGATGATATTGAAAGAATAACTCGCCATGATCTTAAATCTCCACTTAATTTGATTATGTACCTTTCGAAATCCATTAAAAAAGCAGGCGATAATCTTACAGATAATCAAATTGATCAACTCGATAAAATATATCATGCTGGAAATAGACTTTCAAACGTGATAAACATGTCTCTTGATTTATATAAAATGGAACAGGGTATTTATCGACTATCTGCCACGCCAATTGATATTAAGGCTATTTTAGATGATATTGTTCAGGACAATCATAGCTTAATTAAACGAAAACATGTCACGATGGGAATATACATTAATGATAAGCCAGCTACTGAAGGATATATCTTTAAAATATCCGGTGAAAAACAGCTGTTTTATTCAATGCTGGCGAATTTGATTAAAAACGCCATTGAGGCATCACCTCAAAACGAAACAATTGCTATCCAATTATTATATTCCAATAATTTAACAATAGCGATAAACAATCAAGGTACAGTTCCCAAAGGTATACAAGATACTTTTTTTGAAAAATATGTCACATCCGGTAAAACTGATGGAACAGGTTTGGGGACTTATTCTGCAAGATTAATTGCTGAAACCATGGGCGGCTGTATAACTATGCATTCATCAGAAGAAGATGGGACAACTATCACAATTACGTTCCCCCAATAATAGCTAATAAAAGATTATGGAATTAAGTTATAATTAAATAGTGCCTGAACGAAAAATCAAAAATAAAAAAAATTGTTCGGAACAAAACAAAGGTGAATACGATTCATTTTATAAATCATTTTCAATC
>Ga0272440_1002829_pt1 | contig 13315 bp, 3 predicted proteins | sample SSMMMBAug17_FD_192440 | JGI IMG/M metagenome (GOLD analysis project Ga0272440, IMG submission 192440) | Marine sediment archaeal communities from Little Sippewissett salt marsh, Falmouth, MA, United States - SSM-MMB-Aug17 | ecosystem: Environmental > Aquatic > Marine > Wetlands > Sediment ...
TTGAATTTCAGGTCAGTTGCCCTTGTCAGTGGATTTCAAAATTGCCCTTTTTAAATTTGTTCACAATCAAACTTTTAATATAATCTATATTTTGTTACACACTCTAAACGTACAAATTTTGAAAAATAACAACAAGGTCAGCGGTGAGCGTCAGCGAATCCGCTGGACCGGCTGGTTATGTTAAACGTGTTTAATGCGATGTCTGTCAATCGAAGGTCACAAACTCAATGAAATTTAAGCTTGAAATAATTAAGTAAGGTGTCCCCGGAATTTAATAAAAAGTATGGAAAATGAGAAGGCTCAATAAAAAATTCTGTTGATTGATTGGATCCGGCTTGTGGATGAAATAATTTCTGAAAAGCATTTGGAAAATCATGCTTTATGCTGTGAAGCAAAAATAAACCAGTATCTTCCTTCTAAGTAACTAAAAAATCGAACTTAATAAAATCAACAGGTTATGATTTTTTAGTTGCTGTTAGGATTGGTCCTGATTTTTCAGGGGGAACGCTTATTAGTATTTTCATCACCAGCAGATGAAGTAAGCATACTTACAAGTCTTGTTTCAGCAGCCTCAGAATCTCCTTCCGATGCTGTATAACTAATAGTAAGCAATACATCCGAAATAGTGTCATAATTAAAGGCACGAATCTTTGATGGGTGTTTAAGCCTTCCAATCACTTATGGCTCCGGCACCTTCAAAAGGCAAATATCGTTCATCTCTGACGTAAAAATCAAACATACCTGTGTCAATCAGTGAACCGCTTAAATAATTGGTGTCTGCTAATTTATCATCTCCATCATTTAAGTTGTCATCTTTTTCTACGTATCCTTGAGTAAGCGTCAGCGTTGCACTTAGATTCGTATAAGGATTAACCACTCATGTTGTGCTTAATCTGCTCCCCCCGATTTCGATTTGTTTAGTAAATTAGTAAATTAGTAAATTAAGTATTTATTAAGTATTAAAATAAAATGCTTGCCATTTTCATTATCAAGCAACATTCTAAAAAACATATTTCACCACCATCATTAACTCTTCAAGTTTCGGCAGTTGTTCTGCTACCACTGATAATGAAAATGATGTATCCAAAACAATCGCTGTATTATTTCCCTGGCACAGTTTCCAATCCTTTATTCTTGAAAGACTAATATCAACTGCATCCACATTAATTGTAAACGATTCAGGATTATTTTTAATTTTGGCAATAAAAACAACGTTACTGATTGATGTCACAATGGTTTGAGCCATATATGGCAATCTTGATTTAGTGATAGTTACATCAACAGTGCCATTTTTCTTTAAAAAATGCCATTCATTTGTTAAATCATGTTTCATGTTAATGGCAAGGTGCAATCCGGTTTGCTTAAGTTCTTGCTTCAAATCGTTTAGTTGATTCTTTAGTGAAGCCTCTGCCAATGATTTTAGATTTGAACCTCCCTCTCTCGCTGTATATTTCAAATGCAAGAGTACATCGGAAATGGTGTTATAATTAAACTGTCTGATTTCATTAGGCAGTTCAAGCCGCCATGAGCTTACTGCACCGGTTCCTTCAAAAGGCAGATATCGTTCATCTCTAAAACTCAACTCAAACATACCGCTATCATTTTGGGCATTACTTGTGGCAATCGATTGAATTGCGCCGACATTATACACAAAACGTTCATCGTTACCTGAATTTTCAGAATATCCGGTCGTTTCAAGATTATCAGGATTTGCGTTTTTTCTATATTTATTTTTAATTAATGATAATTTTGCATTTACTGATGTATACGGTCCAACTATGCAAGGCAAGCTTAGGCTCACACTTTTAATTCTTCTAAAATACTGCCCCGGATAATCCATATCGAATAAAACTTCTGGAACTTCAAAGTCGCATTCACCGGTTGCTCTTAGTTTTACCAATGCCAGTGGATCCAGCATGGAAAGAGAAATATGTTTGGTGACTTCGTATTCCCGTTTGTTTTTGTCCATATAACTCGTTTCCATTCGCTTGATATCATGAATTAATTTATCTGATGCTTGTAAACCTTTTTTCATGCTATCCCAATAACCATAGGCAATAAAAGTATCATTATTTCCCAGTTCGAAACGATAGCTGCGTTCAGCTTTCTTGGCAAAATCATGTGCCATTTGGTAAGCTTTAAAATAAACTGCGCTAATTTGCCCAACCATCCATTGGTATAATTCTTTATTTGTAAATTTTAAACGCATAAAAGTATCCGTTTTTTTAGCGTTATCAATTTGCAAATCATGATTTTCCAAATCTTTTTTTGCAATTTCTTTCCGAATTTCTGCTGCGACAATCTGCTGATCAATTTGTTTGAGTTCTTTTTTAGCAAGCCGATCCTGAAGCTTCCAGTCATCATAACGTCTATCGTAACCAGCTAAAATAGAAGCCCGGTTTGCCTCATACGATGCTGCAGTTGACAGCACATCGAAAACACTGGAAGCAGCAGTTGCTGCGGTCGATAACAAAGAACCACCCGCCATAGCCGTAGTCAGTGCGCTTCCACCAAAGCCTGCAACTCCAATCGCGATATCCCCTATTAAGGCGAGTACTGCAACAGTAGCGTGACCACTTTTAGAAAGCATTTGCCAAAAATGAGCATCACCCAACTTATCCAAATTCAACTGTTCTTTTGTAATTATCTTTTCAATGGTTGCATAGTATTGGTTTCTCTCTTCAGTGACTGCTTTTGTTTTTTTCAAAACTTCAATCTGTTCTTCAGCTTCTTCAAATTGCAACGTTTTCATATCTTTAATCGCGTTTAGAATTTTTATTTCTAATTCATTGCGTAATAAGGCTAATAATTCAGCATCTTTTTTTTCCAACGTTTGCAGTAATGAACTACCTAAGGTTCTCACTTCTTGAGTAAGTTCTGTTGCTTTTTGAGCAAGCACATGAAATCGGTAATATGGTACAGGTGCGTTCATTCCCGAAAGAATAGAAGACATATCAAGCCCTGATGCTGCGGCCCTGACCATCATACCCGGATCAATTGGCGGTGCAAACAGTGCCAGGGTTCGTTCTACACCATCAATGTTCTGGCAATTGCGAATTTTAAACAATCGATCAGCAATCCGATCCCAATATGATATCATTTTTTCATTTTGAGGAATACAAAAATATAGCGTAGAAAACGTAATCGGTGCCGGTGGTAACTCCTCTCCACCCTCGGGAAGCGAAGAAAGGTCGGGTAAAATGTTTTCCAATTCAACCAATACATTTCCAAATGAACTGATTTTTGCCTCAAGCTGATTGTATGTTTCATAAGGCACTTTACTTGTTGGAGGTATTACACGGGGTTTAGGGCCCAATAACTTGTCAGCTAAAATGTACATCTGAGTCGCCTGTGCTAATGATTCCATAGTATCCTGTCTGAATAAATAATCACCCCATTCAAACAGGTTGTCTATATATTTTATCAACAGTGCTTTTTGATATGCTACTGGTCTGAAGCGTGCAATTACATGTGGTTCAAATGGTTTCTTCCTCCATTGATTGATAGTAAACTCCAGATCTTTTCTTTCAGAAGTTAATGGATCGGCAATATTGTATAGCAATGTATCAATGCGTTGTTTGATGTAATCCGCATTGAACGTAAGGAAGAATGGCTTGGTTATCCAATATTTCTGCGGTGCATCGCCATCAAGAGCACCTGTTGGGTTAAAAATATAGTGAAACCAGGTTAAAGCCTCTTCAAAACGCTGGTTTTGAGTCAGTTGTGTTGCCATTAAAAATGGGATATGGAAAAACAATTCCCAATTATAACCACTATAAGAGCCATCACTACTAAAATCCAAATCTTCTACAGGATATGTTAGTATATTCGTACCATCAATATTGGCAACATATGTTTTGGGTACGATACGTATATTTGGATCATAATAATTTTGAAAATTAAACGTTGTTTTTTGTAACTGTGTTTCCCGTTTCATCAATTCTGATATGCCATCTTTGTAAAGAGTAATCCGCAGAGGACAAATTAAAGGATGGTACATATTTCTAAATTGCTCACCATACCTTAAACCATTATATACTGTTAATTCATCCAAAATAGCACGATAATCATCATCAGTTGTTAGTTCCTGAATAAACGTATTCAGGTCTGGGTTTTCAGACGATCTTAAGTTATACTTTTTTAACAGGGCGTACATGTCTTCTATGAGCTGTAATACATTTGAAACAGTTCTATTGACAAATGAGGTGCCATCTTTTTTTATGTCATAAAAACCGGGTATAATGACATATGCATGGTTGCTGTCTTCCTTAAAATATGGGAGTAAGGTGCCAAAAGGAAACTTGATTGAACGAGCTTCTTTAGTCTTTTTATTACCGCCATAAATATATTCCGTAATATACTGAAATAGTAATGCAGAATCATCTATCCTTGTAACCTGGTGCGGGTAGGACAATCTGAATTGTCCAGGTGTCTTTCTTAATATTTCAAGAAAGTCATAAAAGACGATTCCATTTTTAACTGCAAGATCGTCTGGCGGGAGCAGATTCATCTCATTATAGCGTTGTGATTTTAGCCATGTGTCTTTAAAATCAGGCAAAAAATCAGGAAGACGTTCAGGACCTCCCTCAAAAGCCAGTTCTGGATAGCCTTTACATCCGGAAATATTAAAAATACCAATTAATTGATGGTGTTCGTATTCATTAAAACCATGATTGATGTTTGTTCTAAAAAGACAAATCTGTTTACTCCATTCAAAGTACAATAAATTATAAATATCTCTGCGCAGTATATATTCATTATTTGTAAAATTCGATGGTGTTAATAATGATTCTTTGGAAATCTTTTTGGGCTGCCAAGCACCGTTGGCATATTCACTGATTGCCAGTTGAATTTTAAGTTTCGTTTTTGGCCTATCGTTGTAAACCACTGTTCCTTTAGTACTGTCAGGTATAGTTGATTGTGGATTTGGATCTGGCTCATCGCTAAAAATAGGCCAGGCAAGATTCAACCGATTATTGCGGACAAACGCCAAGAGGTGATCTCCAGCAATATCAAGTTCAACTTTTTCCCAGGGTGTCCAATAACGTTCTTCCTCAAACTTTCTATAATAGTAGATCGCAGGATCACCACCCTTTGTGCGAGCAAAAACGTGCATGGTTTTAATATCAGATTGGTACCATGTTGCCATCACTTCAAGAAATGCGATATTGTCCATCTTTTCTATATATCTGATTAATGCGTCTTCTGCAGTGAATTTTGTGAGTTCATTTTGGAGTAGCTCATTTTCCAGATCTTCGAACAAGAAGGATTTATCATCTCTAAGTTCAGCTTCAATCCAGTTTTCGGGGTAAAGGAATACTTTTCGATTTGCTTCCCACACGCGGTAGTTTTTCATCCACCTCCACTGTTCCCAGCTTTTATCATTGGTTACATCTGCAGCGGCCCCTGGTTCTAATCCCATTAAACAGCGTTGCACAAAAAGCTGAATTGCTCCATGAGCCTGCACTATTCTCGAAGAAGGCATGCACGATTCCATTTCAACATCCACAAGAAAGTAGTCATAAAGATCACTTTTTTCTTTCATCTCCGAGTTTACAGCCATTAGATATGCAGTCAAAGCATCTCTTTTTTGTGGACGAATTGTGTCATTGATTTCTTGGAGAGTGGTCAACCATGTATCTTCATCATAACGAGCTTTTAATGCAACTCGTAATAGCTTAACATCTGTGCTTGTAAGTACCGGTTTGATATACTCAACAACCTGTGAAACAGTTGCATCTAGCTTTCTTAAAAATTCGGCACACAGGGTAACTTGCTTCCAGTTATCCGGATCAGCATAATTGATAAGGCTGAATTCTGGAAAGAGATGTGTGTCAATGGCATCTAAATCAACCTTATCGTATCCTGTCAACAACGAAAATGCTTCTAAAAAATCATGACGTATGGTTGCGTTAATAGGTAAAAGCATTTCTGCTAGTGTAAGGAAGGTAATTGGAAATTCAACATCTGCAGGATTTGGCGTTGGGGTTAATTGATTTGACAACTCTGCAATTCTGATAAAAGTACTAAAAACAGAATAGTCAACAGATCTTTGGCCTGTTTCGTAAGGTATGCTGTCCAATTCGAACCAACCCAGTGTTTTGTTGTTTTTAAGGAACCACTCTAACTTCTGGCCAGTCAATTTCAAAAGGTTAATGAGCGGAAATAGTTTGTGCAGCAGCCGAAAAGCTTTGAACTGATCATCAAATTCAGCTTCTGTAATTGTTGGCAAAATTGGCGTGGCATTGATCGTATCGATAAGTGTATCAGTTTGAAATAGATTCGCAATTAATCCAGCCCCGGGAGCCGGTTGCTTCACACTTGCCAGATCCAAAACAATTGTTACAATTTCTGAATTAGCTTTAAATACTTTGGTAAGTGTTTGTTCAAGGATAGAACGCTTGCCAGAACTTAGTTGATAAGCGGCAATAGAATCCAAAAATGCCTTAACCAAATCCTTTTGCGCTTCACTTTGCGCTGCTCTTTGTGCTGTAATGGTTTCCGGATCAGAGTCAGTTTCCAGACTATCTGGATCAGGGACAGTTGCCAGATTATCTATGCTGGATTTAATCGCTGCCGTATCAAAAAAACAACCAAGATTATTATCAATAAACATCTTTGCATTTGTGTCAGATTCCCAATCCCTGTCTATAAATTTAATAAATGTTTTTACCTCGTCAGCTTCAATATTGGGAAGCCTGGATAAAGCTGCTTGCAACGTTTCTTTCTGTTCTTCTGCAGATAAATATTCATCAAAGGCGGATTTGTTTGTATTAAAAATCTCCTGAAATTCTTTTTGCAATTTTTGGAGCAAGGTTGTTATTTTGTCTGTTTTGATTTCTCTATCCGTTAAATTTTCAGCTTCATGCCGTAGCATAAACTGAATATCGACAAGTTTTATCGGTGATGTTTTTGTCAGTTTGACTGCTTCCACAAAATCCAGTGTCATTTCAGGTGAGTTCTGAATATCAATCCCGGTTAGCTGTATGAGAATAATATAATCATCAACACTTAGCTTTAGTTTTTTTATTAGCCTTGAACTGGCAAATAGAAAGCTAACATTCGTAAAGGATAAGCTTTCATCTGGTAATAATAGAAATAATTTATCTAAATCCTGTTCTTTTAGTTGCAAACACAGAGCTAAACTCGATTTAACAGCACTCAATAATTGGGTACCATCCACTTTATGCGGCGAGAGATTCTCATCAACAAAACCACTTGTTGCTTTGTTTTGAAAAACTTTTTGATAAAGCGGCGTAGGGCCATCATCAATCAATTCTTCATGAGGCAGTTCTCCAAAAAAACCAATAAGTTCATTGAGCTGTATTCCTGTTTTTTCTGAAATCTTTTTTATTAAACAAGCTTTTATTAGACAAGCTGCATCCAATTGTCCGTTTCCTATATTTTTTTGAATAATAATCTGATCCAGCGTTTCAAATTCGCAGCCTGTTTGTTTTTGCAACCTGAGAAAACGATGTATTCTATCCAAATCATCATCGTTTATATTTGCTATTTCTTTTTGTTTCGTATCACAGGAAAGATCAAGATGTTTGATGAAAAGATTATCAGCAGGATCAATAAATTTAAGGTTTAGCAACAAGTTAAGTTCTTTATATGTCAGCTCTGATTTATTTAAAAAAACATCAACTACTTTTACTTCATCTGAAGCAACAACAGAAGTTGTATTCCAATAATGTTGTTGATTACCAGAATTTGGCGTTGTAACCAATTTTTTTTCTGCATCGGAAAAGCCCAAACACTCTGCTGAAATTGCTTCATCGGAAGGTCTATCAGCTGACTGAAAAATTTCCATTAGTTGGGAGCGCTGGATATTGAACCTATTAAAATAGGCAGCACTTTCTATGTGATCCAGATCAAAAGGTAGAGTAAAAGCATAAGCATTATTCTTCAAAGCAGCATACGCATTTGTATTGATGTATTCTGGTGTAGCAGCAAGTTCTGCAGCAGTGGAAAGAGTTTGCCGCAACCGGAAAATTTTATATTGATCTTCCGCAATATTAACGATTTTACAAACAGCTTTTTTGTCACGTAGATAATGAGGCAAAATGCTTGAATTTCCAATTGTTGTTTCTGTTTCGTAAATCTGAGCCTTATTCGTTACTGGTATACCTGCATCGGTTAGTGTTGTAAGCAGCGAACTGGAAACTGTTCCAGTCAATGGGTCAGCATCATCTGAAAGTCTGCCTGTGAAGTCAATACCAGTATCAGGAGCAATCGCTTCCTCTAATAATTCACACACCAGATCAATGTATGGTACAGGGATGTTGGCATTTTCACAGCCGAGATCAATTTCACCAAGGTCTGGTCTGCGTTTAAACAGTATATCCTTGGCTAAATTGGTGGTCACATGTGGCGTTACCGTTAAATCTGTAACACTTCTATTCCCTAAAAACTGTAAAATTTCAACCAGATATGCTGCCGGACTATATACAGATCTGCAATGTTTACATTCGCAAATATCGGCCTGTTTAAAAAGTGATTTTAAATTGGGAAAATCCCTGCTTACAGCCTCCAGACTTCTGGATAAAGATTTCATTTCTAAAGCAGGCATATCTTTAGAGCGTAATGTATCCTGAAGTTCACCGGCAATAAGCATAGCAGCTGCACTCTTTTTTTCCGCCTTTCTGAAAATAGTTTTAGCCTCTGCATCCTTAATACCTGCTTCTGGAGCGATTTCTTTGATAAAACGAGTTTTGCCTAATGATGTAATACTTTGGGCTGAATGAATATTTTTACTTAACAGCGCTGTAGTTTTTCCATAATGAGGAGATAGTTTAAATATACGTTGAACAGTTTTTAATTCCTGAATAATGGATTTTTTTGCTAACTTCTTATTTTTCATAAAAAGATCAATATTGCTATGTTGTAAATCAAAATCATCGTGTTGCGTTAAAAAGGCAGCGATGTCTTTGTGATTTTTGAGAACACTTGTTTTCGCCCTTGTTAGCTGAGCTGAAAACGCTGTTGTGGGATATGATTTTTCCATTTTCCTAACCAATGATGAAGCATGCAGACTAATTAAGTTTTCATTCAATGGTTTTCCAGCAATGGTAAGTTGTCGTGAAGTTTCTGTCAGTAAATCTTCCCAACCAGCTTTATTTAACCGTGCCAATTTTTTTACATCTTCCGGCTTGGTAATTTTCTGAGATTCCTTTATCTGAGATATAATGACATTATCAAAACCGAGCACCTCTGCCAGAGCCATAGATGTTTCCGCTTGTTTGGTCTTTACCTTACTTTTGAACAAAGATTTATCTTTCATTTTGTTAAAGAAAGCATCCATATCATTTTTATTCTGCTCAAAAATATCAACAATCTCATCCATTTTGTTTTCCAGAACAAAGTCAGTAATAACACTCACAACTTTTTGTATATGTTCATTTTGATAGTATTTTTCAGCTTCGGATTTGTAACGATTCAAACCGTGCACATTTTCTCGCCATTGTTTGGCAACTTTTTTGTCAACAATCATGTCATTTACAGCAGCCTCAACATCACGTTGAATAAGCTTGATGTCAGTTAACGCAGCATCGTATATGAGAGGTAAAATTTCTGTATTGATATTAACCATAAGTCGGGCACTGAATGCTCTGGCAAGGTCATTTTTCAATAATGTGTTTTTTCTTAACAATGCATAGAAAAAGGCGGGATCGATTTTTGATATATAACTCAAGCGATGAGCTACCACCACATGTTCAATTTTTTCTGCTGAAATTTCCATCTCTTTTGAAAGAAATGTAATATCACGATGTTTTTCATCTTCCTGCAAATCTGTAATTGCAATTTTATGGGCAAGAAATTCAATCTCTTTCACAATAAAATCAAACTCAATAACTTCCGGATTAATGTGTTTATTAATTGTTATATTGATCTCTTCCCGTTCCGAAGCGTTAAATCTCACAGAATCTAAATCTGAAGAAAAAAGTAATGTTTTCTTTTTTCGTGTAAATACTTTGACTGCTATATCCGCTTGTTTTCTGCCTCTACCACTCAATTGGCTGTTCGACCATGTTATCTCATATTTTCCTTCTCTATCAGTACTGCTTTCTCCTAGAAGCTCTTCATGGCGCATATCTTGATCAAACGCTTGCACGATAAGGTTTGCTATAGAACTGTTAAGCTTGTCTGTTACTCGACCATAAACAAGACGTGTTTTTTGATTATTATCTTCTTTTGGATAATTTAATTGATAACTTTTTGTAATTTTTTGGTTTTCATTTTGAAAAGGGTTGGATTTAGCCAGAATCATTTTATTTTCATCATAAAATTTGAGAATAATATTGACTTCACTTTGTTTAGTCTTACCCATATTTAAATCATTGTTAGAATAAGTAATTTTGTAGTACCCATTTACATCAGTTTGTGATGGGATTCCGAGCGGTTTCTCGGAAGGTTTGGAATCCAAATAAAACGCTTTTACTGTCAAACCTTTGATTGGAGCAGCGCTTTTATTGGTGATTTTTCCTTGAATTATATCTTTTGGTATGTCTGGCATGTTTTTTTCCTTTGAAATAAATTAATAAATGATCTAAATAGCCACTGACTGGAAGTCGGTGGGACTAAATAAATATTTTAAGTAATTAAGTATATCTTTTTAGAAAATAGTTTTTTTGGAGGTTAAACCTATGTGTGTCTATATCTGTTTTTAGTGAAACTGTGCGTTGAACATTAATACTAAGGCCAAATCTTTGTTTGGCTTCAAATAACCAAACTTATTCATCGTTTTTTATCCTTTTCAAATTTTAACAAGAATTCCCTCTTATGGCATCGGTGAGTAATATTCCATACATAACCTGGTATATTGTGTCTATTTTCTTGAGCCATTTTATTATTCTTTTCTTAAAAGTACCTTTTTAGGCTTGAAAAGGTGCTTTTAAGACTTATTTTTGGGTTATTTTATAGCATTACTGTATTAATATCAGTAGGTTAATTTGGTCCGACTAAAGCTCTAAGAGTAAATAATGAAAAGTTCAGCGGTGGAGCAAAGCGGAATCCGCTGAAACGGCTGATTATTTCAACAATTTTCATTTTTTATCCTATCCTATACAATATCGTTAATAATCTCGTTGGGTTTCGTTCCTCAACCCAACCTACGCCGCTGGCTGCGGGCATTAAAATTGGCAGGATTCCTTTCCGCAGCCCTTCCGCTTTAAAAACTTATAGTGCCTTTATTCATCATCATTAAAATAAATATCAAAAGAAAGTTCTAAGTTAAGCTTAGCCAAGGCTTTCATTTGTTCCGGCCAAATAGTAGGCCCTCCATGACCTACAGAGGACCACCAATTACAATAAACAAACATTGATACTCCACTATTTTTTTGCAAAGCTATCAAATTGTCTTTATCTTTATCAAGTTTTTCTATTAGCCAATCAAGATGGTGCCGAACATCCTTCGAAAGAACTTTATTTTCAGAAGATAAACGCCAATAGGAACTTTTTGCAGAGCGCTCTATCCCCCGACTATTTTTTATCTTGTCACCTTTATTTTGGATAGAAGTTGCTTCTACATTCATTATGTCACAAACGGTTTGAATATCTTGACCCTCTATATAAATCAACAAGTCAACATAAGTGGAATCACAAGTTGCGTAATCAATATCAAGAGGGGTATGTCTATTGATAGCGTTTATTGTCATGGCAAGTAATCTCCTATATTCCCGAGTAGATTTCCTGCATCATCGACATAACCGCCATTATCAAGAATTCGCGCATGATGATTATTTGGTAAGCCTAAATCCTTTTTAAGACCTTCAAGGGCTCGTCCCCAGTCTCTTTTTGTTAAATTTTCACCAAAATAATCATTAAGCTTACCGGCAGTATTCTTTGTTAACTTATTCCCGCCTGTCTGAAGAACAGATGGCACTCGTTCGGCAGCTCCCACACTTTTATTATAGTTGTGGGCAAAACTGGCAAGTTCGTCTCCACTCTTTGAGGCATCATCGATTTTCTTTCTTATTATTTCAATTACTTCATCAGCCTTATCGCCAAATTTGCCTTTTAGATACTTTTCGACTGCCTCCCAGCCACCTTCTTCGGATGCTTCCTTTAGCCCTTTCATTATACCCATGCGCACAATGTCATCTGAAGGTACACCTACCGGAGTCAAATCATCTGGTTCTATTGTTTCAAGTGTAACTGCTAAACATATACTTGTTGCAGCCAAAAGTTTATCTTGATCTGATGCATCGGGATCATCAAGTGTTTTTCCAGATTGCCAAATGTCCCATGTTGTCCATCCATAATCTATACCTTTTGAAACAATAATAGCAGCTAAGACTAACCAAGGAACTTTTCCTGTAGGATCAACATATACAAGTGGACAGGCAAAGCAGTACAAATACAAATTTATGCTATCTTTTATTCGTTCGGGTGAATTCTGAATATCATTTTGATGTTTATTTCTGTTATTATCAAGTCTATTTACTTGATACAACCTTTTCTCATCATTTAAATTACTTTGTCTTTCATTTAAATTCTCATCAGTTAAATGATATTTTAAAAAGTTCGATTTATCATAAAGTATCAAAATTGGATCGCAACTTAACCATCTTCCAATCCAGTTTGCATAGTATCTGGCGTCACAATAATAAAATCCACTCTCTTCATCCCTCTCCTTACCAGTATATCTATATCGCTTCGGTATCTCAATCTGACTTCGTATAGCTTGATATGAAGAACTACCATAAGGTGTATATTCCTCATAAGAAATTATCCGCGCTTGATCATCCAATTCCAGACTGACCGATCCCAGGTGGTTACCAAGCTGGTAGCGAATGACTTGTTTCGGCACACCTTGTTCATTTCCCAAAGTGCGTGTCTCCACCAGAGCGATGCGCTGTTTATCATCCATAATGTGCAAGGTTTCACGAACGAGAGGGTTGTTATCATGCCTGCGGTAAATTTCAAAGCCACCCAAATAAATACGCTCGTCTTTTATCTGGCCATTTGCCCCTTCAGTGACTTTCCGAATACGCTGTCCATTGGTATCGTAGACATACCATGTACGTTCACCAATATTGAATTCGCTGTCAGTGCTTTGATTATTCACCTTTTGTCGCTGGGTCATTTTTAACTGGTCATTAAAATCCCACTGCATGGTTTGCAGATGTGGCATTGTTAGCATGTTTCCATGGGCATCATATGTATGCTCTTGTGGATTGCTAATCCCATTGCCAACCTGTGTGCTTGTCAGGCGGTTGCTATTCTTTTGACTTTCAATCAAACTGGCTTCATTGTAATTGTAAGTTCGTTTCCACCCCGGATGGTCAGCATTACGACCACGATGCTGCATTTC
>Ga0272440_1002830_pt1 | contig 13308 bp, 9 predicted proteins | sample SSMMMBAug17_FD_192440 | JGI IMG/M metagenome (GOLD analysis project Ga0272440, IMG submission 192440) | Marine sediment archaeal communities from Little Sippewissett salt marsh, Falmouth, MA, United States - SSM-MMB-Aug17 | ecosystem: Environmental > Aquatic > Marine > Wetlands > Sediment ...
GTAAACCTTTAAATGAATGAATCGCTTTTTGTATGCCATCAGATGTTGCGCCAAGCTTATGACCTGAAAGAATTGCAGCAGCAATATTTTGTCGATTATGATGACCGATTAAGGGGGTTTGGCTAATATCAATTGTAAGGCCAAATGGAAATATCATTTGTTCTTTGGAGTGACAATTCACCGATATTTTTTGACAATCGGGATTGTCATTATCAATCCAGAAAATACGGCTTTTAATGGAAGTAGCATTTTTCAAACAATATTCATCCTGTGCATTTAATATGGCTGTATGCTCAGGTTGTTGATTTTTAAAAATATTGAATTTGGATGCTGCATAATCGTCCATATTTTCATAACGATACAGATGGTCTTCAGTAATATTTAAAATAACCGCTACATCCGGGCAGAAAGTATCGATCGTATCCAGTTGAAAGCTACTTAGTTCCAAAACAATACCGTCAACATTATTCTGTTCAAGCAAAAGATTTGTCAAAGGTGTTCCAATATTGCCGCCTACAAACACTTTTTTTCCAGAAAGCCGCAGAATCTCTCCCACCAATTCAGTAGTGGTTGTTTTTCCATTGGTGCCAGTAATGGCTATCATTGGAGACTGAATAAACCTTGATGCAAGCTCTGTCTCTCCAATAACAGGAATACCTTTATCTATTGCTTTTTGGATCGGTAGAATTGTATGAGGAACACCGGGACTGAGTACAATAAGATCGGATTGCAAAAATGTCTGTTCATTATGATGTCCGAGTTCTATGGCTGCCCCCAATGCATGAAGTTCTTGTGCAGCTATCTTAACAGATTCTTTTTCTGAATGAATATCGGCAACAGTGACAATTGAATTTTTTTGTAATAAGAATTTTGCGGCTGAAAGTCCTGTTTTGGCCAATCCGACAACCAGAACCTTTTTGTTGTTGAGTATCATAATAAAACCTTAAGTGTTTAAGTTAGTATTGTCAGTATTCCAAACATTTTTTTAAAAAAGATATCTAAATCACCTTATTTTTAATAATACAAGTACTTTTTTTTCATTATTATTGCATTAAGGCACAATTGAAAAAAAGTTTCCCTTTTTCAATTGTAAGTTTCGTGGCTATAGATCGTAGAGACAAGGAATGTCTTATCTCTAAAAACAAGAAGCGAAACTGTAAATTAAGAATGGGGAATTTATTTTCAGAGCATTCCTTACTGTAAAATGGAAATTAAATCTTTTGACTAATATGTCATTTGAATATACATAATGGTAGAATTCTGTTTGCATACAAACGAAAAACAAATTATACTGTAATGTAACAATAATTTTGGAGTAACGGTTTATATGATTGCCCAACTTTGGTTTTTCAGACTGCGAGATGTGTGTGTCCGTGTCAGTCAGTGATTGTCCCTCTGAATTGGAAAAACCAAAGTTGGACGATCAAATTAATGAATCGCCAAAACGCTATTTTCAATAAACTTGTAATCTAATAAACCTGAAACCCAATAAAGGTAGAATCAATGGATCAGGAAAACTTAAAACGTCAATTATTGGAAACATTTAAAATAGAACTGGAAGAACATGTATTGACACTAAACAAGGGATTACTCCGTCTGGAACAAGGAATTTCAGGCGATGCATTTGATTCTCTAATGGCTGAACTTTTTCGTGCTGCACATAGTCTAAAAGGGGCATCCCGCACAGTGGATATTTTAGATGTTAATCTGATCGCTCATCGATTGGAAGATGTTTTAGGATTAATTCAGCATAAAAAAGTCCAACTTTCAAGCCATCTATTTGACTTGTTGTTTCAGGCGGTTGATTTAATTAAAGAAGCCATGAATGCTAAAGTAAATGGAGATGCTCTACCCTTTGAGCGTTTGAATGGAATTGTCAATCAATTGGAAGCATCTACTGTGGGTGATAATGAAACAACATCAAAAAAAAATAGCAATGAAACAAAAAATAAAGGAATTACGGCTCGTTATGCAGATCCTTCTCTGGAAAAACAAAAGGGATCTTTTCAACAAGATTTAGAAAAACATTCTAAGGAACAACAGAATTCAGACACTCGTTCATCATCAGAAAAATCTCCAAGCCCACCCGCTCCCAAAAAACAAGCCGATGAACAAAATGAAAATTTTTCAGACCAACGAACCCGTGCAACAGAAAATGATTCAAAAAAAAATCCACTTGAGAACATTGATTCCAATAAAATGGACAATGATAAAAAAGTTTCACCCAAAAAGCCGTCATCACCTCAAAAATTATTCGATCAAAAAAAGGTAACGAATTCATCATCATCTCAAATAGATTCAAAAACTTATGATCGCCCCCCTGAAACCCTGAAAGACAATTCAATTACGGGAAGTGATGATACGATTCGAGTGAAAACCAATAAACTTGATATGTTAATGGCCAGTATGGGTGAACTGATGGGATCTCGAATGCGGACCATGCAACGCATGATAGAGCTACAATTTATGCAAAAACGCATTAATCGATGGCATAAAGAATGGCGTCAATTACGCGGTTCTTTTAAATCATTTGAGCGACAGCATAATTCCAATCCTGAAATGGATCGTTTTTTTGATTTTATGCATCAAAATGCGGACTATCTTAAACAAATGCATAGTGATATGAATCTGCTTGTTCGACAATTTATGAACGATTGCGATCAACTCTCATTTATTGCCGATGACCTTCAAGACAAGATTCGAAATGTACGTATGCAGCCCATTTCATCGTTATTTGATCAGTTTCCCCGCATGATTCGTGATCTTTCCAGAAATCAAAATAAACAAATCCGATTAAATATTGTTGGGGAGAAAACCGAAGTCGATCGTAATGTCTTGAGTGCTTTAAAAGATCCACTGACTCATATTTTACGCAATGCAGTTGATCATGGCATCGAATCCCCAGAGTCTCGAGAAAAAAAGGCAAAACCCCTTCAAGGCGTTATTCAACTTAAAGCCGCACAAAAAGGAAGTACTATTGTTATACAGGTCATTGATGATGGACGCGGTATTGATTTGGAATCTGTCAGGCAGCAAGCAGTCAGTCAAAATATTGTACCGAATCAAAAAGCGCAATCACTATCAGAACGTGAATTGACTGAGTTAATATTTTGTTCAGGCCTTTCAACGCAAACAAATATAACAGACATTTCAGGACGTGGCGTTGGTCTTGACGTTGTTCGTCGTAACCTTGAAAAGCTTCAGGGACAAATTACTGTGGAAAGTGAGCTTGATAAAGGTACCACAATGACAATGATAGTTTCATTATCATTGGCAACCAGTCAGGTATTGATGGTTAAAATTGATGGTGAATTATTGGCCATTCCATGCACAACAGTAGAACGTATTCTGAAAATTCCTTGTTATGAAATTGGCCAGATTGAAGGGAAACCGGCTATTGTTGTTGATTCTGAGGCACTTCCATTATATTCTCTTGCCCAATTGCTCGATTTTTCAGACACAGTACAACCTTATGGTGAAGATCAAAAAATTTCTGTTATTGTCTTGAGCGTCGCTGAAAAACGCCTGGCCTTTCGAGTAGATGAGCTTCTGGAAACTCGCGAAATAGTGATTAAAAATATGGGGCAGCAATTGCGTAGAGTCAAAAATCTATCCGGAGCAACCATTCTTGGTGATGGTCAGATTGTTATGGTTTTAAATGTAGCTGACCTCATGAAATCTGCTCAACATGGTTCTGCTTACGTTCGTCAGATCGATACTGCTCCGCCACCTCCGGAAAAGAAACATATCCTGGTTGTCGATGATTCTATTACAACACGAACCCTTGAAAAAAATATTCTGGAAAATGCTGGCTATCATGTGTTAGTTTGTGCAGATGGCCAGGAGGCATGGGAATGTATTCAAAACGAAACTTTTGATACTGTTGTCAGTGATGTTGATATGCCCAGGATGAATGGTTTTCAACTGGCAGAGCATGTTAGAGGTGATGAACGTTATAAGAGTTTACCCTTTATTCTGGTCACATCTCTGGAATCAAGAGCTGATAAAGTTCGAGGTATGGAAGTTGGTGCAGATGCCTATATTGTGAAAGGAACATTTGATCAAAAAGAACTATTGGAAACAATAGAACGATTGATTGGTTAACGTTATGATCAGAGTTGTTATTGTTGATGATTCCCCAACATTTCGATTGCTGGCAAGAAGTATTTTAGAAAGCGATCCTGATATTCAGGTTGTGGGTGAAGCGATCAATGGAAAAGAAGCATTAAGGAAATGTGAGCGTTTTCGGCCTGATATTATCACAATGGATATTCATATGCCAAGCATGAACGGGTATGAAGCCATTCAGACGATCATGGAAGAAATGCCTTGCCCCATCATTGTTTTGACAGGGACACCAGGTTCGAAAAATGAAAAAATTCATGAAAAAGCAATGAAATCAGGTGCATTAGTGGTTCTTCCCAAACCCAAAGATATCCAGGGAATAGATCCTTATGCAAATCAACTGATTGACAAGATTAAGGCCATGTCAGCAGTCAAAGTCATTCGTCGAAAAAAAATGTCAGGCACAGGACTGATCAAAAGATCATTTGATCGCTTAACACCCGGAAAAAAAAATATCAAAATACTTGGAATTGGTGCATCAACCGGAGGCCCGCCAGCCATCCAAACAGTTTTGTCAGGCCTGTCCTACCCTTTACCTTTCCCGATTGTTATTGTCCAACACATTAGCAAAGGATTTGTTCAGAATTTAGCCAAATGGCTTACTTCAAGTACGCAGTTTCAAGTTAGCATTGCTGAAAATGCTCGTCAGATGATTCCAGGGAGTGTCTATATTGGACAGGATAATCATCAATTGATGGTTACCCGAAACGGACGAATACGTTTAAAACAATACGGGCCGGTTGATGGTCATCAACCTTCTGCAAGTGTTTTGTTTGAAAGCATTGCACAAGAATATGGTGATACTGGAATGGGGATTCTTCTGACAGGAATGGGATGCGATGGTGCATCTGGTTTGAAAAAACTGTCAGACACAGGGGCAATAACAATAGCCCAGGATGAGTCAACCAGTGTTGTTTATGGAATGCCAAAAGAAGCTGTTGCTTTGGGTGGGGTTCGAAAAATATTGCCATTGGATGAAATCGCTTCTTTTGTTAATCGGTTTATTTGAGTGTATTTGTAGGCAACCAGAATCTTTGTCTTAAAAACGATAGTTGTTTGGCATGCACTTTAGCAGTACTTGTTTAAGTTCTTCATTACGAACAGGCTTGCTAAGATAATAATCCATTCCATTATTAAGGTAAATTTCTCGCTTACCAAGAATAGCATCAGCGGTTAATGCCACAATTTTAGGTTGTTTTTCTTCAGGAATTGTTTGACGTATATATTTTGTAGCTTCAACGCCTCCCATTACTGGCATGTTAATATCCATAAGGATAACATCATATGATTTTTTTTCAATTGCTTGTAATGCTTCTTTTCCATTAGACACAACATCTGCTTTGTTGAACCCGAGTTTATCCAGCATATGTTGCACAATTTTTTGGTTTGTAAGCACATCCTCTGCTAACAATATTGTCAGTGGATATTTATTATCTGGCGTTGTAATTGTGGATAAACTGATATCATTATTGATTGGAAAGTTCTCTTCTTTTTCAGAAAACAATCGCACAAGTATATCAAATAATACTGATTGACGAATGGGTTTTCTTAGCACAGCAAAGAAAAAATTTTTTTTATTTGACTCTAAATATGGGATTGTATGCGTTAAAATTAATGGTAATTCTTTATATCCGTCAAGTCGTCGTATTATCTTTCCCAAGGTTATTCCTTCAATTCCAGGTGTATCAATATTGATAATGGCAAGATCAAAATGTTTATCTGATATCAATTTTAAAACAGCGGTTTCACCGGACAGTTCAATATGACAATACATTTTCCACTTAATTAATGATTTAATCAACATATGGCAACGTGCTTTATTTTTATCAACAATCAGAATACGTTTTGAAGAAATATGGTCAATTAACGATTTTACTTTTTCGGGCTTTGTATCTTCATCGATAAGGCTTTGAATTGTAAAATGGAAAACTGATCCTTTACCCGGTATACTTTCTGCCCAAATTTTTCCACCCATCATTTCCACCAAACGAGAACAAATGGCTAAGCCAAGTCCTGTTCCGCCATATTTTCTGGAAATAGAACTATCAGCCTGTTCAAACAACTGAAATAATTTCGCTAAAGTTTCTTCTGAAATACCAATTCCGGTATCTTTCACTGAAAAATGCAATAGCGCCGACGACAGTGAGAGTGTTTCAGATTTTAATGATACAACAACCTTTCCATGATCAGTAAATTTAACCGCATTATTGATCAGATTGAATAAAACTTGTCTGACCCGATTAACATCACCAATAATGGTGTATGGAACGTTTTCATCAATTTCATAAAACAGATCAAGTTTTTTTTCATAAGCTTTACCCGACAACAATTCAATGGCATCTTCAATGCAATCGTGAAGATGAAACTTCTTTTTCTCAAGCCTCATTTTTCCGGAATTAATTTTGGAAAAATCCAAAATATCATTAATGATGGTCAACAGTGTTTCACCTGAAGTTCGTATTATTTCCAGAAAGTCTTGTTGCTCTGCATTTAAAGGTGTGGCCATTAGCAACTCAGTCATTCCAATGACACCATTCATTGGGGTTCGAATTTCATGACTCATGGTTGCCAGAAACTGACTTTTGGCTTCATTTAGCCGAATAAGTTCATTCACCTGAAGGACCCGATCTGAATCATCCCGGATTTGTATAAAAGCCATTATTTCTTCTGACTGTGGAAATTGAATAGGAGCGATTGAACATCCCTGGCGCATAAAACCATCTGAAAATCGATTGTCAGGTAGGGGAATAAAAAATGAATGAAAGGCTTGAGATAGAATTCGACTGGTTTTATTGTTTATGGTTTCAAGAATCAAATGACTAGCCAATAATTCTTTTTGCCCTAACAAGAGTTTTTTCAAAGTTTTCGCATGACACTGCTCTGGTGATAGTTTTGATTGAACCCAATGGTTCATATATTTTATATTTAACTTGCCATCAATAATCAGAATACCAGAATCAAGTTTCTTATAGAACAAGTCAATGTTAAACTTTTCTTGAAGCATCATAAGATTCCAAAATTTCCGTTAATTTTTCAGGTGTAATTGTCTTTTCGATAAATAAGTTTGCACCTGTTTGAAAGACACGTTCTTGAACGGGTTTTTGAAAATTCGAACTAATGACAGCAATAAAACAGTTTTGATCTTTTTCTCTAATTTTCTGTAAAACTGCTTCACCGCCAATACCCGGCATTAATAAATCAAGAAAGATCAAATCAGGGTTTTCCTTTTCATACAAATCGAGAGCTTCTTCTCCTGATGCGGCTTCAAAAATTATAGATTCATCATGCCCTAAATCTATCAGTATTTTTTTGGTCGTATTTCTAACAAATCGTGAATCATCGACCAATAGAATTCTTTTTTCCATTTTATTAATCTCCATAAAGCAACTTGTTAATAATGTCTTCAACTTCAGAATAAGTAATAATAAAAAGGATTTTTCCCTCAATTTCTACACCCTTAACAGAAAATTCACCTTCTCCAACGCAATAAATATTTTCAGATGATTCTTGTTTGATTTCAATGATTTGATTAGAGAATTCAACCTTGGGTAACTCATAAAACGTTTCAACTTGAGCCATGTTGCAGATTGAACTTCCTACAGCATTAATAATAACGTTTCCAACTTCTGCAATTAATTCTCTTTCCATATTTCCAAAATCAGGCTCGCGTGAATCCGGATAATTCATCAAGGTGCTGATAATCGTTTTTCCACCGATTAGCGGAAATGAAACAATTCCTCTTCCTGTCATACCACCGGAAAAAGGCTGTACAACATTTACATATTCAGTTTTTTGAAGCAATTTAAAATACGATTCTAATTCATTCAATGTAAAAAAAAGTAAGGTAGGTACAGAAAGTACTATTTCTTTTTGGAGCATATCAGAAAAAGAAACCGCTGCTTTCCCTATTCCTAAATTAATCATTTCTTGCAATACATCTTTTTTTTCATCTAATAAATCCATATACTCTCCATTGTTCATCATACCATACTTTTAACGTGGGGCATTTATATATAGTATCGAACAGCATAAATTATTTTATTCATTCGAATAATGTATATAATATAAATCTTATTATGGAATCAACTAAAAAAAAGAAACCATCAATCGGGCGCATTACCGAAACGTCGGACTTTTTTTATGTTACTAAATTTATTGGTAACTAAGCGCTGAAAGCGAGAATCAATATAGCCCAGGGCAACGCCTTGGGTATTGATATACATGGTTAGACGCATTCTCAAAAAGTCTGACATTGCATTTATCAAAGAACGAATATCCCATGATACTGCGTACGCTTTGATTCGTGGGGTCGCATCTTAATTATTATTTACGATAATGTTTTCTATTTGACATGAAAATTTGCATTTGTTATCAATCTTTTTTTCAAAATAGTCTAAATTATCTAAAAACGTTTCGGAGATTTATAATGATATTTTTTCGATTTTTTGGCTTTACATGAGGTTGTGACACATTATCTGCCCGGGTTTGGCGGGTTCTGGATCAGGCTGAAAGATCGAAACAATTCATCATTTTTAAAGTTTACCTCATAAAATTTTCTCAGTTTCAACGCTTTTAAGCCTGCCACAATTCAAACAAATAACGATTTATCCAAATAAAAATTCAATTTTAACATACAATGTCTGCATTTGTTAAATTTGAACAGTATAGTATTGAATTACCCGTCGAACAACCCTTTTGCTCGCCCATATAGTGACAAACATTATTTGGGTGCGCATTATTGATTTATTAAACCAAATGTTTTGCAGGAGCAAACTTATAAGGTTTATCCTGCATTTTCTTCAACATTCGGTCAAACTGTATAATCAATATTTTAAAGAAGAAAAGAGGAACGTGCAAACTTACTGATGAATCAGGCCAAGCAGTGGACGAAATGATGAAATCCATTGTTGATCGCTATTTTAAAGTAGATTGCGCAATATTTTTACCCAATCCAGATTGGTTGATTTAGAAAAGGAGACGTTAATTCCGGGGATTGTTAATGCTTATAAAAAAAATCAGGAAAAAAGGAGAAAAAAATGTTTAATACTTCACTCAAAACACTCATCATTTTAGTATGTTCTTTGTGCACAACACCTTGTTTTGGTGATGCACTGAAAGTTTTTCATGGACATAAAGGCAACATTAAAATAGCTGGTGGTACTGCTCACATTCCTGTGATGAAAGAAGCTGCCAGGCGAATTATGACGCAATACAAAGATATTGTGATTACGATAGCTGGAGGCGGTTCAGGGGTCGGAATAAAGCAGGTAGGAGAAGGAATCGTGGATATTGGAAATTCTGGCAGAAAACCCAAACCAGAAGAAATTGAACGCTATGGACTTGTATTGCACAAATGGGCGATCGATGGCGTTGCTGTCATCGTAAATCAAAATAATAAAGTCCGATCCCTGACAAATGATCAGTTAAAGGGGATTTATGCCGGACAAATTACAAACTGGAAGTCTATTGGTGGGCAGGATCATTCAATTACGCTCTATACCCGAGATGAATCCAGTGGGACACGATCAGTTTTCTGGAAAAAAGCATTGAATAAAGGAATGATAAATCTTAAAGCACTTTTTGTCCCCTCCAATGGTGCAATGAAAACAGCAATTGCAAACGATCCCTATGGAATTGGCTATGTATCTGTTGGCCATATTGATCATACTGTGACGCCAGTCGTCCTTGATGGAATCAAACCAACATTGGAAAATGTAAAAACAGGTCAATATAAAATTGTACGTGCTCTTTATAGCAACACAAAAGGTGCTCCCAGTGAATTGACACAGCTTTTCATTGAATACCTGTTAACACCAGATGGCCAGAAAATTGTGGCTGATAATGGATTTATTCCAGTGAAATGATAGATTCCAAAGAAAAAATTGCAAAAATCTTGTTTGCCAGTTGCGCATTGATCAGTATTATTATTACGTTATCCATTTTGATTTTCATGATTGTATTGGGTTTGCCGCTTTTCAAACAAGATCATCTTTTTTCCGTCTGGTCTGAGCAATGGATTCCTCATCAAGGGATGTATGGAATTTTACCGATGATTGCCGGTACATTATGGATTGCATTTCCTGCAACCGCATTATCTTTTCCACTTTCACTGGGAACATCGTTTGTGATGATTGGATTGGGTAATCGGCGAATCAGACAATCACTTTATGTCTTGATTCGTTTCATGACAGGGATACCAACCATAATTTATGGATTTGTCGGCATTTTTTTATTGGTGCCGCTGATTCGAGAAAGTCTCGGTGGGGCAGGCATGTGCGTCCTTGCTGCAGTAATTGTTTTATCTGTGATGATCAGCCCTGCAATGATTCTTTTTTTCTCAGATGCTTTAGCATCGGTTAATCCGCATTATGTAAAGACTGCCAGAGCACTTGGTGCGACACGTGTGCAGTGTCTCATGTATGTCCTTGTTCCAGAATCCATAGGGGGAATTATCTCTGGTTTTATTTTAGCCTTTGGACGCGCGATAGGTGACACGCTCATTGCGTTGATGCTGGCAGGAAATGCCATTCAGATTCCCTGGAATGTCTTAGATCCGGCAAGAACAATGACTGCTCACATTGCACTTGTGAATGCAGCAGATTTTGATAGCTTGGCTTTCCGGTCTATTTTTGCCTGTGGTATCACCCTTTATCTATTGACAGCCATTGCCACCCTTTTTGTCAGATATCTTGTGCAAATCAAGGAGTTTAAAAGCGAATGAGAGAAATGTTAGAAAAAGCAGTCATTATTTTTTCATGGGCCATGACAATACTTCTTGTTATAATTGTGGCAACATTTTTGGGATATTTACTGATGAAAGGCATTCCGAGTATTGGTTCTGAATTGATTTTTGGAAGCACAGCGCCGCTTGAGGCAATACGCATGAAAGCACGTGTTTTTGATGGCCTTTTTCCAGCTATTGTCGGAACTGTTTATTTAGTCATTTTATCCACTGGCATGGCCATACCGATTGGCATATGTTCGGGTATATATCTTGCCGAATATGCATCTCCAGGTATAAAACACTTATCAGGACTGACTTTCGATATTCTGGCCGGCGTGCCATCCATTGTGATTGGGCTTTTTGGTTTTTGCGGCGCTGTTTTTTTGCATCACCATTTTTATCATGAGTTTGGACCATGCCTGCTTATCAGTGCCATTTCACTTGCTATTCTCGTACTGCCATACATTGTTAAAAGCACGCAAACCTCCCTGGAAAGCCTGCCACCATTCATACGAAAAACAGGGATCGCACTTGGCGCTAACAAATTACAAAATCTGATTTATATACTAATCCCCCAGGCGATGCCATGCCTGATATCTGGAATCATTTTAGCCATTGGGCGCTGTGCTGAAGACACGGCTGTTATCCTGTTGACAGGTGCAGTAGCCACTGCCGGGATACCATCATCGTTGTTGTCGCAATATGAGGCATTACCTTTTTACATTTATTATATATCCAATCAATATACCAATCAGTCTGAATTAAACAGTGGATATGGCGCCTGTTTGATACTATTGGGCATATGCGTCGTATTATTTATACTGACATTTGGCATACAAAAACAGTTGAATTATCGTATGCTTTACAGAAGGTAACAAAAGATCATGGCACTAAAAGAAAAAATCATTATCAAAAACCTGCGGTTTCAATATGGACAAAATCTTGTTCTGGATAATATCCATGCGAAATTTTATGAAAATGAGATTACTGCAATAATCGGAGATTCGGGTCAGGGGAAGTCCACATTGCTTCATATTTTCAATTGTATGTGGAATGATATCCCTGATGCCAAATGCGCTGGAGATGTTCGTATTCGCATGGAAGAAAAATGGATTTCACCGATAACGCCGGATATCCCATTACCATTGTTGCGCCGAAAGGTTGCCATGATTTTTCAGGAACCTGATCCCTTACCCATGAGCATTGCAAAAAACATGACTTTTCCACTAAAAATGGCAGGTTTAAAAAAACGAAGCATTATCGAAGAAAAGATCGAAAACGCACTCAAACAAGCTTATTTATGGGAGGAAGTAAAAGATCGCATGAAAGAAAGTGCTGTTTGCCTGTCAGGTGGTCAAAAGCAAAGGCTTTGTATCGCTCGAGCTTTGGTGTTGGAACCTGAGGTGTTATTGTGTGATGAACCAACCAGTTCATTAGATGAAAAAGCTGCGAAAAGTATTGAAGAATTATTGATGCATTTAAAATCTCAGTGTACACTTCTTGTTGTAAGTCATTATATTGAACAGATCAAACGAATTGCTGATCGTATATTGGAATTAAAAAATCAGAAATTAAAACAAAAAGCATGGGAGCAAGAATAACTGGACAATTAGGCATCCTTCATATTCCAGTTAACACTTTTTCGAGTACAATTTATCGTACGTAGTTATTCCTTATTGTAATCCAGGTTTAGACAATGAGAACTAACTTGCTTCCCCCATTCGTTGGATACGCCCTCTATTCATAATATCTTCCCTCCTATTTTTTTTAAAGGTTTATACTGTATCTATTCAAATGATAACAAGTCAAATATCAGACCTCGGAATTTTAGCCCTTTTTTTAGCTAATTTTTTGGACACAAATCTAATCTAAAATAAGGCGATATACAAAAAATTAATTTGCTAATTTTTTGTATATCGCCTTTTTTTATGGTGACGTCCCTACTTCTATTTGAAGCAATTTTCCTGTCGGAAGTTGTTCACACCAACTGCTTTTTAAAAAACCAAAACTTGTAGACCTATGCGGTTGTTGACGCATTTCCATCAATCGCCAATGAAAATTATGAAATAGAAAAAAGCCCCCAAAAGCATATAAAAAAAGAATAAGAAGAAAAACCAAATAAAATTCAAGTTTTATAAAAATATAATTTATAACAAATTATATAATGGTAAACTTATTCCGATGAAAATGATAAACTTTTAAATGATGTTTTTGGTAAACATTTAAACCGATGGTAACAGTAATGGCTTATTTTAAAAGGACTATTTTGAAATCCACTGACACCGGCTATTGAGTTGAAATTCAACAAAACACAAAGGCAAGGATTTGAACCTATTGAAATCGGCAGCTGAGCGAAACGTGATGAACAAATATCCTCTGTAATCTAAAGATAGCCTGGAGTTCAATATAAACACAAAAAGCAAGTAGTCAAAAACTTGGACATCGGCTATTGTAAACTG
>Ga0272440_1002831_pt1 | contig 13308 bp, 6 predicted proteins | sample SSMMMBAug17_FD_192440 | JGI IMG/M metagenome (GOLD analysis project Ga0272440, IMG submission 192440) | Marine sediment archaeal communities from Little Sippewissett salt marsh, Falmouth, MA, United States - SSM-MMB-Aug17 | ecosystem: Environmental > Aquatic > Marine > Wetlands > Sediment ...
CGTAAAAAGAAAGTATAGTTTTGGTAGTTTGAGTCAACAGTCCATGATTCTGCAAGTTCTGGAACAGGCTTTAATGTTTCAGGCTCGAAATCAGTTAATCCGAGAAAAAGCTGCTCGGCAACATCAAAATGAATTTCAATGTTTTGCCCAAAAACTGTTTTTACTGTAATTATATCGCTTAAATTTTTAGATATATCTTTTGCCTGTATATGAAGATACCATATTCCCTCAAGTCCAGATATATTTGTTTATGTTTGTTTAGTAAATGATCCCATTAATGATGAATCAGGCTTTGAATAAACATTAAATCTGTATAATTGACAATTAGTTTTTTATTCTATTATTTCCAATAAGATCAACAAACACAAAACTTGCAGACATATGCGATATTTTTATCAGGACAATTCTTTTTATCAAAATAGTAATATATGTTGAGCAAGAAATAAAGTTTTTTTTACCTTATCTTTCTTTGCATATTCTTTGTTGGAATCGTGTCCTTTCGAATGTTTCCAGAAGGGGCTTTTATTATGGAAACTTTTGAAATAGGAGGGCTATTTAAAAACGAAAGCTTCCAACCTTTTGTGGCTTTTTGGTTACTTTTTACAGGAGTCAGAGAACAGCTGTCAGATTCAACTGCAATAACTTCAAAGACAATATCCTCATCTTTTACTTGATAATATTGACCTGCCTTAACTCCATAACTTTCACCAATATTCATTTTAATTGATTTTGGGTTTACTGAAGAGATAATCCCCTTTATAGGATATAAAGGTATTATTTTTTTAAGTCTTGTTATAAGGTCATCAAATATTTTTTTATTTTTGAAGAATGGCTGTTCTGCATTAATATTTTCATAAAATATGTCAAGAATTTTATTACTTTCAATATCAACTAATCTCATTGATATAGCTTTTTTTTCTTTTTTAATCAGCCAGAAAAGTTTATCAGTATAGTTAACCATATTGATTATTAGTACGAGTTTTGCTTTAAGTATAGTCTGTTTTGCACGATTTATTTTGGTATATCCTTCAAGTTCAAGATTCTTGACTTTTTCTGGTAACAATATTTCCTCAAATGGCTCTCCCCGCTGAATAACATCAATATTTAATTTTGAATCAATAATTTTTTTTGTTAAAGCATCTAAAACCATTATATCTTCATTGTATTTATTTTTAGAAATATTTCCTGTAAATATTGCAACTTTAGCAGAAGTCCACTGGTCATTAACATCTGGTTTTACTAATTGTTTATATTTTTCAAAAAGATTTAAAAATTTTTTCTGTTTTTTATCTGCATTATTTTCTAAAGTAATTTTGATATTTTTTGGAATCTGGTCTACTATATTAGTAACTTGATTTGTTATATTTGCAAATAGCATATATATAGCTGCAATACTAATAATTAAAAAAAACAGAAGCTGTTTTTTAGTTATTTTGATATTTATAGAAGATTGATCTGATTTTGACCATCGTGATCTTAAGTCAGAATTTTTTTGATATATTTTATCAGGTTGGTTTAATTCATTTGTTGATATTTCATTAATATCAAATTTTTGTTTTTTATTTTCTCTGATGATATTTTGATCTTTTTTAAAATAAGATACTGTTGGATTTCCATAAAGCAAATAACTGGCCCATCCAATATCATTTGGACTTTCATTTATAATATTTTTTCGTGCAAGCTTAACAGATTCTCCAATAGATTTTCCTTCAGCAAGCTCTTTGTAGAAATAGTTAGCAAACTGACTTCCCTCAATATCAACAATTTCACAAATTGTTCCGATATAATGCTGTACTCCAGAAATCATAAATGCATTAGCGAGTCCAAATGAGTTTTGAATACTTGAATAATTATATTTTTTTTTATTCCATGAATCTGTTCTTGCAGATTGACATGCATTTGAAAAAATAAATGAAGGCATTGAACCGCTGCCAGTCAGTTTAATAATATCACTTGCTTTAAAAATTGTATCAGATAAATGCCATCCACTTTCATCAGGATAATCCTTATTATATTCAACATGACCTGCAAAATGGACTAAATCATAATTTCTAATTTTTTCTTTAATATCATGAGCAATAACTTGAGACTGATGTAATGCTTCAATAGTAATATTGTCTTCATTATTTAAACTGTCCATAAAACCGCAAATTTTTCGGCCTTCTTGAATAGTTTGTGAAAGATTATTATATGGGTCAGTAATAATCCACATTTGAAGAGGCTTTTGCAATGTTCTTTTTTGTAAATCAACTGTATTCTGGCGAGTTCTGACTTCTCTTCCAATATTAAAACGCTGACATAAAAACTCATTTTCTATACAAAGAAGTTCCCAGGGAATATGGACAAGATGATCATCTATTCTAATAATTAAATTTTCAATGTTTGTACTTTGCAATCTTGATTTAATTAATGGTGACAGTAGCTCATCAGCAAGTAATCTGCCTGAATTCATTATTTGTTCAAAACAATTCTTATTGTTATTTCTATTTCTATGAAAACTGTTTAAAATAGTAATCAATTTATCTGGTATTGATTTAATATCATCTTTAGATATCTCTTTTTCTTCGTAAGTCCAAACTGACTCACCTTTATGAAGACCAATTTTTAAGCATGTATTTTCTAATACAGCTTCTAAAAAAAAGATGTTATCTTTCATATAAGCCCTCTTTGTTAATTTCAAATTTAAATTTACCAATTTCAATGGCATTTTGTTCGACAATAAGCTGATAAATATCAAAAGGACAATCATTAAATGAAACAATATCTTTAAGTAATTTTGACTCAATGCCATTGCCCTGTTGAATTAAAGTCAATCTTACATTTTTTGGAATTTTTTTATTTTTTAAAATTGTGATTTGAATTGTTGCATGATCATCAAATGAATTCGTAATTATAAGGTCTAACAGTAGATCATTAAATTTTTTTTGTACATGTATATATCTATTAGAATTATTATTCATTGAAATAGATGCCATGCTTCTTAAAACCGGTACTGGCTGCAAAACTGGAATTAAATATTTATTAGGTGTTGACCATTGAATTAATTTATAAATAAATATTGATATGACATTTTTTAAACTTAAATCAACTGGCTTCCATGTATATATTTTTTGTTCAAGCTTTGTTTTTATAAGATTCAAACATTTTCTAATTTGATTTTCTGAAACTTTTATTTCTTGATATTTATCCAATTCATTATTTTTATATAACCTGCTAACTTCAAGCATCTCATTTAAACAATAATCGCAAGATGCAATATGTTCTAATATTTTTTTTCTTTTAAAATATGATATATTACCAGATATATAATCAGCTATACTTTTTTCATCTAAACAGGATTTATCCATTATTAATCCTCCTTTTAAATAATTGCTCAACTGAATTTTATTTACCAAAATCTGTAAGTCAGTTTTTTATTGATTGTTTATTAAATAAATGCTTCTTCTTTTTCATATTTTTTTTTAACTTTTTTATTGCTTTGTATTTTAGAGAATAAACATTATCCATGCTAATATTCATAAAATCAGCAATTTCGGTTAACTCTTTATTTTTATAATAAAAAAGTTTAAAAAAAAGTTTATATCTATGAGGAAGCGTTTCAATGATTTCTTCAACATAACAAAGCCTGTGATCTTCTTGATCTACATGCTCGTTTAATTCATAGATTATTTTTTCGTTGTCATAAGAAACAAAATTATTTCTTATATTATTTTTTCTTAGGAAATTTATTATTGTTTGTCTTCCTATTAAATTAATCCAGCTTGATAAAGAAAGTCCTTTTGCTGGGTCATATTTTCTCAATTTTTCACAGTTATTATTAAGAAGCCGCAAAAAGATATCATTAACAAGTTCCTCTATTTCATGATCTTTAATAGATGATTTAAATGTCATAACAATATAATAAATAAAATTAATATATTTTCTGACAAACTTTTCACAGTCATTTTCATTAATGCATAAGTTTAAAACTTCTTTTTCTTCATCTGATAGATTAAATTTATTTTTCATTTTGGTATAACCCATCTGGCCTGTCCTGAATCAGGTTTAATCAATTTTATCAGGCATAGCCCATTTTGCAGTTTTTCTTTAATAATTGCATCACTAACAATAATCGAATTTGAACCTCTTAAAGGATCTGATTTTGTATAATTAAAAGCAATCAATTTTATTTCAATTGGAAAATTTTGATTAAAAATATTTGTTTCATATAATGAATGTTTTTTTGTATTTAGTTTTAAAGTTTTAAGAGGGAATTTATTCATGATTTTTTTAATAAGTTCATCAATTTTATTATTTATTATTTTCCCATTATCACCAGAAAAATTATCATAAATTTCTGCAAGCAAAATTTTTGTAGAGTTAACATCTTCAAGCAATATAGAAACTTCAATCTCATTGTTATTGTATTGAATCATTTTTATTTCACAACAAAGATTTACTGGAATTTTTGTTTGTTGAGAAAATTTCAGTATATTTATATTTAAATCATTGTCTTGTTCAAAAATTATTTGAAAACGTTTTTTTTCAAATAATCTATTTAAAAAGTTTGATAAAAAAATATGTTTAAAGCTTTCTGTAGTATTGTTATTAGAATATGGAAATAATTTCATAACAGACCTGTATTTTAATTTCATAACTTCCGAGATATTACGACTGATATTAAGTATTTTAACAGATTGATTGTTATTATTGTCTTGTGTAGATATCATTAATTTATTATGCCCAACATTTAATTGAACAAACTGATTAAAGGCAACTAATCGAGAGTGTTCAATATTTTGTTGATATAAAAGTTTCCATTTATTTAATTTATTTTCAAGTATATATAATTTAATATTTTCTAAATCACTTTTTCCCTTAATAAGCCCACTAATTTGGATATTATCTTTATATACATTTTCATTTGATTTTAGTTCAAATAATGAAATTTCTGGTTTTATTTTCTGCAAGTTTTTTGAGGCATAAAACATATTGATAGCATTTAATGAAGAATTTGAATTATTTTCTACAAGCAATAGTTGTTGACTGTCTTGAGCAAAAAGCTTGTAATTTATCTGAAATTTTGTTTCATTTCCAGTCTCATCACAAGCAATAAGTTCAATTTGTTTATCTAATCTGGTTAATAAAACTTCAAATGGTATATTAGAGCCTTTTTGTATTTTAATATCCCTGCCATTAGCTTTAAGAGAGACACAGTTTGTTTTATCAATAAGAGCACCAGTTATTTTTTTATCTTTTTGCCAGTTTTTAATAATTATAACAGGTCCAGAACGATCAATATTAAATTGTAAAACAATTTTTTTTTCTCCACCTAATAAATTCTTAACAGTTACAGGAATAAAATGCTTTCCTTCATTTAAAATAAGAGAATGTTTAAAATATAATTTTTGTTTTAATTCTTCTATCAAAATTGGAATGTTGTTAATAAATATTTTATCAATGAATTGGTTATCAGAAGCCAATCCTGAGATATGAATTATTCTATCTTTTGTTTGAATGATTTTATTTTCTTTTGAGCTATAAGCACAATGTTTTGAATTTGCAGGATAATAAATGTTTAATTCAGGAACGCTTAAAAAAAATGTCTTTGGTTTGATTATTGATTTTGTAACTTGCTTTAAATAATATTTTGCTCGTTCTGAAGGTTCTTGTTTAATAGAAATTGTAAGATATTTTTTTGCTAATTTGAAATTTCCAAGAAAAAAGTACGCAATACCAATTTCTCTATTTGGAAAATAGTCAATAAAATGCATACCATAAGTTCTGAACCATAGTTTATCCTCAGGCTTTGATTTAATTGCAGTATTAAAATCGTTAATAGCAGCTTCATAACAACCTCCATTAATATATGAAACGCCCCATTTATAATAACAGAACCATTCTTCTTGAAAAATACCTCCTGGTTTTTGAAATATTTTATTATTACAGACTGGACGATCTGGTAATTTGCATCCTATTGAAAATAAGATTAAAATAATTATTATAAATTCTTTTCTTTTCATTTTAGTACCTATTTTTTCAATGAATCTTATTAAAATATACAAATGGGATAAACATTTTCTGACCCCAAAAAAAAAATTATTTATAACTTATTATTATTATTATTATTATTAAGTCAGCTAAAAAAATTAAATAAACATTTTTGGTCAGATTTTTTATATTTAAAACGTATATAAAAAATACAAATGTGATAAGCATATTCTGACCAAAAAAATTACTGACCCAAAAATTATTATCTATTTTAAGTATATGTTACTACTCACTCAATTTGATGAGGAACCTTTTTATTTTATATATATATAATATAAAACTAATATAAAAAAATTGATTTATAAATTCATAAAAGAAAAAAATCAAATAAGGAATGGAGAAGATATGTATAATAATACAATTAAAATAAATTTAATATGTTTTAGTATTTTTTTATTAACCGCAGTTAGCCTTAAAGCACAAGAAACATCAAATTATGACCTAAAAAAAAATTATGCTGCTGTTATTGATGTACCTAATGTCTTTTTGATAAAAGATGGACAGCGTAATTTACTCAGAGGAATATCTATTTCTGCGCTTGAACAGGGTAGATCATTAACCATAAATGAACATTATGGAAAAAAACTTAGTGATTATAATGAGATTCGCATTGATGATATTGATGCTGCATTTGAATTAGGAGTTAACTGTATTAGAATACCCTTTAATTTATCTACTCTTGCCACAGGATACACTGAATATACTCAAACAGATAATCTAAGCTTTGAAAAAGATTATTTAGATAAAATTTTTGATGCAATAGATTATGCTGAAAAAAAAGACCTTTCAGTAATATTAGAAATGCATAATAGTCTTGAATATATTCCAAATTATAAAGATGAATCAATAGATAATCAAATGCAAATAAATATGAATTTAACAGATGAATATCATTTTTTTCTTGCTGATGTCTGGAAAAAAATTGCTAAAATTATTAAAGAAAAAGAAAAAAATAATGTAATTGGATATGAGCCTGTTAATGAACCAGGTATTTATACAGATACTTTGGATTTTCAAAGTAATTGGTACAAAATAGCCCAAAAAATTGTTAATGCAATTAGAGAAGAAGATAATGAACGTCTAATTTTTATTGATGGATTTGAATTTAGCGGTTCATTTGGCTGGGTGGATAACTCAGATAATTTAAAAAATATAAAAGATGAGGCAAATCGATTAGTCTTTGCTCCGCATCTCTTTATGCATTGTATAGATGATCAAGGATGTAATAAAAAACCTCCTGAAAACTGGCTAAATCATGATTTAGAACAATATGTTTTACCTGTTATTATGTGGGCAAAAAACGAAAATAAACCAATTGTTTTTACATCATTTGCATTTCCTGCTGAAGATGACGATTGGAAAGATGTTATGAACGAATTATTAGTTAAGTATTTTAATTTTTTTGGAGTAGGTGCAATAATCTGGGGATTATCAAATGAAGAACTTATGAAAGAAGAAGTTACTGGTTACATATATAATGTTTATAAAGAGCATACTAATATACTATGGAATAACGATATTGAAGGTTACTTTTATGTAAAAGAGACAGATAAATGTAATTATGATAAAATCTTTGATGATGATTTATTTAAAGATAATCATTTATATTTAACTGAATTAGTTAATTGGAATGAAGATAATAAATTTGCAAATTTAATTCCAAATTTTGAAGTTCAAAATGATGATATATTTCAGATATTTTGTGAGTTGTGTGGTGAATGTGAAATATTTAATACATGTTCTATATGTGATAATTGTGAAAGTAAAAAATTATTAAATGGTTCTGTTATTAAACTTGATTTTTCATATAATCAAACCAATGGCTTTGACTTGATCTTTCGAGATTATGACTCTGAATCTAAATTAATTGAAAAAACTGTAACTTGTACAAATAATATGACACTTAGTTTTGATTATAAAGTTAGCAATTTTTCAACAAATAAAGGAAATAATGATTTATATGTATTTTTAGGTTTAGGCGAAGATGGAGATATCAAATTAGATACAAAAGATGCTAAGAAAACAGAAGGAAAAAATGGCTTTGTTCATTATGAATTTAGCTTAAATGATTTATGTAAACCACAAAACAAATTTCATAGTCTTAAGATTCAAGAATACAATTCACATGATCAAGGTATAGCATACATTGATAATATTCGGATAAAAACAAATAATTACAACAATGAGAATTGGGGATTAGATATATCTCATAATAAACAACTATATCAAAAACCTGACAAAATTTATATTTCAATAAAATTAGATAATAAGGACAATAAAGATGTTAATAGTATATATTTTTCTCTAAAATCAGATCCGGAAAAGATAACACTTTCAGATTTATCATTTTCAGCAGAGTTGTATACTAATAATTATTTTTATGATTTAAAAAATGATGGATCAGGCAATATAGATGTAACTATACATTATAATTATACAAAAAATGAAATTTCAGGAGAATTTATATTTTTTACTTTTGAAGTTGATCCTAATGAAAATTTTACAGATTATGAAGAAACAATTATTTCATTTAATCAAGCAAAGGTTAATGATTCTCCTGTATCTTTAGTACCAGAATCTTTAACTATAACTTTTGATGAAGAACCTTGTAATGGACAAATATTTCAAAAGCCTGTTCAATATACTAATTCGGATGAGTTTATATGGAAATGGAAATCAGAATGTGATGATACAGTGCTTTACAGTATTAATTATTCAGGAGGCTCTGATAATAATTATACTACTACAGGTAATACATTTAATCAGAATGTAGAAAATGAAGGATCATATACTTTATGTATCCAGGAAATGGACAAAGCCGGTAACTGGTCAAGTATAACATGTTCCACATTAATAGTTGATAGAACACCACCAGAATATGGATTTGATTTTGTTGTTGAACCAGATAAATTAATTTATACTGATGGAGAATGCTATACTGGATATTATACAAATTCAAAAAGTGTTGAAATAAAAATTACTTCAACAACAGCAGATTTTTCAGGTATTTCTTGTGTATTTCTATCAAATGAAAAAATAAGTTACACTGAATTATCAAATGAAAACGTTAATTATTCTATATTATACTATTCTGCTGATGCTTCTAAATATAATGATGGTAATGGAAAATATTATGAAAATTCAATTATTCCATGGAATTTGGACAAAACAGAAGATGGTGCTCAATCAGTATATATGATAAGTCAGGATCTGGCTGGTAATTTTTCAGCACCCTATACAAAAGAAATTATCCTGGATACAACACCTCCTGATGCAACTTTTACTGGTAAAAAATATTGTCATACAACTTCAGAATACATATATTGGGAATCTAATGATAATTGCGGTTCAGGAATAAAAATAATAAAACCAGATTGGAAAGACTCAACAAATGAATCTAAACAAATCAATGTAAATGGTAAAACCGGTAGAATCCCTATAGATAAATATGAGTTTAATACTGAAGGCGTTCAAAAATGTAAGTTTGAAATTATAGATAAAGTTGGAAATAGTAATTATGAAAATTATGCTTTTATCTATGATACAACCCCCCCTGAAATAGATATAACAAACTATATAGACAAAGTCGAATACCCATCTGAATCTTTTTCTATAACTTATTCCTGTGCAGATAATTATGCAATTTCAAGAGTATCTTTATTCATTAATGAAGGAGGAATATATAAAGATTCTACAAATTGTAATCTAACAAAAAATGTTTGTGAATATACACCTGACCATCCTGGAGTATATGAATTTTATCTTAAAGCATATGATATGGCAGGTAATGAATCAGAGGAACCAGAAACAAAAAACAAAATCTATTATAATATAAAAGGTTATGCATTAATAGTTGTCGGTTCAAATAAAGATGGTTCAATTAGTCCAGCAAATATTAATACTGCACAAAATGTTTATAAAATGTTTTCTTTAATAAATGGAATAAATTCTAAAGAATCATCTTATGATGATAAAAATGATCTAATAAAGTATTATAGACCTGATTGTTATTATAAAGATGACATACCACCCAATGAAAATGATATTTATGCTGATAATTATAAGCTTCTTGAAGGATTAAGTAATGGTAAGTCATATAGTTCAGCAGTTAAAGAATCAATAATTACATGGTTGAATGAAAAAATGGATAAATATAGCGCTCCTGTATATATAGTTTTTATAGGGCATGGAGATGAAAATAATTTTTATTTGACTGGTGATACAAGTATATCTTCTGAAGATTTAAATAGTTGGTTAAATACTTTTCAAGAAAAATGCCAAGAAAAATGTCAAGATTCTTGCCAAAATAATCCATTTGTTATTATTTCTGGAGCTTGTAAATCAGGATTATATTTAAACAATGTTGAAAATAAAATATCTAACTTGATTTTAATTTCAGGAACAAGTTCAATACAAAGCGAGTCAGATTATGTAGGATTCAAAATTCCATCAAAACAGGAAGATGATGGGAATTCTTTTATTACAGAATTTTTTAGCAATATGCTTCAAGGCTATGATATTATACAAAGTTATTATAATGCCATGGAATTTACTATAGCTTATCATAATGATTCTATTATAAATCCATCTATGAAATTTAATAATGATTCTAATTTATTGCTAAATAAAAAATTAGTTTCAAAAGATAATAACTTAATTATCAAGCCCGAAATAAGCTTTGATTCAGATAATAATATTATATCATACGAAAGTGAAAATATTACGCATACAATATATGCTAATATTTATACAGACAGTATTCCTGAATCATTTGACTATACCAGATTAAATGTTTGGTGTGAAATAAGAGAACCAAATAAAAATAATGGAAATTATAATACTTTAACACTTTCTGGTGATACTTATTCAACAAGTTATACTTATTCAACAAGTTATTCTTTTAATCAACCTGGTACATATAAAATCTTCTTTTTTGCTGAAAATGAAATTTTAGATATATATTATCCAGTTAAATATGAATGCATTTATAAAAACAAAATAGATAATGAACGACCAAATGAATTTAATCTAATTTTTCCTTCAAATTTAACTACTTCTTTTCAATATTTATTTAAATGGGAGGAAGCAATTGATAATGACAATGTTACTTATACATTGGAAATTTTTAACGTTAATGATGATAATAAATATCTTGTGTTTATAAAAGAAAATATTACTACAAATGGTGTATATATAAAACATGATCAGTTTATTGAAAATTTAAATAATAATTATTTGTATGAATGGCAAGTAACTGCTATTGATGAATTTGGAGCAAAAAGAGTCTCGAACAGTCCTCTTGAATTTAGATATAAAGAAAGCCATGGTAACGTTACATTTCATTATATTGAAATAAAATTAAAAAATAAAATATCTGGTAAGATTTTAGAAATTATACCTGATGTTTCAATCCTTAATAATGAAAAAGGACAGTGTCTTCTTATAAATAAAAACTCGATTGAAATTCTTAATAATCATGATGATGATAATATCAAAATAAAAGTGTCAGCTGTCAATTATTCGAACAAAACAATAATATTAAGTAATTTAAATAAAGAATTAACAATTAATGAAGATGAGCATTTTGATTTTGAATTATTATTACTTCCAAGTAATACAATAACTAGTTTAGTGGAAAAAAGTTATGTTATGATAGTTAATCTAAAGCCAATTATTGAACTAAAAGATGCATTGGTTTGTTTGAAAATTTTATCAGGTATAAAAGATGTTGATAGTTTAAATGCTGAAATAAATGATGATCATACTATTAGTTTAAAAGATATTATCTGTATATTAAATGCTATCTCAAATAATTAATAATAAAGTAGGGAGACCAATTAATATGAAATTTCAATATATGAAATTCCCCCAAAAAAAGACAGGCAAATTTTTAATTATTAATTTGTTTTTTATAATTATTATTTTAATTAATAATAGCCAGTGTGAGTCTTTTATGTTAGACCTCCCTTCTTCATTTAATCCTGTTGGATCAGGTGCCAGAGCAATAGGTATGGGAGGTTCTTTTATTGCTATTGCTGACGATGCGACAGCAGCATCCTGGAATCCTGGAGGACTTATTCAACTTGTAAAACCAGAATTATCAGTTGTGTCAGCAAGCTTTCATCGTATTGAAGACAATTCTTTTCAATATTCAGATCATAATAGTAGAGATCAAACTGTCTCTAATTCAAATATAAATTATTTGAGTTTCAGTTATCCATTTTCATTATTAAATCGAAACATGATAATTTCCATGAATTATCAACATCTTTACGACCTTTCAAGAGAATGGGATTTATCTGAATCAGCAATAAATCTTTCCCATGAACAAGATGGAAAATTAGGTGCTTATGGACTTGCATATTGTGTTAGAATAATAAAAAATATTTATTTTGGGTTTACTATAAATTTTTGGAAAGATGGGATAGGTCAAAATGGTTGGAAAGTCAAAGAGATACTTGTAATTAGAGGACGACCATCAACAAGTCTTGTTGAATATAATATGAATGGCATTAATGCAAATTTTGGAATGTTATGGAAATACAAACAAAAATTAACATTTGGTGCTGTATTGAAACTCCCATTTAATGCATTATTAAATAAACAGTTTATTAATATTATTGAAAATGGTGTCAATAAAAACTCAAAAATTTATAAAGAGACTCTCGAATTTCCAACATCTTATGGACTTGGAATAGGATATAAACTATCAGATAATTTTTATTTATCAACTGATTTTTATAGAACAAATTGGCATCATTTTGTGCATGTAGACTCAAAAGGAATTGAAAATTCTCCATTAACAGGTGAATCAATTAAGGTTTCAAATATAAAGCCGACTCTCCATATTCGCCTTGGAATGGAATATTTGATAGTAAATACCAATAAACATATTGCAATACCAATTAGAGCGGGATTATTTTACGCTCCTGAACCAGCTAAAGACAGACCGGACGACTTCTGGGGTATTTCATTAGGAACAGGTATTACTATTAATAATCATTGCTTTGATATTGCATATAAACTTGTACTTGGGAATAATGTCAGGGAATATATGATATCTGAGTATAATTTTAATCAAGATGTTGAAGAACATACTATTTATACTTCATATATTTTCCATTTCTAATAAACATCCATGCCTTGCGGCTCAACAAAGCATGAAAGTTAACAAAAACACTCGCTAACGCTCGTGGCTCTGATACATTTTTGTTTTTCAGAGCCGCGAGCGTTAGCGAGTGTACATATTGAATTTATTGAATATATTAACACTTTCAT
>Ga0272440_1002832_pt1 | contig 13305 bp, 9 predicted proteins | sample SSMMMBAug17_FD_192440 | JGI IMG/M metagenome (GOLD analysis project Ga0272440, IMG submission 192440) | Marine sediment archaeal communities from Little Sippewissett salt marsh, Falmouth, MA, United States - SSM-MMB-Aug17 | ecosystem: Environmental > Aquatic > Marine > Wetlands > Sediment ...
CAGTACAATTATCTCAAAACGAACAATATAAATAAATGGGAAAGTTATTTCCAGCGCATTCCATCGCGTATGGATCAATTCTTCTATTCGCCAAACCATTTTTTGTGAATATCGTTGTAAAGGGAATCTTTACCGCCTTCCAATAATTTTAACAAAGCGATATTCAGTTTTTCGGTAAGCTTGCTATCTTGTGGTAAGGTAATCCCATAAGTTGATGGTGCAAACCCTTTATCAACAATCAGAAATCGCTGGTCGGTAAAATCCTTGATAAGATACTGCAACAAGGGCCGATCATGAACAACTGCATCAACTTTACGACTATCTAAGGCCACCAAACCTTCATATAAGGTTCGAATCGTTTTTTGATAGACGCCCATATTTTCAGTGGCTTTTGCTGTAAAGGTATTCTCTATGACAGCAATTGTATGACCGGGCAGATCTTTGGGGCCGGTAATTGTTGGTTTGAGTTGTTGCACTGTCAGGGCGGAGGTCAATGAGGCAATGGCAACACCAAACAACATAATTCCGCTGAATATGACAAACACACCTAAAAAACGCCCAATGGGTCGTTTTAAATGAAAGTCTCCATAACCGACTGTTGAAATTGTGACAACAGTCCACCACAGTGCCTGGATAACACCATCAGCATAAGAAAGCGAAAAATGGCTCTCATCTCCATTCCGCTCGACTAACCAAATGATGTGAGAAATTAACACAACATAAAGAAATATTCCAAATAACGTAATCAACAATTCTTTTGACAAAAATATATCCACAAATGCCCAACGTTGTGTATCACTTCTCGGAACAAGAATTGCCAAATCTGCTTGATAAAAAGGTTGTGTAAAATCGAGAATTTTTTCTCGTTCAGCAGTGATTGTCGTAGCCGCAATTCCAAAATCCACCTTTCCCTGAACAACACTTTGCAAATGTGATTTCATATCCGGATCAATATGATACCGCACTTTTGCAGTAGGTTCCATAAGCAATATCAATTGATCCAAAAGATCAATTGAAAAACCTGTAACCTCATTGTTTGCAGAAATGTTTACAAATGGTGGCGTTGGCTTCACCCCAACAACATATTCCTTTGAATAAACTTGTGAGGCCAGTAACGCAAAAACCAAGCAAAATACGATTCGTTTTATCATAATGACTCCTTGAAAATAATTTTAAATGATTAATATTATAATTTATAAAATTCATCATTTTATGAATCAATACAATCAAAAAGTCAATGTTTAATTTTGTATATCTAATATACAAATAAATTTTTTTTTTTAGATAAAACGGATACAATGACCATTTTGATCTACCGAATTCTAAAACGTGTTCAGAATAACCGCATAAAATAGTATTTTGATGAATGCATCCTTGACACAAGCCCACCAGTTTGTTTTATATATAAAGTTGTATATAATAATCTGGGAGTGCAAAAAATTATCGTACCGGTCAGGTTTGACCGTATATGGGGATTAATTTTTAAGATATAGCGCTCCATTGATGGAGGTTCGTATGAGACAAACAAAAACAATTTTTTTCTTCGTATTGGTGGGTATTTGCTTCTCAATCATTCAAGCACAGGCAAAGAATACAAATAAAATTGAAAAAACAAAAACCTGGTGCATCTCATTGATTGGTAAATCGTTTACAGACGTTTCAGAGATCAAATCCCTTTTACGTGATCGGGCAAAAAATGCTGTTATTGATGATTTATTTGCTCAGATCGTTTTAAACAATAATCGGCAACCAATAAACATGAAACGCATCGCACTCCGCCAATATTTCGCTGAGAATATCAACATATCAAATAATTTAGAATACAAAAATGGCAGCCAATTTGGAGAGGTTTGTGTGACGCTTCAAGGGCATGTGCCTGATGAAATGATTCTTCAGTTTCGGTCATTCAATATCAAAAAAAGTTATTGCTTTTTTGATGAGAATATTACACTTAAAACACTGAAATTAAAAACGAAACAACAGGCTATTTTACAGGCTCTTTATGATTATGATGAACATTTGCGCGGTAAAAAAACAGAGGACCTGTTAGGTCTGGCTCATAACATTGCGTATGAACATGCTGGCTTTTCACCCACTGCTGAAAAGTATTGTGTGGATGTTTCATTTGATGTTTTTCCCGCTGAAGTGATTTTGTTTAAAAAACAAGAAATGAATCGAAAACTAAGTGTACAAACTTTCGAAACTGTGGTTCCAACTGAACTTTCTCCTTATCTGGATGCGACTGTTTCAACAAAAGATTCTGTTCGTCAGGGATCAGTTCAACGATTAATTGATAAAATTAATGCCAATAATCAAGATACGATTCTACAGTTCTATCTTAAACGTATGGACAGCATGATTTTAAATAATCATCAGAATGGTATCTACAATGCCTGTGTCATTATGGCAAATCTAGAGAATAGAATACTATTGAAACAAAAGAATAGAATTAAAGCGTTCTATGATCTTTTAAAACAAAATGAAAAACAGTGGACAAATACATTGGCTCAACTTGATGGTATTTTCAGCCGCTTGAATTAGTTTGATACCATTTGAGAAATGAAAAGGAGCAACATGAAAAAAAAAGTGCTGTGTTGTTTATTATTCTGTTTATTCGTTTACAACATGACAGCATATGCAATGCAAGAAAGAGTTTTGAAACACGTGGCCACATGGAATGATTATCCTTTCGGTTCAGCGTTTGCTATTGATGAGGATCATAACTATCTATTTTATGGCGTTCGCAAAAAAATTCGGATACATGATGCGAGCAATTTTAAAGATTCTTCTGAAATCAATTCTATTCGGTTGAAAGCTAATGTGAAAGACCTTTTATATCAGAATGACTTTTTATATGTCTGTAATGATTACAGCGGTATTTTTGTCTATGATGTATCCGATATCCAGACACCCGATGAAGTTTATAAAGATCCAAACTGTAAACACGCAAACGTATTATACGTCAATAATCAACATATGTTTATTGTTACTGAATTTTCCACAACGAACTTATCTATTTATCAAATCGAATTACCCGGCTCAATTGATCTAATACATCGAATTCAACTCCCTGGTTTATCCCAAATTGATCAAATTTTCATTCATGAACAGTATGTATATATTGAGGATCAAGAACAAGGGATCGTTATTTATAATTATGATGATTTGCTGAACAAAAAAATTATTCCCATCGGACAATATGATCATCATTCAGACCTAAAACATTTATTGCTTCATGATCAGATTGCATATATATCTGATCGTAACATTGGATTCACCATTATTGATTTTTCCAACCCAGAAATGTATCATAAATATGTTAGTTTGGATAATATACAATCAGCTATTGGATCGGTCATTATTGACAAATATGCCTGTGTTGCGACCTACGATACAAAACGTATCTGGATATTAAACGTTGAAAATCCACACAATATTAAAGAGGTTGATGAGTTTACCCTGAACTATGAAGCATGCCAGATTCATAAAGGCAATGATCATATTTTTGTTTCAGACCAATCTCAACTTCATATATATCAATTGACTCAGGGCAATCCAGAACCACAATTTAATGCCAATCCCAGGAATGGAGATGCTCCCCTCAATGTTATTTTTACAGATACGTCTTTCGGAGACATCAATGACTATAAATGGGACTTTGGTGATGGTTATTCCAGCACGGAAAAAATGGCAATTCATACTTATACGCAAGCAGGCCAATATACAGTTACGCTAGCTGTCAGTGATGGACAAAAATGGTATACTGAAATAAAAGCCAATTTTATTTCAGTCCATCAAAAGCTACCCAAAGCCTATTTTGAAATGACAATGACATCGCGTATCTGTCCCCTATTGGTTGAATTTACGCAGCAGTCTTCCGGAGACTATACAGCAGTTCTTTGGGATTTTGGTGATGGGCAAACAAGCACGGAAAAAGAGCCCCTGCACACATTCAAAACAAACGGCCTATATCATGTAACGCTTTCGATATTTGCGCTCAACGATTCATTTCAATATAGCCAGCCGGTTTTCGTTCATAATAATGTGGCCCCTATTGCGAAATGGACAACAAAACCCATTCATACGTTCTGTACAGATATTCATAAAAAATATGGATTTGCAGGAACCTCTGATGGTATCGACGTTCTCAATATTTCTAACCCTATGGCAATCTCCCACATTCAAAGTATCCCATTGATCAATCAGCCTGAAAGTCTTTTTTACACACAAAATTACTTACTGGCTGCATGCGGAGAAGGCGGACTAGCCATCTTAGATACATCCAATCCCAATCATCTCAGAATCGTTTCACAGTCACAAATTGATAGCATTGCCAGGCATGTATGGGTGAATGGTTCATATGCATATATCTCTTCAAATACAGGGGTTTACACTTTAAATCTTTCCAATATGAACATCCCATCAGAAATAAAAAAAATTGCCCCTCTTGGAGAAGCTTATGTCATGAAACAAAACGATCAATATGCTTTCATTATTGATGCTCAGAATAGATTAACATATTATCAACAAAAAAATGTCTTTGATTTTTCAACACCAAAGGAATGCACAATTAACAATGTCGTACAGTTCGATTATGAAAACGATTATCTGTTTCTCGCAGGAAATGAAACCGGAATGATTATCATTCAATACAAAGGTAAGGGTGATCAACAGATCGAAATTGGATCAACAAAAAATTTCAATGCATTGGATATTTTTGTAAGAAATGATTATGCTTTTATTGCCAGTGATGAAAACCTTTATGTATACGATGTTCAAGACAAAAAAAAGGTAAATGCGCTTCAAGAATTTCCATCAAGTGGCAATGCCTGTGATATTGTGGATGTTCACCCCTATATCTTTCTCGCACGTGGTGATGAAGGTCTTCGCATTTATATTCAACCAGAACAAAACCAAATACAAGTGCAAACTCCCAGAACGATTCTTTGTGGACAGCGTTATCAAGGAAAGATCTGCCTGCCATACATTCAAAAGGAATCAGAGACAATAGACATACAGGCAAATAACCATGTCACAATGATAGATAAATCTGTCCGTCTGGGGCATGGAAATCTTTGTGGGAACTTCTCTTTTGTCGTGAACACGATGCCAGAGAACTTAAATACGATTAATCCTCAAGTTCATTTTAAAGCATCGTCAAAGGGTTGGTTTGATGCAGATTGTTTTAGTTTAATAACGAATAATGAAATAGCCAAAGCGTATACAGCCAAAGGGTTGCCTTTATATATCCCAGATCAAAGCTCTGGAACGTCTACCATCATGATTCATGATGAAGGTATGATTCAATGTCTGTCAGTCCAGCTGATTATCAACATAAAAGTACTAAAAGATTTAAAGGTGGTGTTGATTTCGCCACAAAACAAAACGATTGAGTTATTAAATGAAGTCGATCCTGGCAGAAGCACTGACCAAATAGAAATAAATCTTGATGATCGCTCAAAAATTAGCATTTCTAAAGCGAAAGCACCGATAAAAGGTTTTTATCAGCCAAAAGAAAGTTTTTCGAGCTTAAAAGGGGATCCGATAACAGGAAAATGGAAACTTCATATTGAAGACAAATCAAGGTACAACACGACGCAATTGTTGAGTTGGTCCCTATATTTTGAGCTATCCAATGTGAATATGCCTCCATTGTTTACCAATCAACAAAAAACACACGCACTGTTATCAACGCATAAAAAGCCCACAACACTAAAAAAACAACAAATATCCTCAACGCCTGATATTCACTTGATTGATGTCCCTCCCATAGGAAATCGGATTCGACCCATTACAGGTATGGTGCATAATGTTGTCAATTTTTCGGGATATTTAGCCATTTATATTCTGACTGATTCATGGCATCTGAAACCAGATTGGAAAACACCCATTACAAATATCAATGATGATGGACGATGGCAGTGTGATATTACGACAAAATGGGGGGATGAAAATGCGACCAAAATTGCTGTTTTTTTATTTTCAAGGGATCGTCAACCGCTGTTGATGCCAGATTTTCCTGTCATACCCCAGGCATATTTTCAAAAGGCAATTGCGCACAAGATTTATGATCGGTAAAAATAAGGGACGTTATTTTCAGAGCTTTCCTAAGTTATATTTCATTCACTTGCCATCCCTGAAAATCCAGGACCGGCTTCAAAGAAGACATGCGAAGACATCGCAAAATTTCTTTGGTTTTGCTATGGACCTTTTGTTCTTCAATCTGTCGTTCATGATCGGTTGCATGAAATAAATGAAGGAATCGGCTGAAACGAACAATATGAACCAATTCATGAGTCATAATATATAAAAAGAATGGAAAGAGATTGATTCCTTGATGTTTATGATATGTCGTTAAGATATTATGGTCCTGTACACAAATTTTATAATAATCATATCGGGCTGAACTAAGTTCAGAACGTCGTTTTCGAGCCTGATACCGAACGAGTTGCGCATAAGGAATATCAACAACCTCATCACAGTTTAAGTCTACAAGTGTTTTGATTTCATAAGGTGATTTTTGCCACTGTCTGGATGATAGCTGATACGCATTGGTGACAAGTTCTTCAGCTAAGTCGGCAGCTTGATACATATTTTTTAACTGCTTCTTATTAAAACCTTTCTGTAAAACAAATTTTTTCATAGTCACCTCCCTTTGGGCCATAGCCGTCAGGCTAAGGAATGCTCGCAAAATATGATATCATATTTTCCGAGCATTCCTTAGGATCATGTGTATTTTCGATCATACTGTGTAAATTTCATACAATTATCTCTTGTTATTTATGTTTTGTCAATGAAATAGAATGATATCCGAAGGCGAATGTTTATCGTTTGTTTGTCCTTACATTGGTTCTCGGACATCGTTTTCATTTCACCTTGACAAGAGTACATGAAAAAAACACTTTAAATTCATCCTTTTCAATATAATCATGGTTCAAAAAAAAGAAATGGACAATTATTAAATGAGGACCTTAATTTTTTTTTGGACGATCAAGAAAAATGAGTATGTTTTTTTCCGAGCATTCCTTTGACAATCCTGTCTTTATAAATAAATAAAAATTTTAGTGTAAGAATTTCATTTTTTTCGTGTCTATATAAATAGAAGCTAATAAAAATTTTTTTTCAATAATGGTTAAATAAAATTCGCTATGTTATCACGGCATAAATATTGCTTTATTCTAAATATATTTTATATGAAATGTATGCTGAGCGAATGTATTCGTCTTATCAGGCAAAATACTATCATCTGTGAAATTCATAAATTGCGATGAGAAAGGATAACATATGTTCTTCAGAAAAAAACATAACCAGTTAATTGGACTTGATCTCGGATCTCATACAATTAAATTCTGTGAACTGATCGAAAAAAAACGCATATGGGTATTGAAAAAATTTGGCATGAAAACGATTCCACGTGAAGTTATACAAGAAGGCATCGTTCGGGACCCAGAAGTTCTGGCTAAGGAAATTGAATTTTTATTAAATCGACATAATGTTACAGAAAAGAATGTCGCGATTTCAGTGTCTGGTTTTTCAGTCATCGTCAAGCGTATCACCATGTCCCAAATGACTGATACTGAGCTTCGCTCTCGAATCAATTATGAGGCAGAACAATATATCCCTTTTGATATTAATGATGTCAATCTTGATTTTCAAATTTTGGGGGATGGCGATAACCCAAATACCATGAACGTTGTTTTAGTTGCTGCAAAAAAGGATATGGTTCTTGATTTTATCAGTACATTGAATTCCATCGGCTTCAATGCTGCTGTTATTGATGTTGATTGTTTTACGCTTCAAAATATTTATACCCACAATTATACAAGTGAAGAAACAATTGCACTGATTGATATTGGTGCAAGCAAAACCAATATCAATATTATTCAGGGCAAACAATCTTTACAATTGAAAGACTTATCGATTGGCGGTGATAGTCTCACACAAGATATACGCAATCGTATTGATTGTTCTTACGAAGATGCTGAAGAAATTAAACAATCGGGTAACCCGGAACTGATGAGTCAGGAAGAGTTACAAGATTTACAATCATCGACACTCATGTATTGGATTTCAGAATTTAAACGTGCATTAGATGCATTTACATCTGCCAATCCGGATAAAATGATTTCCAAAGTGTACCTCAGTGGGGGTTCATCCAATATTTGCGGTTTTTATCAAACAATGACTGAAGAACTGAAAATTCCTGTTGAACCGCTGAATCCATTTCAGATGTTTGACATATCTTCATCAAGCCTTGAACCGGAGTTTATCGCAAAAATTGCTCCGCAAGCTTGTGTGTGCATGGGCTTGGGAATAAGAAGAGCAGGTGATAAATGATACGTATTAATCTTCAAACCGAACAACAGAGCTTTGGAAGAATTGAGAACCTTATTTCACAAACGATATTGTTTGCAATCTCTTTGTTTTTGGTCTTGGGTTGTTTTCAATATTATCATTCCATTTTGCAAAGCGACATCTCAAATCTTGAACAAAAAGCAACGCAAAAGCAGTCCCAAATCAATCAATTTCAAAAGACGATTCAAAAAGTGAATGCCTTAAGAAAACGTATCGCTACCATTGAAAAAAAATTATCTATCATCAAATCATTGTCTTTTAAACGATATAATGCCATTTTTTTACTCAATGCCATCACCGAGTCTGTCATATCCAAGCGTATGTGGTTTTCTAATATTTCTTATGACAATGAAATGGTCAAAATTCAAGGCCTTGCAATGGATGAACGAACTGTTACAGATTTTATGAAAAAATTGGAAGAAAAAAAAAACTGGATCTGGGTATCTGATAAATTTATCAAGGATCTGAAAAAGAACAAAATTTCAGAATCTATTCTTGTTAAAATGTCAAACTTGAAAGATTTTCAGTTTTTTGAAGATCAGGAGTTTGAATTTGTTTTAGATGCAGTTCTCGGGGATCAGTTGACTGAAAAAGATAAAGACGCAATTATGAGGAAGGCAATTATCCCATATTTTTCAGAAGTCAGACTGATATCAACAACAAAACGTACCATTGAAAGAGATACACATCTCACAAGCTTTATTATTGATTGTGTACAAAACACACTTTAGGACATGATATGAAAGAGTATTTAGAAAAATTTGCTGAAATCGTTGAAAAGTTACATGTTTTGTATCGGGTATTAATTGCGATTGGTGTTATTGTCGTATGCTCAGTTGTCTATCTTTTTCTTTTTATTATGCCACAGTTTGAAGAGATAGAATCACTTCAAAATAAGAACAAAATGCTTCAAGGACAATTAACACGTTCGATGATGAAAGCGAGAAAGTTAACGTTTACTGAAAAATTAGCCGCTGATGCAGAAAAAAGATTTGACCAGGAAAGACGTGTATTGCCTGAAAATGAAGAAATCAGACGTCTTTTAGAAAGTGTGGCGCGATTAAAACAGGAATCAGGGCTAACGTTTACTTTGTTTAAACCTGAAAAAGAAGTCATCAAGGATTTTTATGCTGAAATTCCCATTTCAATAAAATTAACAGGTCATTTTCACAATGTTGGCGTTTTTTTTGACAAGCTTTCCAAGTTATCTCGGTTGGTTCATATTGATCATTTCAAAGTCACTCATTCTGAATCTGTTGAGGATTTTTCTCTGGTGGAAGTAACATGTCAGGCCATTACCTATAAATTTATTAAAAAGTAAGTATGATAATAAATTATGAAAAATAAAAAACAACCATATCTAATACTTGTATTCGTCGGACTTATTTTTCTGATTTCATGTCATGAACCTGAGAAAACATCTACTTCAGCAAGCACTCCGAAAATAATTCGTCAAAAGATTAATATCGCCGCTCAATCTCAGCCGATCACAACCAAGAAAGCCGAGCCTATTTCAGTGACAGTAAACAGTGTGGATCAAAAGTTGGTATCCAAAAAAATTACCCCAAAAAACGTACAGGATGATGCAGCGAAGAAGCCAAAAAATCAGTCTAAGCAAACACTGCAAGTCGCCAAATTAGTGCCTTCGTCAAAAACAGATAAATCTGATAAATCAATACCCCCTTCTGAAACTGATATGGAAATTCTTTTGAAAAAATTGGCCCCCAAACCATTTAAATATCGTCCTCAGGGGAAAGTAGACCCTTTTCTTCCTTTGATTGCAAAAAAGAAAAAAACAATACCAGACAAATCTGATACTGTTCAAAAAGCGATTCGAAAAAAAAGAACACGCATTTTAACACTCTTAGAAAAATTTGATTTAAGTCAATTAAAATTGACCGCTGTCTTGAGATCATCAAAAAATGCAGTGGCAATTGTTGAAGAAACTTCAGGACGTGGTTTTGTTGTCAAAACCGGAACCCGTATCGGGTTGAATTCCGGCCGTGTGGTGGATATATTGATGGATCGCATCATTATCCAGGAGATAGAAGAACTCATTGCCGGAAAAAAATTGTATGTGACAAGAGAAATGAAACTTAACAAGCCGGATAGTGAGTTTTAATTATGAAAGCAAATGATTATTCAAAATGGCAAATCCTGCTGTTTTTAACAGCCCTTTTATTCTTTTATAATGGGTGTGCGACCAGCGGCCAAACATCCAATGATGATGCGGATTTAAAATCAACATCATCTACAACTGATCAAAATTCTGGTCAGAATGTCATAACATCAGTCGTTATTGAAGGAAATCAAGTCGTTGTTCATTCGAATCGAAAACTGACGTATACATCTGTCAAACATATTGTTCCATCACCTGGCATTGTCTTTTATTTTCCCGACACAGTACTGGAGCAGATCAATGACATCAATGATACTGGAAATGATACCATCAAGGCCATACTGGTGCGTCAACAAGATCTCAATGGGCCGTATTCAAAACTTGAACTGGTTTTATCTCAAGACACGACATATGATACCAGACAAAATGGGAATCAACTTGTGATTGCATTTGAAGGATCAGGTCCATTGGAAGAGCTTCCGAAAACACAACAAAAAAATCTTTCTGAGGAGGTTGTCCCCCCACCTCAACCAGAACCGGTAGAAAGAGAACAACCAGTTGAATCAATTGAGCCAGCCTCTAATTTTTCAGTTGAAACAACGCCATTTTCTCGAAATGCATTGGTCCAGATATATGCAGAAAAGTCCATTGAAAATTATAAATCATCGGTAATTCCCGATCCACCCAAGATTGTATTTGACTTATTTGATATTCAAAGTCCTGATAGAAATATGACTTTTTCAGTGGATACGAATCCATTTGTAAAAGGTGTGCGCACATTTCGCTACCCCAAACGATTGCGAATGGTTATTGATACTGAGTCAGAATATATTTCAGCATTTCAAGCCTACCCTTCAGAGGAAGGGCTTTCCATATATGTTGGACTGGACTTGCCTGCACAAGAAACCAGGAATATGATGGATATTCCTGAAACCCCCATTGATGAAATCTCTCCAGATATGTCACAACCGACCCCACAGGAAATGCAAGTAACATCTGGGTTTATTGAAAATTCAGATGATTCGTTCGCACCGGATTCTTCTGTTGCGAAAGCGGAAACACTAACAGAACATGCACCATCAATTCAAGAAGTAGATTCACTGGAGCCCGCGTTAAACATTCAGCCAGATGAAGTCACTGACAGCCCCATCGCTACTCCTGAATCTCAACCGATCATTCAACCTTCAATATCAAAAAAACCGCCAAAACCCGTGCCTATTCAACCAGAGTTGGCAATTCAATCGCAATCTGCAGTCTCATTGCCGCAACCCCCAAATCAATTGACAGGATTAAATCCTTCAATGACAAATCAACTGTCACAACAATATCAAAATTTTTCCTTTATTCAACCATCAACAATGATGGATTCGTATGTGCAAAAAGGAAATCAACAAAAATATACTGGAGAAAAAATTGCCATTGACTTTTATGAAACAGACATAAAAAATGTGTTTCGGATTCTGCGTGAAGTCAGCGGTCAAAACTTTGCGATTGATAGTGATGTCTCAGGAAAAGTCACCCTGACATTAAAAAAACCAGTGCCTTGGGATCAAATCCTAGATTTGGTTTTAAAAATGAACAAGTTAGGCATTATTTATGAAAATGATATTATTCGTGTTTCCAATATGTCTACGATTAAAAATGATCAAGAAGAACGTATTGCAAAGATTGAGGCTGAGTTTAAAGCGGCAAAGAAACGTGAAGAACTGTTAGAACCGATTTTAACACACTATATACCAGTCAACTATGCCCGTGCGACAGAGTTAACCCGACATCTTGAAAAAATAACAACCAAAGATCGTGGTTCTATCAGTGTAGATGATCGTACCAATACGATTATCATCACTGATGTGAAAGAAAAAATTCAACGCGCATTAAGCGTGGTCTATAATCTGGATAAACCCAATCTTCAGGTGATGATTGAAACACGCATTATTGAAGTGACCAACAATTTTTCAAGAGATATTGGCGTGAACTGGAGTGGTACAATTGGCATTCAACCGGGTGATGCTGCGGCAGGTGTTGGTCCCCAAAGAGGTTACGATGTATTGGGTGGAACATATGGATATAATTGGGCTGTTAATTATCCAGCAGCTGCAAACAGCAATCTTGGCATCAATTTCAGACGAATTGGTGGTTTGACACCATTTACACTGGATGCCCAACTATCTGCAATGGAATCCAAAGGTGAAATTCGAATATTGACATCGCCAAGAATCGTCGCACTTGATAACAAGGAAGCAACAATTGAGCAGGGCCTTGAATACCCCATTAACACCCTGGACGAGAAAGGCAATACGATCACAGAATTTAAGGATGTGGATTTAGATTTAAAGGTAACACCACATATTACGCAAGATGGCCGGGTAAGCATGCTAATTGATACATCCAAGAATGACTTGGGACCTGTGGTCAATGGAAAACAATCATTTCAAAAGAAACAGGCGAGAACTGAATTACTTGTCAATGATGGCGATACTGTGGTTATCGGCGGTATCATGAAAACTGTGCGGAATACCAGTAGAAGTGGTGTGCCTTTATTGTCTCGACTGCCAATTATTGGTTGGTTATTTTCAACGCACTCAAAAAGTGATGACAAGGAAGAGTTGATTATTTTTATCACTCCTAAAATTATCAGGCTTGAAAACAAGGCTTTAGTGAAAGAAATGACTGAATAAAATATTGGGGGTGGGGACGTTCTTAACTTATTAACTTTTCAAGTTATTTATCATGAAAAGTTAATAAGTTAAGAACGTCCCTTTTTCCCCAATGCGATGAAACCGAATCATAGTCCATCATTAAATCAGATGAATCATAGTTCAGACAATTGA
>Ga0272440_1002833_pt1 | contig 13302 bp, 16 predicted proteins | sample SSMMMBAug17_FD_192440 | JGI IMG/M metagenome (GOLD analysis project Ga0272440, IMG submission 192440) | Marine sediment archaeal communities from Little Sippewissett salt marsh, Falmouth, MA, United States - SSM-MMB-Aug17 | ecosystem: Environmental > Aquatic > Marine > Wetlands > Sediment ...
TTATGTTCGCCCTCGAACTAATAACGCTTTCGTTCCTATGTACGATGGGCGAACACAAGGTTCGCCCCTACACGTTCTTGGCACATAAGTAAATGAGGAATTTATTTTTCGAGCATTCCTAAGTCTCACGTGTTCGATTGGGGAATTTGTTTTTTATAGAATTCCTTTTTTTATGGCAATAATTATACCAAAGTAACAATTTTTGTAAGTTCAGGTGCCAAAAAAGATCGGTGTTCCATTGCTTGTAATCTGTGCAAAAGCACTATGATGGTGAATGGATTCAAAATTTTCCGCACTGACAGAGAACCATTTGACATCGCAATTATTTTTCAATTCAATTGCCACATCACGCACAATATCTTCAACAAATTTTGGATTTTCATAAGCATATTCTGTAACATATTTTTCATCAACCCGCTTTAACACCGAATACAGATCGCAAGATGCGCATTTTTCAACCATTTCGATCAAATCTTCAATCCAGATAAATTTATTAAAACGCACCGCAACAGTAACTTCACCCCTTTGATTATGGGCACCTCTTGAACTAATTTCTTTAGAACAAGGACAAACCGATGTTATTGGAATGCGAACTTCTGTGACAATATCGGTATCTTTTTTTTTATACGATGATCCGATAAAGCGGCAGTCATAATCCATCAGTCCCCGGATACTACTCACAGGCGCAACTTTTTCAATAAAATAGGGGAAGCATATCTCAATATGTGCCGAATTTGCCTGTAGATACTCCATCATTTTGTCAAGAATGATCGAAACGCGCTTGACTGAAATTTCAGGTTGCAAAACATGAAGCATTTCTACAAACCGACTCATATGGGTGCCTTTGTATTGATGGGGCAAATCAACATACATGTTTATGGTGGCAACTGTATGTTGAATCGATTTTTGTCGGTCCAATACAGTAATTGGATAGCGCAAGTCTTTAATACCAACCTTGTTGATTGGCATATTTCGGGCATCAGGCTCGTTTTGTACATCTTTCATTCATTGAATCCTTTGCGGCAAAAGATAGTCAGACCTTACATTATGCATTGATCGAAATAAATTTCCCTTAATTTTTTTGTTTTTTTTATATAATGCAGTTAACATATCCCGAATATCCGAACGTCTTGAACTTTTAGCTGATGGGCAGGGATTATTGAATTGGGGTAATTGGAATTTTCTTGCAAATCGTCGAATGATTTCTGAATCAGTATATGCCAGTGGTCGGATCACAGTTAACTTGCCATTGAAAAAAGGCTGCTTCGGTTGCATGCAGCTTATTTCACCAGCATAAAACATATTGATCATCAATGTTTCAATTAAGTCATCTTTGTTATGTCCCAATGCCACTTTATTGCAGGAAGATGCTTCTGCAATGTCAAAAATATGTTTTCTGCGCAATCTTGAGCACAGAAAACAGGGATTTTCACGATTGCCATCACTGTGTGCAATGTGACCAATATTTGTATGTTCTATCTGAATTGAGACATCTAATGATTGAACATAATTTTTCAACATTTCTGAGCAACTGTTCTCAAACCCCGGGTCAACATGAATACACATTAATTGATATTGTATGGGTATTCGAGGCAGGCGTTTCATTAAAAACCACAATAATGTCAGGCTGTCATATCCACCGGATAGTGCGACAGCAATTTTATCATTATGAGAAATCATTTTATAATGATGAATTGCCTGCCCAAAATGCTTATTGATCTGTCTCGCCACAGCGTTTGAAAATGGTGCGTTTGAAGACATTAATGGTATTAAAAAATTATCGCTTCAATAATCATGATATACTTCAATCCCGGGTATATCATCCTCATTGATATAAATTTTATCTGCTGCAATTTCACGTAATGCAGTAACAACTTCCTCATTTTTTGTATGAGGAATCAATATAGATGCACCTTCACGCATTTGACGAACACGCTTGGCTGTTAAATGAACAAGCGCAAACCGGTTTGGAATGCGCTTCATGCAATCTTCAATGGTAATACGTGCCAATTCTTTTCTCCTAAAAAATGGTTATTTAATATCAACCAGTTCGTATGATCGTTTTCCGCCAGGAACGTTGATCCTGATTTCAGCACCAATTTCTTTTCCAATAATGGCCTTTCCCAATGGTGATGAAAAAGAAATTTTTCCATTTTGAATATCCGATTCATCAGGACCAACAATTTGATATTGGACCTCTTCCCCTGAATCAGTATTTTCAAGAACAACAGTACATCCAAAGACCGCTTTGTCCCCAATTTTTAAACTGTTGGGATCAATGATATCAGCATTTCCCAGTTTATATTCCAGTTCCTGAACTCTGGTTTCAATGAACGCCTGTTTTTCTTTGGCTGCATCAAACTCAGCATTTTCAGATAAATCCCCGTGTGCGCGGGCTTCCTCAATGGCTTGAATATTTTGAGGCCTTTCAACAGTCTTTAATTGTTCAAGCTCTTTTTTCAAAGCCTCATATCCTGTCGGTGTGATAGGTATTCGATCCAAGAATTTTTCTCCTTATAATGTCATAAAAGTTACAAATATTGACTGACAAGAATTTCAGCGATTTGTACCGCATTGGTTGCAGCCCCTTTTCGAATATTGTCTGCAACAATCCACATATTAATGCCATTTTCAATAGATTCATCATTGCGAATACGTCCAACCAGCGTCAAATCCTGCCCGGCTGCATGGATAGCCAATGGATATTCATTCTTTGATGGATCATCCACCACCTTTACCCCGGGCTGACTTTTCAATAAATTGCGAAAATCAGCGGCATCAATATGTTTTTTTGTTTCTACATTAACAGACTCTGAATGGCCATAAAAAACCGGTACACGAACAGTTGTGGCTGTAACGCCAATATCATGGTCATCAAGAATTTTTCGTGTTTCATTGACCATTTTCATTTCTTCCTTAGTATAGCCATTGTCAATAAACGAATCAATATGGGGTAAACAGTTAAATGAAATCTGATGCGGATAGACTTCATTGGGATATTTTATAAAATTGAGAAGGGCACGTGTTTGATCGTGAAGTTCATCAATCGCTTTTTTTCCGGTTCCGGAAACAGCCTGATAGGTAGAAACAACAATACGTTTGATGCCATAGTCCCTATGAAGGGCAACAATAGGAACAATCATTTGAATTGTAGAGCAGTTCGGATTGGCAATAATCCCTTTTTTCTTATAACCTGCAATTGCCTGAGGATTGGCCTCCGGAACAACCAGTGGAATATCCGGGTCCATGCGCCATGCACTGGAATTATCAACAACAACACAACCGGATTCCGCTGCAGCCGGTGCAAATGTTTTGCTTGGCCCGCCGCCAGCTGAAAATATTGCGACATCCACGCCCTTAAATGAATCTTTTGTTAAGGTTTCAACAGTTAGTTCCTCTCCTTTAAAGCGAATTTTTCTTCCACTTGAACGTTCAGATGCCAGAAGTTTCAAACTTTTCATAGGAAAATTGCGTTCTTCTAAACATTGAATCATTTGATTGCCAACAGCGCCTGTTGCACCGGCAATAGCAACTGTTACCATTTTTACATTCATGCTAAACCTCTTTTGGATTAAACAGCGGCATTAATACTATTAACCACCAGATCGCCGACTTCTGATGTGGTATATCCCATTTTTCCTGCGGCCAAATCTTTAAGATCATTTTTAATGACACTCATGACAGCAGATTCGATCATCTGTGATGCTTTACTTTGTCCCAAAGTATCAAGCATCAATTGTGCGGCTGATATAGCAGCAATGGGATTTATCATTTGTTTGCCTGTGTATTTGGGTGCAGATCCGCCAATAGGTTCAAACATGGACACGCCTTTTGGATGGATATTTCCACCCGCAGCAATCCCCATACCGCCCTGGATCATGGCCGCCAGATCAGTGATGATATCTCCAAACATATTGTCTGTAACAATAACATCAAACCACTCAGGATTTTTAACCATCCACATACAAATGGCATCAACATGCGCATAGTCGGTTTTAATGTCCGGATAATCTTTGGCAACTTCATAAAAAGTGCGTTCCCATAAATCAAACGCATAGGTCAGCACATTTGTTTTGCCGCAAAGGGTGAGTTTTTTTTCTTTATTACGTTTTTGGCAAAATTCAAACGCATAGCGAATACATCGTTCCACACCTTTTCGCGTGTTGATTGATTCCTGAACAGCAACTTCATCAGGCGTCCCTTTTTTAAGATTGCCTCCGGCCCCCGCATAAAGACCTTCAGTGTTTTCCCTTACAACAACAAAATCAATTTCTTCCGGCCCTTTATTTTTAATGGGCGTTTCAACACCTTCGTATAATTTTACAGGACGAAGATTAATATATTGGTCCAATTCAAACCTGAGTTTCAACAAAATACCTTTTTCCAGAATACCGGGTGTAACATCCGGATGACCAATCGCACCAAGATAAATGGCATCATAAGTAGATAATTTTTTGATTGTGTCATCAGAAAGAATTTCGCCGGTAGCTTTGTAATGATCGCCACCATTGTTAAAGTACTCGAATTCACATTGAAACTGGCATTTTTCAGCCACATGTTTCACAACTTTCACGCCCTCGGCAACAACCTCGGGTCCAGTGCCATCTCCAGGAATGACAGCTATTTTATAGGGTGCCATATGTTTGTCTCCAAATAAAAAAATTATAAATATGCAAGAATAGATGCGCCTGATTTGACATGATCACCTACCATAACATTTATTTGCGATGATTTGGGCAAATAAACATCAAGGCGTGATCCAAAGCAGATCATCCCAAAGCGCTGCCCTTTTTTTACCTTATCGCCCACCTGTACCTGACTGATTATTCGTCTGGCAATTAATCCAGCAATTTGAACAACAGCCATTGCCTGGCCTTTTTTCGTCTTTACAACAATCGCATTTCTTTCATTATTCTCAGATGCCTTATCAAGATTTGCTGAAACAAATTTGCCCGGATGATAAATAACATCTGTCACTTCGCCAGAACATGGAATCCGATTGACATGCACGTTAAACACTGTCATAAAGATACTTATTTTAATGCAAGGTGTTTCCAGGTAGGGTGAGGAATCAATGACCTCAGCCTTGATAACCTTACCATCTGCCGGTGAAATGACCGCATTTTCCTGGTTCGGTGTTATCCGGTCCGGGTCCCGAAAGAATAAAACAATGCATAAAGTAATAAAGAGCATGGTCATTGTTATACAGGGCATGCCTGTAATGGCAGCTACCAGGGTCACAAATGCGGATGCATATATGAATGGTAAGCCCGGTCGCGCCACTGGAAAGGCCCACATTGATGGCCGATCGGCCCAGTCAAATTGTTTGTTCATAATTGCCTCACTGGGGTTGCGTTTGAAATTAGCCTGGTTCATCTGAAATATATGTCGTATTTTTTTGTAGAATTTTTTACACAACCAGATTGATTAAAACTGTTAATATACCATCTAATTTTATAATATGTCAAGAATGAAGTTAAAAAAAAGATTTGGGGTATGTACTGTGAATATATTCTTTTATTGCAGAACGAGAGAACGAGAGTATAAAGAATAATGGTATAGTTCTTGCGATATTTATAATGAGCGCATTTTAGGAATGCACTGAAAATAACTTCCCCATTATTAATATTGTACGTTTTGAGGTAATTGTACTGTAGAGACGTAGCATGCTACGTCTCTACACGACTTTTTTTTTGTACGATCATGAAAAATGAGCATGATATTTTCCGAGCATTCCTTAGCAAATAATGTTTATTAGCGTGTTTGTGCATCAACATACATCCTTTTGTGTAGGTGACACCTGTTCAATATCACACAAAAAAAACGTATTATTCAAGGAAAATGATATGCAAAATTTTCAATCACAGTTCGATTTAATTATTAAAGCCTTTGAAAAAATCAATGAAGGCATCATGATTACAGACAATAAACGAAAAATCATTCTGGTGAACAAAGGATTTGAGGCAATCACAGGGTATGCGGCATCGGATGTCATTGGCAAAGATCCAAAAATAATCTCATCTGGATGGCATGATCATGCATTTTATAAGGATATGTGGCAAAGTGTTTATCAGAAAGACAGATGGCAGGGAAAAATTAAGGATCGCAGAAAAAGCGGTGAAATTTATCTTCAATATTTAACCATATACGCAGTGCGAGATGAAGATGGCAAGCTGACCAATTTCATTGGCATTTACAATGATATTACAGAACAGCATGATGCAAAACAAAGAATTATTAAACTCACCCATACAGACAACCTGACAAACCTGCCCAATCGCAAGTCTTTAATGATCAATTTGTCAAATGCCATCAGCCTCGCCAGTCAAAATAACCTGCTTCTTGGTTTATTGATGTTTGATATGGACAATTTCAAAAAAATTAATGATTTTGCCGGATATAAAATTGGCGATCTATTATTGATTCAGGTTGTTGAAAAAATTAAACCCAAAACTGAAAAAATCGGAAGAATGGCCCGATTGGGAGCGGATACCTTTGTCATCATTTTTGAAAAGTTAAAACAAGTTGAGGAAATGGTTTATTTTTCACAACTGATTCTCGGTATCTTTGAAAAGCCATTTATTATTAACAATCAAGAGTTCTACATTACTGCCAGTATCGGCATGTGTTTATTTCCTGATGATGCACCCACTGCTGAAGAAATGGTTCAATTCGCTGAAGTTGCCATGAATCGTGCAAAGGATCTTGGTAAAAATCGATTTGAATTGTACACAGAGGCCCAAAGTAAAAAAATTCAGCGCGTTATTCACATAGAAAATGGTCTTAGAAAAGCGGTTCAAAAAAATCAATTGTCAATACATTATCAGCCTCAGGTGGACATTGTTTCTGGAAAAATGACTGGATGTGAAGCCTTATTACGATGGTTCCATCCTGAAGATGGTTTTACGCCGCCTGATATATTTATTCCTATTGCTGAAGAAAGCGGCTTGATTGGGAATATTGAGGAATGGATGCTCAGGCAAACAGCGCGACAGATTAAAAAATGGAACGATCAGGGGATAACGTTATTAATGTCTGTAAATATTTCTAATTATCGATTCAGATTAAAAAACTTTGTTGAAGTTACACGCGATATTATTGAATCTGAACAGGCAAAATGTGAATGGTTTGAGCTGGAGTTAACCGAACGAATTGTTATGGAGCACAAGGAAGTATTCGAAAAATTAAATTATTTAAAACAACTCGGGTTTCAACTTGCCCTGGATGATTTTGGCACAGGATATTCATCACTGGCGTACTTAAAAAAGTTCAATATTGACAAGCTAAAAATTGATAAATCCTTTATTCAGGATCTCCCTGATGATAATCAGAGCAAAGATATTGTTCGTGCAGTTATTTCGTTAGCAGATGCCTTGAATATGGTTTCAATTGCTGAGGGTGCTGAAACAAAAGGTCAGCTTGATTTCTTAGCAGCATTGAATTGCAAAGCTTATCAAGGGTATTATTTTAGCAAACCTCTACCTGTTGATGAATTCGAAAGGCTGTTATCATAATTAATTTAGGAATGCTCGAAAAATAAATTCCTCATTTACGTATGTGCGAAGAACGTGTAGGGGCGAACCTTGTGTTCGCCCATCGTACATAGGAACGAAAGCGTTATTCGTTCGAGGGCGAACACAAGGTTCGCCCCTACATCGGGCTGGCACATAAGTAAATGGGGAACTTATTTTTCGAGTTTTCCTTAGGATAATATATAATATGAATCAATTGAAATTAATAATCATTTTTGTGTGCTTACATGTCAGCGCATTACCCTTATTTGCCATTCACCTTTCCTTTACAACACAAAATCTTGAACCATTCAGCTATCTGAGTGACACAGGACCTGCAGGCCCTTCTGTTGATATTGCCAGAGCGATCTGCACTGAAATGAAAGCGGATTGTATTATTGATCTGTATCCCTGGAGACGCGCTTATTATGAAGTCAAACGCGCGCGCGCAAATGGTATCTTTTTTATTGGAAAAAATCCTGCACGTGAAAAGTGGCTGAAATTTTCTCCACCTGTCGTTCAAACCGAATATGGATTCTTTGTCAATAAAAACAATCCATTAATATATAAAAATCCCGGTGATATTCAAGGATTTATTGTTGGCGTGTTTGGTCCATCAAATACATCCGCATCATTGCGAGAAATCAAGATTGAAATGGCCGATTTTTATATTGATATGGAGGATAATGACGAATCCGGATTTCGGAAATTATCTGTTAAACGTGTCAATGCGGTATATTCAAATCGTGATGTGGGGTACAGTTTGATCAATAAGCTCGGTCTAACGAATATCCGATATGCAGGGGCCCATTGTAAATTATTTTATTATTTTGCTTTTAATCCCACATTAACTCCAAATCAATGGATTGAACAATTCAATGAAACCTACCGGATATTGTATCGTTCCGGTAGAATCCACCAGATTTTGAACGCATATCAAATGATCCCAGCGCCTCAAAATTAAGGAATACTCAAAAAATATAGCCAAATATTTTGGGAATCTTCAGGAAAAAATTTCTTGACCGGAAACGAAATTTTAACTATTATATTCAACTTTTGATTATTTACAATTCAATTGAAAAAGAATAAATAATAATGATCAATCAACATGACAATTTATCTCAACGCTGTCGTCGTCTCGGCTCAGATATCAATTTTGAGTATTGCCGATTGCATGCTGAACAGGGACAGCCGTGCAGCAATATCATTCAATGCTGGTGGGAACGTTTTGATGTGCATTCATTTTTAAAAGAACATCTGACCAGTGACCAACTATTGGCTTTGGAACAACCTCAATCCAGGCCAAAGATTACAACGCTTATGGAAATAATCCAGAAAGCGCAAAGGAGTGTGTCAAAGTGATTATTAAACAAATGGAAGTTGCCCCATTGATGGCAAATTGTATTATCGTAGGATGTAAAGAAACCAAGAAAGCAGCTGTGATTGATCCGGGTGGTGATGTGGATCGCATACTGGTTGCTCTTTCAGAAGATCAACTTACTGTAACCAAAATATTGAATACACATGGACATTTTGATCATGTTGGCGGCAACCAACGTCTGAAAGAGGCTACTGGCGCCCCAATTTGTATTCACACTGAAGATGCATTCATGTTACCACATGTATCGAACAATGCAGCCGCTTTTGGCATGCGTGCAGAGAATTCGCCGGAAGCAGATGAAAGGCTTAATGAAGGTGATCTTATTCAAATTGGCAATCTGGAGTTAAAAGTAATTCATACTCCTGGCCATAGCCCGGGCGGCGTAGCATTTTATACGCCTGATGTTGTTTTTGTGGGCGATACGTTATTTGCCGGATCTATTGGGAGAACTGATTTTCCAGGGGGCAGTTATGATCAATTAATCGCCTCGGTAAAAAATAAATTGTTCACCCTTGACGATAAAACTGTTGTGTATACAGGTCATGGCCCTGAAACGACAATAGGTAATGAAAAAAGAACGAATCCATTTTTTCAATAGGTCAATGATGAACGATTTCAATAAATCTGATACAGAGCCCATAAATTTAAACAAAATTTATCAGGTTGCCATTGCTGCTGCATATCACGCAGGACAGGTTCTAAATAGGAATTATGGTCAATTAAAGCATGTGAAAAAAAAAGGTGCGATTGATCTTGTCACAGAAGCAGATCTTGAATCAGAAAAAACAATCAAGAAAATCATTCAAGATCAGTTTCCAGAACATGGAATTATTGCTGAAGAATCCGGAATCAAAACGTCACAAACACCTTATGAATGGATCATTGACCCACTGGATGGCACAACCAATTATGCACATCAAATTCCTATTTTTGCGGTCTCAATTGCTTTTGTTGTGAATAAAGCGCCGGTTGTAGGGGTTGTATTCAATCCTGCAGCGCAAGATTTGTTTACATCAATTAAAGCGATGGGGGCATCGTATAATGGTCAGTCAATACGTGTATCTCAAACAAAAGAATTGTCAGAAAGTGTTCTTGTTACAGGATTTCCTTATAATTTGCAGGAAATAATAGATCCCCTGATGACACGTTTTGCAACGTGTTTGCAATCAGCACAGGCTGTAAGACGATTGGGTGCAGCCGCCCTTGATTTATGTTTTATTGCATCAGGACGATTTGAAGGTTTTTGGGAGCAAAACCTTAAACCCTGGGATACTGCTGCAGGAATGCTCATTGCAAAAGAAGCGGGTGCGCATATCACGAATTTTTCAAATGAAACCTATCATTATGAGATGCCAGAAATTGCAGCTACAAATGGATTTATCCATCAGGACTTCCTTCAATGCCTTTGATAGGTTCATTCCCAAAAATGGAAAAGAGAAATACATGAAAAAAAAATTTGCCCTTCCAGAAAACACATCTGATAATACAGTAGATTGCCTGGGCATGTTTAATCCTGCCGATGTGTTTTGTTCCCGATACTGTTCTTTAAAGTTGCGTTGTGCCATTGAACAAAATCAAATTAATCGCATGGAAACCATTGATGATATTATATATACCAATGGTTCCTATAAAATTCATCTTTAGTTTGGAGACTGATTTCGATGATTCCAATTATAGATAAAAAAACATTTGATCAAACATACACCCGATTCCATTCTCGTGATCGTCAAATACAAAAACAGGTTACAGAAATTATTGACACAGTTGTTGATAAAAAAGATCGCGCATTGTTTGATTATACAAAAAAATTTGACAATATTGAACTGACACGATTACGCGTCCCCAAGAGTACCCTATCCAGTGCACTTCAGGAATTGGACAACAACACACGCACTATTTTTGAAAAGGCAATTCAAAATATTCAAGCATTTCATGAAAAACAATATCAAAAATCCTGGACTCAAGAGTTTGATGATGGCACAAAGCTGGGGCAGCGATTTACTGCCATTGATCGTGCAGGCATTTATATTCCAGGCGGTCGTGCAGTGTATCCCTCAACATTGATCATGAATGCTGTACCGGCAAAGATTGCAAATGTGCCCTCAATTGTTATCATATCGCCACCAGGACCTTCAGGGGTGCCGAATCCATTAATTCTTGCGACCTGTGCCTTACTCGAATTGGATGAAGTCTATGCTGTTGGCGGGGCTCATGGTATTGCAGCATTAGCCTATGGAACAGAATCCATTGCACCTGTGCACAAAATTACAGGACCAGGTAATGCCTATGTTGCTGAAGCCAAACGCCAGGTATTTGGAATTGTTGGAATTGATTCAATCGCGGGCCCCAGCGAAATATTAATTCTTCATGATGACACCGATATTCCCATAGAATTTATTGTGCGCGATTTGCTATCCCAGGCAGAACATGATCCTGATGCACGATGCACTGTGATTACTGTATCGGAAATCACTGCAAAAAGAATTGCCCAACGATTAGAAATTTTGATTCCACAATTACCCAGAAATGAAATCATCATACAATCCATTCAGAACAATGGACATATCATTCTGGTAGATAACCTGGAGCAGGGCGTTGAATTGGTCAATACCATCGCGCCTGAACACTTTGAATTACTTGTAAAAGATACCCGCATTTTATCAAAAATCAGAAATGCGGGCGCCATATTTGTAGGACAATGGTCATCAGAACCTGCAGGCGACTATTACGCTGGACCCAATCATACGCTTCCCACAAATGGCGCGTCAAAATATGCCTCTCCTTTGGGGGTTCAAGATTTTCAAAAACATTCCTCTTATATTGAATATTCTCGGGAAAGATTGATGGCTCAGGGAAAAGAAATTATTCATTTTGCAGGACTTGAAGAACTCTATGCCCATGCTGAGGCAATTCAGGTTCGATTGGAAAACGCATGAGAAAAAATCAACAAATACGTCAGACAGGCGAAACAGAAATTCGGCTTAACTTATGTCTTGATGGTTCTGGCAACAGAAACATTCAGACCGGCATTGGTTTTTTAAATCATATGTTGGAATTATTCACTTTTCATGGAAATTTCGATCTGGATCTGGAATGTAAAGGCGACCTTGATGTTTGCCCGCATCACAGTATCGAAGATATTGCCATTGTTTTGGGACAAGCGGTGGATAATGCCCTGGGAGATCGAAAAAATATTGCCCGATATGCATGTTGCTATCTGCCTATGGATGAATGCCTCAGTCGGACAGTAATTGATGTTTCTGGCCGTCCATATCATGTATTTCATGCAAAATTTGAAACGCCCCTAATCGGATCATGTCCCACAGAGATGATCCCTCACTTTTTCTATTCATTTGTTATCCATTCAAAAGTAACACTTCATCAGGATATTCTATATGGTCAGAATGACCATCACAAAGCCGAATCACTATTTAAAGGATTGGGAAGGGCTTTACGCGAAAGCATTCAACTCTGTCGATCCGGCATTCCGAGCACCAAAGGAATGCTTTGATGACCCTGAATATTCGTTTTGCAACGCACGAAAACATCTCTGACATACTGCGTATTGAGCACGCCATAGAAAAAGTGTATCCAGCAGATAGACAAACATTGTTGGATCGTCTTGAGCTATTCCCCGATGGCTTTCTGATTGCCAATAATGACCATCAATTAATTGGATATATTGAATCTTGTATCGTTAACGAACACCCATTTTCAACATATAATGATATCCGACAGTTTTCAAACATTCATGATCCGAATGGCATGATTCTATTTATCATTTTTGTTGGTGTGGATGCTCGATTTCAAAATTTGGGCGTTGGCTCATTGCTTATCAATACGCTGAAAAACAGAATTTCGCAATTGTATTCCCATATTCAAAAAATTCACCTGGTTTCCAAAGAACAATATGTGGATACCTTTTATCGAAAAAATAAATTTTTTACAATCAAACCCTTGCCTGATTATATGCCTTCATATTCAGGAGTGTTAATGGAATATCAATTCGAGTAAACATTTCGAGATTTGCATTCATGATCGGGATCAACAATTTTATATTTGACAATCTACTTTGAATACGAGATTATTAAATAAGGATAAGCGACGCTCGGAAAATAACATGCTCATTTTTCATGATCGTACAAAAAAATAAGGTCGTGTAGAGACGTAGCATGCTACGTCTCTACAGTACAATTACCTCAAAACGAACAATATCAATAAATGGGGAAGATATTTTCCGAGTAATGGGACGTTCTGTCTAAGGAAAACTCGAAAAATAAGTTCCCCATTTACTTATGTGCCAGCCCGATGTAGGGGCGAACCTTATGTTCGCCCTCGAACGAATAACGCTTTCGTTCCTATGTACGATGGGCGAACATAAGGTTCGCCCCTACATTGGACTTGTAAATA
>Ga0272440_1002834_pt1 | contig 13302 bp, 8 predicted proteins | sample SSMMMBAug17_FD_192440 | JGI IMG/M metagenome (GOLD analysis project Ga0272440, IMG submission 192440) | Marine sediment archaeal communities from Little Sippewissett salt marsh, Falmouth, MA, United States - SSM-MMB-Aug17 | ecosystem: Environmental > Aquatic > Marine > Wetlands > Sediment ...
CTTATCTCTACGATCGATAGCCACGAAGGTACCATAGTATATGGTGAACTTATTTTTCAATTCTTCCTAACACTTTAAAAAGGAGAAGACACATGGGATATTGTATGAATCACCCGGACAGGGAAACACAATATTTATGTATGAAAGACAATATATATTTTTGTGAAGAGTGTTTACGATGTCGAAACCCTGAAATTTATTGTAAATTCAGACCAGCTTGCCCCATATGGTTCATTGTAAAAAAAGGATTTAAATCCTGGGGCGGTGATGAAAAAGAAAATGATTCAAATAAATGTCAGGTAACATTTCAACCGGATAATAAACAAATTAACATTAATGCCGGTGAAAGTTTATTAGAGGCAGCACAGCGTGCAGATATCCCCTTAAATGCCTCATGTAATGGTAAAGGAGCGTGTGGTAAATGTAAATTAATGGTGATATCAGGTGAAACAAAATCTGAACCAACATCGCTACTGACCAATGAGGAAAAAGACAAACATTATGTTCTGGCATGTAAAACAACGGTTCATGGTGATGTTACTGTTCGTATTCCTGAAGAAACGATAGAAAAGAATCTTAAAGTTGCTGGTTTGGGAAAAGAAGTCACCGAGAGATTAAAAGGATTGGTTGATGATATTTCCCCTATGCTTGTCACGATCAATCTTGAAATGGATCCGCCTACACTTGAAGATCCTGTCAGTGATTTGGCTCGATTGAATCGAGCGCTTTCAAAGCAAGGAAGTGTTGATATCGATCGTTTAAGTGTTGGATTGAAAGTGATGCAGGAATTGTCCAGTGTGATGCGTAATGAAAATTGGTCTGTGAATGCATCCATTGTTCGTAAACGATGTTCCAATGAAGTCAAAGCGATTGAATCCGGCCAGGATAATGAGAAATCATTCGGTGTTGCTGTTGACTTGGGAACAACATCAATTGTGGTATATCTGGTAGATATGTCAGATGGTTCTGTTTTGGGTTCAACATCTGGGCATAATCGTCAGGCTGCATGTGGCGATGATGTTATCAATCGTGTGGTTTGTGCTGAAAAGGATGGCGTGAAAAAGTTAAGTTCAATGGTTCTGGCAACTATCAATGGCTTAATTAATGAATTACTTCACAGTGCGAATGTCAATCGCAAACAGATTAAAAATGCAACCATTTCCGGAAATACAATAATGACTCATCTTTTGTTGAAAATTGATCCCCGGTATATTCGAAGAGAACCTTACATCCCAACTGTATCGGATTTTCCAATTTTTCAAGCCAGTGAAGTTGGTCTTAAAATCAACCCTGTTGGTGCTGTTTTTGTTTTTCCTGGTCCGGCAAGTTATGTAGGCGGAGATATCGTTTCAGGTGTTTTGTATACAGGTTTTCATCGGAAAGAGGCATTGACTCTTTTTATTGATGTTGGCACGAATGGCGAGATTGTATTAGGAAACAAGGACTGGTTAATGACAGCTTCTTGTTCCGCTGGTCCAGCTTTTGAAGGTGGCGGTGTGCGTTGGGGAATGAGAGCTGAAGAAGGTGCGATTGAACAAGTTTCTATTTCAAAGGATAATTTGGAGCCTGAGTATCAAGTTGTTGGCAATAAAAAACCGCGTGGTATTTGTGGTTCTGGTATGATTGATCTGATTTCTGAGATGATGATGGCTGGAATTATTAACCAAAGTGGAAAATTTCAAATTGATGATGATCATCCGAGAATTATCAAAGATGAATACGATATTGCCTATATCATAGCTTATGCCAGTGAAACAGATGTTGAAAAAGACATTGTCTTCACAGAATCGGATATTGAAAATCTTATTCGAAGCAAAGGTGCTATTTATGCAGGATTTTTGGTATTGCTGAATCAAGCAGGGTTGGATTTTTCAATGCTGGATCAGATTATTCTTACCGGTGGATTTGGACAATATTTGAATATTGAAAAAGCCATCAATATTGGAATGCTTCCTGAATTGGATCACAGTAAATTTACCTATATGGGCAATAGTTCCATTGCCGGAGCTTATATGTGTTTACTATCTGAAAAATACAGAAAAGAAGCGAGTACTATTTCCAATAATATGACATATATTGATTTTTCAAGCAGTAATCAATACATGGATGAGTTTACTTCTGCTCTGTTTCTTCCTCACACCAATACAGCATCATTTCCACAAGTGATGGAAAAAATGAAACCGGCAAAATAAGGTGATTTACGAAAAAGAATATACCAAGATCAAGTTTCCCCCTTGAGGGGGGTTAGGGGGGTGTTCTTACAACAAAAGCGAAACACCCCTAGCCCCTCAAGCGGGGAACTCATACTTTGGTATTTTTATTTTCGGAAATCACCTAACAAGGCATAATCAATGATATTGTCATATAAAAAAATTGAAATGTTTTTTAATAACCATAACGATTGAAAGGATTGATAATCATGCAATCAGATTTAAAAGTTGTTATCATCGGTGGCGTTGCCTGCGGGCCTAAGACAGCTGCCAGACTTCGAAGACTGCATCCCAATGCGGATATCACCATGATTGAAAGAGATGGCATTGTATCTTATGGTGCTTGCGGTCTACCATATTATGTTGAAGGTCTATTTTCCAGTATTAATACGTTGGTTGAAACGCCTGTTGGTGTTGCACGGACACCGGCATTTTTTGATAAAGCGAAAGGCTTTAAGGTTTTAATTCGTACTGAAGCCACTAAGATTGATCGTGACAAAAAACAAGTCATGATAAAAAATTTGGAAACCAATGAAATCAGTTCTCTCCCTTACGACAAATTGGTTATAGCGACTGGTGGAATAGCGTTTCATCCTCCTATTCCTGGGATTGATTTAAAAAACGTCTGGTTTATGACCCATCCGGATCATGCATCATCTTTGGTACAGGAAATAAAGGAGCAGGGATTAAAAAAAGCTGCAATGGTTGGCGCAGGTTTTATTGGTATTGAAATGGCAGAAGCGTTGATTCACAGAGGCCTTTCAGTCAGTCTTATTGAAATGGCTGACCAAATAATGCCCGGTGTTCTGGATCATGATATTGCCACATTTACGACAAAACATCTTAAGCAAAAGGGTGTTGATCTCGTTTTGGGCGAACGTGTTTCTGCTGTGTTGGGAGACACCAAAGCCACTGGTGTAAAAACAGATCAGCGAGAAGTAGATGCTGATGCCGTCATTATAGCCGTGGGAACACGTCCCAATGATGCCCTGGCCAGAGAAGCAGGTATTGAATGTATGGCTCGTGGAGGCATTGTCGTGAATTCATATTGTCAGACCAGTGATCCTGACATTTATGCAGGTGGTGATTGCGCAGTCAATAGTTACATTGATCGAATTGTGGGAAGTCCAATGTATGTGCCTTTAGGCTCGACAGCCAATAAACATGGCCGTGTTATTGCCAATCATATTGCGGGTATTGCTGTTCCATTTGGCGGAATCAGTGGAACTGGTATTGTAAAAGCTTTTGATTTTAACATTTCTCGAACCGGATTATCTGAACGTCAGGCACATCAAATGAATCTGGATATAGAAACCACTTATTGGTCAGGCCCAGACCGTCCTCATTACATGCCGAACTCAAAACCATTGTTAATTAAGATGATGGCCTGCAAAAAAACAAGAAAATTATTAGGAGTACAGGCAGCAGGCATGGGTGATGTTGCCCGGAGAATAGACACTGCAGCAGCTGTTATTCGCTTTGGTGGAACTTTGGATGAACTGGCTGATATAGATTTTGCATATGCGCCACCATTCTCACCGCCTATTGACCCATTGGCAACTTGTGCCCATATATTACTCAACAAACTTGATGGGATTGCAAAAGGAATATCTGCTTATGAAGCCAAAAAACGTATTGAAAAAGGTGATATTGTTCTTTTAGATGTAAGAACACCTGGTGAAATTGAAATGATGCAATTACCTTATTCTACAACAAAAATTCCACTGGGTGCACTGAGGGAAAAAGCAGATACTTTACCCAAAGACAAAGACATTATTGCTTTTTGTAAAGTCAGTATGCGTGGATATGAAGCACAACGAATTCTTAATGCCAAAGGCTTTGATCGGGTCTTTTTTATTGAAGGTGGAATTATTGGCTGGCCATTTGAGGTCAAAATGTTAAAATAGTTTTTCAACAATAAACACAATAAACACAATAAATTGGGTGTTTATTGATAGGATAGTTTCTGAAAAAAGGCCGTACTATAATATAAAACATTATTGTCGGCCTTTTTGTATCACATGGACAAAACCATGATTAAAAAATTTGGCATCCTTCATATTTGTTGAAAAGTAGTTAACACTTTTCCGAAATTTTGATTGTGTTTCCGTTTGTAGAGACGCACGGCTGTGCGTCTCCGGGCGAAGAAAGGTCGATCAATTCTTTGAAAATTAAGAACAAAAAAATGTTTATCCTTTCTTCGCTCGGAGACGTACAGCCGTGCGTCTCTTGCTTCCTCCAACCTTTGGATACGCCCGGGCATGCCTTGTCTCTACGATCGATAGCCACGAAACGTTCACTTGTAAATGGGAAACATATTTTCCAATTGTTCCTTAGTTACCAATAAATTGAGTAACATAAAAAAGTCCGATTTTTTGGAAACGTTCCCTTGGAATTTCACTCATATCATTCAATTATAATACTCTCTCCTAACCTCACTATAATAGCACCATCTTTGTCTGTTCGTTTTATTTTACACCCTGATCGTCCATAACGATTCAACACCTGTGTATTGGGCAAACTCTTTTTGTAATGTTCGCCAACAGAAACAAACACCCAATCCGGCTGAACACAGTTTATAAATTCTTGAGTACTTGATGTTCGACTTCCATGATGGGGACAAAGGAGTAAATCACTTTTTAATTCTTCACAATAATTTTGAACAAGTAAGTCTTCTGCTTCATATTCGATATCGCCAGGAAATAAGAAAAAAATATCGTGATAGATGAGTTGAATAACCAGAGAATTGTTATTGGTATCATTAAAATAAGGATTCGATGAAAAAGGCGGATTGAAAATTCGAAATGTGACATTGTTGATCTTTATTTCATTCCTAGCATATAATGATTCATGATGAATATGTTTTTTCTTAATAATTGAGATAAATTGTTGATATACTGAAGATTTTTTTTGATCACCATTGGACCAGACATTTTTAACATTAAAATGTTCAGCAACAAACAAAAGTCCTTGAAGATGATCACGATCCGGGTGTGTTAAAAATATTGAATCTACTGTATTGATTTTATGTTGCCACAGATATGGCGCAACGACATATTTTCCAATGTCAAAAGCGTTTGATAAACCACCACCATCAATCATTATACATCGACCACCTGGTAACTCAACGACAGCAGAATTCCCAATACCTACATCCAAAATGCTGACACGAACGGTTTCTTGAAAAAAACGTTGATAAGACCAGTAAAGACTATCCATAGCAATTGTCATGATAACAATTATCCATACATATTTAAAAGATGAGCGTATTCCAGTCATACAAAGAAGAAAAATGGCAAACCAGCAAACAATTTCTAAAATCGTCAGATGACCATATAATACAAATGGGTCTGAATATTGGGATATCCATCGAAGACAATCGATAAAAATATCAGAAAAAGAACTGCTAATGCTCATGAGATGTTGTGCCAGTGGTTGCCAGATTACTGCTGTAAAAATACTGATCAATGTTATGGGAAGTATACAGAAACCAACAAATGGCACTGCCATGAAATTAGTAATGATACCCATAAAAGATGTTTGATAAAAATAATGCAAGGCAAGTGGAGATGTTGCGATGATGGCAAAAAGCGAACAAAAGAACATGTTTATAAAATGCCGAAACAAAAAATGGCGGTGAACAAAGTGAGAATATTGTTGCAATTTTGAAAAACCCAATAGGATAAAAAAAACCGCACTGAATGACATTTGAAATGATATGCTGAATAATGATCGAATATCCCACGCTAAAATAAGTGTACCGGCTATACATAATGTGTTTAGCGACTGTTGTTCACGATAGACAATCTGTGTGAGTAAAAATACTACGATCATAATATAAGCACGCTGTGATGAAGGCGACATTCCAGAAATAATAAAATATGACGTCAGCATGATAAATGAAGGAATTGTTGCACAGATATCACTCCATCCATATAAACACAGCAATTCGCTTCGGCGAAAAAGCCAACGAAACCATAGAAATGTTACCATAGCAATCATTCCCATGTGGAGTCCGGAAATTGCCAAGAGATGAACGGTGCCTGTCGATTCAAAATAATGGCGAATGGTGTTATTTAAATGTGTTTTGTTTCCCAATACAATGGCATGCAAAAAACCCGATGAAATGTCTGAAGATCTTGAATGAATTAACTCGGATATTTCCTGGCTGATTTTATCCCTGAAACGCTCAATCCAAGGCAAATCTGATGATGGATTGATTACTTCAATTTTATGGTGCGGAGTATAGGCATAAGCATCAATTTTTTTTTGAAAATTCATATAATGCTTATAATCAAAGCCACCTGGGTTACGAAAACTTTTAAAATTATTGATGGTAGACTGAAATCGTATGGTCATCCCTTTTTTCAAGTGGGATTGATTTCCCCACACGGATAATCGTAATATGCCATAAACATCATAATGGATCCCTTTTTGGATTAATTGATTCACTCGAATCAACAACTGTGTTTTCTTCTGTTGAAATTCAGGCTGATTCATAATCACGCCGGAAATTTTCCAAACACTGTCACCAATATAATGAGAAAGATGATTGTCGGGATATTTAGTCCCTGTAGTGTTGTAATATAATGCAACAATGATCATAATAAAAAAACAGATGTACCCTTTTGGGCAATATTGATTGGCTTTTTCGATCAATGCTTTCATGATTCACTCAGCTCTGCCTTTTCAAAAAGAATATTTTTTGATTAAACGGATTGAAATAGAATTAAAAAAAGAAAGGGGGGGTTTCTTAGGAACCACAATTTAATAAATACCAATTATGTTTTGTAATTCTGGATTTGATTCATAAATTGTTTTTCCGCGCAGGGCGCATCGCCTTGCACTATATGGATTAATTTTCATCATTTTTCCCACAATTGATCCAGGACGACCCAAACACTGAATTTCGATATAACAAATAACACATCTTGCCAGAGAAACCGATTGTTGCTGGTTTTTTTGAAATAAACTATCAATCGGGATATCGTAATATGTCGCAACTTTCTTGATTAATTCATTGATCGATATATAAACATCTGGCGTCTTATTTTTAATTATTTCAGATTTTTCTAAAATACTTTTGACAAATTCAGGGTCACCTAAAATGCGAGAATCGTATTGTGCCATTTCATCCACAGTAGTACTCCAAATATCTTTGCGAGTTCTACCGGTGCTTCGCATCCAGCCGCCACCTTGAAAATTCAAGTTCTTACTGAGTGTTGTTTGTAAGTGAGTTTTGTATTCTTTTTTAGCACTGTCGATGTCATTTGAAAATTGTTTCAATGCCTGTTGAGCGCCCTGATCATCGACGAAGTAACCTTTGCAGCCAATCAGAGAATGGTGACCTGTCCATGAATATTCGGATAAGTCATTTATGGATTGGATAAACCCATTTTTGACAGGCTGAAGATGTACATCACAAATCAGTGTTTTAAAATATAGATTTTCCTGGCAAATAATGGAATGATAACGACCATGAAAAATATTTCCATTGGTTTGATGACGTTGATAAAAGCTTGAAACATAACCTGTGAGCAGTTGTCGCATAAATTTTTTTAATATCGCCTGGGCAGGACGAATTAACAAAAAAAACTGATTGGGAAGTAATGTCCATGCATAACATCTCACATTATTTTTGATTATTAATTGTTGAAGACGATTTAGAAATTCAGCATAGTCATCATAACATGTAAACAAATGCTTTTGATCTTTTGCTTTGGCAAACACATGATAAAGCGCATTCGGTACATCCAGTCGTGCTTGTCGCGGCATGAAAAGAATCCTTTATTATTCACTGTTGATTGATCTCTTTTGATGAAGGTAAAATGTCAATAATGGGTTGATCTGAATATTGACTGCGTTCTTGATCATCTTTCCATAAATGATCTGCTTCAATACGTCTAAAAAATTTATTGACACGCCATATCAAGTAACCTGAAAAAGCACCAATAATGGCAACGGTTCCAAGAATCATCGGCAGCATCAAAATAAATGCAATGACCCCCACAATGCCTAATGCTAAAAGTGGCCAGGGAATAAAAAATAGTTGTTGTCTTTCATTCATTTTTTTGATTCTCCTTATCAACAATAAAATTTATTAAATTCTATAGACAAAGCGACTATTTGTCAATGAAATAGCTTTTTGTTTACTGAACGTTTATAAGTGCAACTTTTTTGTGTTGCCCTCATCTGTTGTCTTTAATCGATAGTATGAGGATAATCCCATGATGTCAGTGGTACATAATTTCTAAAATCCTGGTCATACCGATACATTGGATCATGGACACTCATTGGATCAATCCCTTCTTTCTGCAAATGATATTTGATAACCCGTAGTGTATCGGTTTTTTCCATTTCACTGACAATGCGAATCACGCGGGGATGTGCTGACTTTGACAAATTTTTTTGGACATATGCAAACATTTCTTTTCCATCAAAAGACATGTTTGGTGAAAGTTCTATAGCAGCAACCCCTATTCGTCCCTCTTTATCGGGAAGTTTAACACCATATACAGCCGCTGACGAAACAAAGGGCAATTCGGCAATGATTGTTTCAACCAGTTTTGTTGAAATATTTTCGCTTTTCCATCGAAAGGTATCTCCAATACGATCAACATACCAATAATCCCCATCTTTATCGCGTTTTAACAAATCACCTGAAACAAACCAGGCGTCACCAGGAGAAAACACATTTTTTAAAATGGTTTTATGCGTTTCATCATCATTAACATAACCATCAAAATATCCAACAGGATGAGATTTATCAATACGAGCAATTAGCAATCCCGGCTCATTGATAGAACAGGGGATAACATGATTATTTTCATCCCTGATAATAGTGCCATTTACAGCATCATACTTGATTAATACAACACGTCCAGGGTCATATACTGGACGACCAACAGAACCAATTTTTTTGCCATTTAAATTGGCCAAAATCATATTTCCCTCTGTCGATGCATAAAACTCTAAAATTCTTTGAGGTTTAAATCTTTGTTCGATTCCTTCCCATACTGTTTTTTGCATGCCATTGCCCATAAACAATCGAACCGAATGTTTGGTATCTTTTTCATGAGGAGGCGCATTTAATAGATATCGACACAATTCTCCAATATATCCAACAACAGTGGCACCATATTTTCGAACATCATCCCAAAAAGATGTTATTGAAAAACGTGGCGCAATTGCAAGTCTTGCACCACTTGCGACTGCACCTCCTACGAGGATCAACATTGCTGAAGAATGATAGAATGGCAGGCAACAATATATCGTGTCTCTTGGTTTAAGATTACCACCTGCAGCTGAAGCCAACGCTGCCAGGCACCATCTGCGATTGGTAATTTTTACAGCTTTAGGAAGACCTGTGGTTCCGGATGTAAAAATTAACATGGCGGTTTCATCAGCAAATCCTGGATTCAGCGGGTAAGGAGATTCAAATGATTCAAGATCATTTGTCATGAGTGGATTCAAGTGCGTCATATGATCTGGAAGCGTGTCATCTGTTTCACCCAAAAGATAAATTCCATTGATTTGAATGTTTGAATCAACCCCATCGATATGATTATTATCGATGACAATTTTTTCTACCTTACCGGCTGTTAGGGCTTGAACCAAAGATTGCCCTTTTGCATCTTGATTCAATAATACGGCAACGGCACCGATTCGGTTAAGGGCGACTAAGGTTGCGAGAAAATTGGGATGATTATTCATAAAGATGCCCACATGCATTCCCGGTTTAATACCACACTTGATGAGACCAGACAGAACCCGATTGGCCGTCTGATCAAAGTCTGAATAAGAATATGCCGTACCTTCCCATAGTAAAAAGGGCGATTTGGGAAAAGACTGTGCCTGATCAGCAACAGCCTGGGCAATACTCATTGCAACAGCATTGTCTTTTAATTGCCAGATTTTAGCCAGACGAGGGAGTTGCCATCGTAGCACATCAATCATTTCAGAAAATTCAATGGAGACATTTCCAATCCGGTTCCAGATACCATCGATAATATCCATTCCCACATCGTATAATGGATTAACAGAATTTTTTTCTGAAGGTGAATATATCAGTGTTTTTTCAGTTTGAACCGGTTTAAAATTACGGACAGTGTTGCCATTGTCCAATTCACTGATCCACTGATAAACCACTGGCCATGTAATATTTAAAGATTTGGTTCCCACCACTAGACCAAAATGTCCAGCGTGAAGTTCCATTTCAAAAATGTGAGCATTCACAGCTGATTGTTGAATAGAGCGAACTGAAGGTGGACGACCAAAAGTATCTCTTGAACCCACAAAATATAAAATAGGAATATGAATATCTGAAAGACTGGCCGTGCGTTGGTTGATAATCATTCCCCCAGAAACCATTCTATTGTTGACGACAAGGTCATCCACAAATTTTCTCAATGCAGGCCCTGGCCAGGCGACAAAACCTTCACCCGCAAGAAATCGTCGTTGAATTTCACGCCGTTCAAGGGCTGAACGATCATGAAGAATTGAAAAAAATTGAAATATTTGTTGGACTTCTTTTTGAGCACTTAATAGCTTAAAACCTGTACTGGAAATGGCTCCAGACACACCATTTAAAAATTTAATGGGAGTTGTCAGAATTTTGCTTCCCTTTTGAATAATATGTTGAGCAACATCATTTCTGATATTGGGTAAATTTTTATGGATATCAACCGGACTGCCAAAAGTAATCACCGAAGAAAGACCTTCACTTTTTCGATATGCTGCTGTAAGGTATGCAAATATTCCGCCTTGAGAATATCCTGCCAAATGAACATTTTTACCCACAAATTCTCTGACATGATCTACAGCATTGCTGACACCAACGATGTGATCATCCAAAGTTCGTTTCATGCCTTCTTCTTGATGTTCTGGTGCTCCAAAATCAACCAACCATACATCTGCACCCTGAGATTTTAAATAATTAACAGAACTTAGCTCTGGAGACATGTCATAAATTTCCGATGCCAGCATAAGTGGCGGAATTAAAATAATCACCGGTCGATCATCAGTTTTAGGAACATTGCCATGATCAAGATATCTCCTCAACTTAAAAACTTTTTCTTCATGAACAACCATAAAAGGAGAATGATAAGGCACACTAAGACGGCCTTCCAGTATTAAAGCCATCAAATTTTGGCTGGCCTTAGTTGCGACATTCGCCTGCTTTCTTAATTCTCTGATCGTTTTAATGACATTTTTACGGGGAGTAAACATTTTCAAGGTCCTTTTACGTTATAAATCTTTTTATATTTTTTAGGTGATATGGATTAATTCTCTTTGCGAAGATCTTTTTGAATTTGATAAACCCAGTCAGGAAAAGTTGGATTTTCGATATCATCATTAATTTGAATGACTGTTTTGATATCCAATATTGGACTTCCATCCAAAGCTTCCAAACCTTTTACTTTCAGTATATTTTTTTTTCGTTCCAGAAGTTCAACACTTGAGATAAGTATTGAATTGGGCCTTGCAGGACTTCGTGTGGCAAAAATTCCCTGTTCAGGCAAATCTTTTCTTCCCATAGGATGTACTTTTCTGAGCTTTTTTTGCTCATCGGATAATAAATGGGGCCAATAAATAACGATAATATGAGAAAAAGTTTCAACACCATCCAGCATATCCTCATATTGTATATCAATGACCAACTCAGAAATCGTATTTTTTATTTTATGGTATTTTAAACGAGATTTTTCTTTTTTGATATGGATAGGGACATCTTCTTGAAATGATGATGTTTTTAATTCACTTTTTACATAGCCTATTGGCTTAATGATTATTTCCATTCTCTCCTCTTTTATATCGTTTTGAAAGCATATTTTTGTGTGAAAATATGAATATTTTAACGTTTAACAACATTTCCTCTTGTCTATACTCCCCACTTTATCATATGTCAAACTATTCATAGATGATAATACCTCTTAAGGCGATTTGCGGAAATCGCCTAATTTACATTTTCGGTTCTTGTTTGTAGAGACAAGGCATGCCTTGTCTCTACGAGCTATAGCCACGAAACGTACAATTGTAAATGGGGAACTTATTTTTTAATTATTCCTTATCATTGTTTTCGCTTCAGATAAGCGTATAAGGTAAATGTGTATGAATAATATAAACAAAACACTCCGCTCCAAAAGCAAAAAAAGGCTGGGACAAAGTCGAATAAACAATCACTTCTAAAGATAACTGAAAAATAGCCGAATAATAAGTTCAATATATAAATTTTTTATATGAACTTAATATTTCTTTTTTTATAAATGTTTTTGGCAACGATTGAAAAAGCCAGATTTATTTCTGCAAATTTTATATTAGTAACGACAATGGCCCCAGATATTACCAAAAAACTATTCATTAATTTATCAATTTTTTTTCATAACAAGGAGACATTATGAATTTTGACACAAACCAGTTTTCTTCATCAACATTAGATAATGCTGTGTTAGCTTATAAAAAAGAACAATATGATCAGGCAGAAAGCGATTGCAGCAGATACTTACAAGAAAATCCAAATGACGCCAATGCCTTATATCTATATGGACTCATATTACAAAAAAAAGGAAAAAATGATCTGGCCATTGATTATATCAATAAAGCAATTGCAACAAATGCTGCGCAGATAGCTTCATTTCAGGCAACATTATCAGAACCTGTCAAAGAAGAAAAAATTTTTCCCTCATCTCCACCAGAACAAGACGATGATCCCTTCAAAGCAACGAGAGAACTGCTAAAACGATTTGAACAGGAACAGGATCCAAACAGGGTAGACAATACAAAAAGTCAGGAACCATCTTTTTCAATAGAAACACCTGCAGCACAGACGATGCCGATTCCAAATTCAACAGGAAATGCTGATTTATTCCCTTATATTCAAAAAATATATGCGGATAATTTTTCTGCTATTTTACTTTTCTGGCCGGGCGTTGACTCGTCAACTATAGGAAATCTAAATCAATTTCCAGGTATTAAATTCTGTATTCGTCACGATGAACAAAAATCTCATGAATACTATACAGATTTTTTAAAAGATCTCAAACTGCGTAGTATGAGTATTATTACTGATGAAAAAATTATGCAAACCACTTTT
>Ga0272440_1002835_pt1 | contig 13302 bp, 9 predicted proteins | sample SSMMMBAug17_FD_192440 | JGI IMG/M metagenome (GOLD analysis project Ga0272440, IMG submission 192440) | Marine sediment archaeal communities from Little Sippewissett salt marsh, Falmouth, MA, United States - SSM-MMB-Aug17 | ecosystem: Environmental > Aquatic > Marine > Wetlands > Sediment ...
TAGTGTTTCTGTAGCAGGGGTTTCTGATTTGTCAGATTCTAATGGATTTTATAATTTTTCAGCAATTATTGTCCCAGGAATATATAATCTTATTGCTAGGAAAAGCGGATATGATGATTATTTTTCTAAAGCAAATATAACTTTTACAAATGTTTCTTCAGAAGAAAATATTGTTATGAATTTTGAAACTCCAGGTGCAAATTCTACAGTAATGACACATGTTTTTGGTTCTGTTGTTGACGAGAATAACGTTGTTTTGTCGGGGGTTAGTATTTTTTTAGGTGGTTCAAACACTACTTCAAATTCTAGTGGAAATTATTCTTTTTATCCTAGTGTTGTCCCAGGAAGCCATCCAATTGTTGCAATTAAAGAAAATTATGATAATTATTATTATATTTTAAATATTAGTGATAATGATTCTTTTTTAAATCATAATATTAGCATGACAAGTGTTTCTATTGATTATACAGGAGTCGGACCTTATCAGACAGGACCTTATGATTCGGGTCCTTATACAAAAAAGCCCAAGGAAGCTGTGGAGGCTGAACAAAGAGGTGAAGATTATTGGATTAGCACTAAAGAAATTAGAAAAGAAGTTAGGCAAAATACATTTATAGAGGATTATGTTGGAATTTATAGTTTTAAAGGAAATATGGATCTTATTTTTTCTCTTTCTTCGAATTTAGAGGATTTTGTTAGGCTGGATAAGAGTTTCGTCAACATACCTCAGGATTCTTTTTCTAATTTGGTTTTAACTATTTATGGAACAAAGCCATTAGGAAGTTATAATGGAACTTTAAGAATAACAGGAAGCCTGGATCAAGAAATTCCAATTTTTATTGATATTGTAGAAAAAAAATCTTTGATAGATACTCTTTTAACTAGAATAGAATTACTGAATAGTGTTGTTTCTCCAGGGAAAAATTTAAAATATAAGTTAAAATTGCAAAACCTTTTGCGAAGTCAAGGATATGAAGTGGATTTAAAATCTAGAATCACAGATAAAGAATCAAATGTTTATTTTTCCTCAGAGGAGAGGGTAGAGATAGAGAATACACTTGTTCTTTTAAAAGAGTTGGAAATTCCAGATAATCTTTCAGATGGCAAATATTTTTTAGATATAGAAGCAGAGTATCTTAATCATCATTCAAAAGCAACTGCGCCTTTTTATGTTTCAAAGCCTATTTATTTTTATTCGTTTTTAGGTATTCCTTTGTGGGTTTTGTTTGCTATGATTTCTTTTATTGCTTTTTTGTTTTTGAATATGTTTGCATACAAGAGTTATAAAAACAAAAAAAAGAGATATAAAACAACAATTGATTTTTCAACTCTTCAAAAAAGAGGAGAGGGTGTTGCAATGTTGGGAAAAATTGCAGAAACAAAAACGCCAGTATATTATGATTTAGCAATGTTAAAAACGCATTGTATTGTTGCAGGTGCAACAGGTATGGGTAAGTCTATTTCTGCACAGGTTATTGTTGAAGAAGCTTTAAAAAATAAAGTAGCAGTTATTGTTTTTGACCCAACAGCTCAGTGGTCTGGTATGTTGAGGAAGTGCACAGATAAAAAAATGCTTGCTTATTATCCTAGGTTTGGCTTGAAGCAGAGTGATGCAACAGCATTTAAGGGTAATGTTAGACAAGTTAATAATGCAAGAGAATTAATTGACGTTAATAAGCATATTAATCCAGGGCAGATCCAGATTTTTTCTTTGAATAAATTAGATCCTAAAGATATTGATATTTTTGTTGCTAATGTTATTAGGCAGGTCTTTAAATCAGATCCTCAGGAAAATCCTAATCTTAAATTGCTTTTGGTGTTTGATGAGGTTCATAGATTGTTGAGTAAGTTTGGAGGAAGTGGTGAAGGATTTTTGCAAGTTGAAAGAGCTTGCAGGGAATTTAGAAAATGGGGAATTGGGGTTATGTTGGTTTCTCAGGTTTTAAGTGATTTTGTCGGAGAGATTAAGGCTAATATTAATACAGAAGTTCAGGCAAGAACTTTAGAAGAAGGGGATTTAGAAAGAATAAAAACAAAGTATGGAGAAGAGTATCTTAAAAGTTTGGTCAGGGCAGGTGTTGGAGTAACAATGTTTCAGAATGCAGAGTATAACAGAGGAAGACCTTTTTTTGTTAATTTTAGACCGATTCTTCATAACACAAGAAGATTGCCAGACCAAGAACTTGAAAAATATAACAAATATAATACTATTGTGGACGATTTAGAGTTTCAAGTAGAGCAATTAGAAAAAGAAGGTATTGATGTTTTTGATTTAAAGATGGAATTGAAGTTGGTTAAAGATAAGTTGATGAGTGGAAGTTTTTCTGTTGTAGATATTTATTTAGAAGGACTTTCTCCTAAAATTAAAAAGGAGTGGGAAAAATTAGGAAAAGAGCCAAAAAAAAGAGTTGTAGAGCTTGTTGCAGAGGATGAAATAAAGAAGTCTGTTGAAGAAGCCAAGAAGTCAAGAGAGAAATTTGAAAAACAAGAGGTAAAGATTCAAAAAGATAATGGGGTTGTCGAAAAAAAAGAAACCAAAGAAGTTTTTAACAAAGAAGAGAAAAAAAATGAACTTGAAAAAACAGGAAAAAAAGTTTTAATAAAAAACAATTTAGAAAAAGAAGACACTATTGAAAAACCTGAAAAAAAGAAAAATGTAAGTTTCGAAGAGAATTCTAATGATTCAGAAGAAGATACAATTAAAAAAGCTAAGAATACATTAAAAAACATAGATAGCTTGCTAAAGAAAAGAACAAGCAAATCAAAATAACTTTATGTTAATATGGGAAAAAAGATAAAAAAATTGAGAAAAACATCACCCCTAGTCCCAATTAGATTTTTGGATAGAAAAAAGGTTGAAAAAGAATTCAAGACTGAGCTAAAAGCTCTTGAAGGAATTGCTAAAAAAATTGTTAACAAGAGGGTTTGGAAGGAATTAAGGCAAATAAAAGACATAGAAGATAGAATTACCATGCTTAAGCACGCTCTGAAGTTTTCTTTAGAGAATGAATTTGAAAAATTAAGTAAAAATGTTGAAAAAAATAAAAAAAATAAAAAAGATTCTTTTTTTGCAGAGGTTAAATTAAGTGTTTTGAAAAATAAAATTGGCCTTTTCGGAGCAACACATCATAAAAAAGATTTTAATACTATTGTTTGTTTGTTTGATGAATTAGAAAAAGAGGTGAAAAATGTTTGATTTTTTAAAGAAAAAGAAAAAAGAAGATGGCTTAGAGGATGTTATGGATGACAATTTAGAAGATAATTTAGAGGACGAATCAGAAGATGAACCAGTGGAAGATGCAGAGAATATTGAAGATTCTTTATCTAAAAAAGATGAAAATTCTAAAATAACAAAACTTAGTGCGGATTTAGAAAAAGTTAAGGCAGGGGTCGAAGGATTTACAGAAATAAGAAAGTCTTTTACAGAGAGGTTTTCAAGGGTAAGTGAGCAAATTGGAGAATTAAGAAGCATGATTCTTGAAAGAGATAAAACAATCCAAGAAATTGAATTAAAAGCTATTAAATCCGCGGATTTAGTTGAGGCAGTACATCCTGAAAAAATAATGACAGAAGTTCATAAGCAAGAAGCTAAAGCAGAGGCATTAAAGGCTAGCTTAGAAGGGAATGAGGCTATAATGGACAGAGTTATGAATGAGTTGAAAGAAACAAAAAGAAAGGTTGAGTTTTTTAGAGGAGTGGATGAAATTGTTAAATTGAGCGAAGATGTAAAGGCAGAGCTAATTGAAATTAAAAAAATAGAGTCGAGAATCAATATAAATACAGATAAAGTTGAAACTCTTTATGCAGAAATAAGAAGTAAGTTTAAGGATATTGATGGATTCAAATCTGAATTAAGAGAAAAGGCGGTTCAAATAGAGCAAAACATAAAAGATATAATATTTTTAAAAGAAAAGTCAACAGGCTTAGTTGATAAAGAAGAATTGGAAAAAACAGTAGATAAAGTTCAAAGACATATAGATACTTTAAAAAAGATTGAAAAAACATCTTCCTTGTCTAAAGATATAAGTCAATTAAGGAATTTATTGGAGGATGTTAAATAGAATGATTAAAAAAATATTTTTGTTTTTTTTTGTTTTTCTTTTTTTGTTTGGTTTTATTTCGGCAATTGTTCCATTTGGGGCCAATCTTACTGAAGTGAGAAGTGAAACATCTTCTCCAGATGCTCCTCAATCTGTTTCAGCTCAAGCAGGTAATGTTACAGAACTTAATATTTTCGGTTATTCAGTTACTAGATTTTGGCAAGGTTATTTTGGTAATGTTTCAGGAACAATTCAGCTAGCAGATTCAGGAGATAATGTTATGTATAATTGGTCATTGGCTAGCCCAGAGGGTGAAATATATGCTTCTTTAAACGATAGTATTTCTTGGCAAGATGTTCAATGTTTCAATTTTAGTGCTACCGGAGATTATTTAGATGATTCTGCCAATGCTGGAGCTACCAGCTTATATGGTTTGAATTTGACACAATTAGAATCTAGTTTTAATATTCCTTCAGATTCAGTGGATGGTGTCGATGAGACTTTTAGTTTTTTTGGAGTGGGAACTCATGATTTATTTTATACAAATAGTTTAGAATTTAGCGAAGGAGAATGTAGGAGCACGAGGGTTTATGGAGATAGTGGGTCAGGAGAAAGTGATGAATTTGAAGAGATTTTATTATATGATCCTGGAGCAAGAAGTGTTATCTTTACTACAATTCTTGAGCAAGATGTTTTGGGTTTTGATTCAGGTTCTCATGATTTTGAAATGATGGTTTTAGAAGATGGCTCAGGAACCGATGTTGCGGTTACGCCTTATTATTTTTATGTGGAATTACAATAGTTTTGTAGTAATAAAGAATTTCTTTTTAAAAATCGTAAAATGTTGTTTTTTTCTATAATTTATCTTGTTTATGAATGTATTTTAGTAATTAGTTAAATAGTATAGTAAATTAATTATATTTATTTATTAATCTATTTTTTTAATTAATTAAACAAAACATTTAAATACTAATTCTTGAATATAAAATTAAGGAGAATAGATAAAAAAGAGGATAAATGGAGTTCGATATGTTCTTGACATACCCTAGATGGGATATTCTAGAGTTAATTGCAAAAAAACCAGCTTCTCCTGTGGAAATTTCTGAAAAACTAGGAACAACAGTTTCTTATATTAGTCAGCAATTAAAATTATTGTATGCTGCTGGTCTTTTAGTTAAAGAAAAAACAGGTGCTGTTGAAAAAGGCAAGCCAAGATCTTTATTTCGACTTTCAAAAGAGTTTGTTTTTTTCGGAGTATTAATTAATGGATTTTTTGAGAAAAAAATAATAAACATAAAAGATCATCATAAGGCAATTCTTAAGATTTGGTCTATAGAGGATGAAGATAGTCATTATTATTTTGAAAAATTATTTTGGAAACTTCAGGACGATTTAAAGGATTTGGATGGTATTTTTTTAGATTTAAAATCAAGTCCTAAAATGATTATTGTTTCTAAGTCAAAAACTTTAAGGCAAAAATTAAATGTTTTTACAAAGGAGTTTGATAAAAAAATAGATTATTCTGTTGTTTTGAGTTTGGGCAAGGGTGATTTTTCTAAAAAAATAGTTTCATTGTATGACCCTAGGTTTATTTTAGATGCTATAAAAGGAGGTGGTGTTTCGCGGGATGATTAAGTGGTTGTTAATAATATTTTAATATTTATTTTCAACAATACAGAAGTTGTTAATTATCTTGTTTGACCACGGGGCTTAGAATGATTAAAAATATTTTAAAAAAACAAAGGATAATGTTGTTTTTTGTAGTTTTCGCTTTTTTGTTTTGCTTTAATTTTATTTCATCTGTTAATTTAGGCGTTAGTCCTGCATCTATAGAATTTCGTGAAGTTTTAAGGGGGGGGTATTCTGAAAGAGGTATTGTTATTTCAGTGGATAGTGAGGATTTTGTTGGTGTAGAAATAGACCCAAGAGGAGATATAGAGGGTTGGCTTAATTTTTCAGCTGTTAGTTTTAATGTGTCTAAAAATAATCCTTATTATTTGACTATTTCAATTGTTCCTCCAGTAGATATGCCTAATGGAAATTATTCTGGATTTGTTAGAATAAAAACAAGTGCCTTGGGGACAGGAGTAGAGGATCATGCAGTTGGCGTTGTTCGTTCAACTTTGGATTTAACCGTAAGAGTTCAGATTACAGATGTTGAAATAAGAGATTGTGTTGTTTCTTCTATTGATGTTGTTTCTGCTGAGCAAGGAGAAGATGTTGTTTTTAATGCTAAAATTCTTAACAATGGAAATGTTAGATTAAATCCAAGCATTAGTATCGATGTATGGGATCCAGAACAGACATTTATTGTTCAAAGTGAAAATTTCATAGGAGAGAGTGTTCTTCCTACTCGTGTTGGAAATTTTAGTGTAGAAGTTAGTTCAAAAAATTTAGAAATTAATCAGTATTGGGCTGATTTTTTTGCTGTTGATTGTTATCATTCTCAAGCATTAACTTTTGATGTTTTAGAAAAAGGTGCTTTAAGTGCTTCAGGTGTTTTGTCTGAAATAATGACCATGGAGAGCATAGAGGTAAAAGAGACTGCTCCGATTGTTGTTAAGTTCGAAAATACAGGAGAAAAGTCAGTAGACGCACAATTTAAGGGAAAAATTACAAGAGGTGGTAAAATTATTCAGATTCTTGAAAGCGAAAAAACATTGGTTCCTGTTTCAAGTTTTAATGATTTTACTTTTTATTTTACTCCTGAAAAAGCAGGAAAATACATTATTAGCGGTAGGGTTTTTTTTAGTGGTAAAAAAACATTTGAATCGAGCACTGTTTTAAATGTAGGAGGGTCTAATTTTAGTTGGAGTATATTGTTAATCCAGGGGTTGGCTTTTGGATTATTTTTGTTTTTAATTTATAAAGTGCGGATAGAAAGACAGCGTCATGCTTCTAAAATTAGGAGGTTGAAACATGGTTAGAATTTGGTCTTTAGTTTTTGTGTTGTTGTTGAGTTTTACATTAATGAGTGCAAGTGGCCAATCTGTTATTTCTGTTTCTTATCCTTCTCATTCTTATAGTTCTTCTACTTTGAATTTTGATCCAATACTTTTGAAAGTTGATACAACTAATTCTTCTGAATGTAAATATAGTGTTCAAAATATTTCTTATGATTCTATGGAGGGTGGTTTTGATCCTAGTTTAGGTTTTTCTCATGAAAAAAGTTTTTCTAATTTAATAGATGGTGCTATTTATTCTTATTTTATAAAATGCAGAGAAGATGGTTCTAATTCTACAAACCTTACTGCTATAAAAGTGGATTTTAGAATAGATACCTATGTTAGCGCAGATATTATTTTAGATCAAGATGCCCCATTGCGTTCTGGAAAAATTGAAGTTTCTCTTTCTGTTTCAAAACCAATTTTTCAAAAACCATCTCTTTCTTATTCTTTTGATGGAATAGTTTATAAAAAATTGTTTTTAACAGAAGAGAATGATTTGTGGAATGGATATATTATTATCCCAGATGATGTTGGAGAAAGTATTCTTTCTTTTAAGTTTAGTGCAGTAGATTTAGGAGGAAAAGTCGGAGAGATTATAACCACAGGAGAGTCTTTTTTGATTGACACAACTAGGCCAACCACGATAACAGATTTAAGCGCAGTGGGTTATAATGGAGAAATAGAATTGAATTGGTATTTTGATGGAGAATATAATGAATTCAATGTTTATCGTTCAGAAAATGCCAACTTGGATTATACTGATTTTTATGTTTCAAGTAGTAAAAATTTATTTCATGACAATGCTGTAACAAGTGGAAAAACTTATTATTATAGAGTTTCTGCTATTGATGAGGCAGGCAATGAGGGGGGGTTGTCAAGAGAAGTGTATGCAACTGCTCTTTTGAATAATGCGTCTACTTCTTCAAGTGGTTTGGCTGTTTCTCTTGTGGGGTTTGTAGACGGTTTTTTGTCAGAAATTGATTCTGTTTTAGGCGAAGTAGATGCTATTCAGTCAGAAATTGAAGATAAAGGGATTGTTTTTTCTGATTTAAGATTAGATAAGGAGATTGACAAAAAAGAAAAGGATTTAGATGTTTTAAAAAGAGAGGCATTGGCTTTAAAGAATATTGCTTTATCAAGAACTGAATTAGATTCTAGATTAGATGCATTAAGATTGAAATTAAATATTGCTAAAAAAACAATTCCAGAAGATATTGTTGTTTTAGATGAAAAAAAAGATGTTTCTGAAGTTTCAGAAATGGGGATTCAAGAGGCTGTTTTAGAAATGGGATTAGAGCTGACAGAAAGAGAAAAGGATAAGAGAGTTAAGAATAGTTTAGAAGTTGTGAAAGATTCGGGAATGAAAGTGGATAGTTTTTATTCTATTGTAGAGGTTGTTTATTATGATGGAACTAGAAGTGTTTTTTCTTTGGTTAAAAGAGAAATATCTGCTGAGCTTGAAAGAGGCAAGGGGAATTTTGTTGAAATTATTCCTAAAACAGTTGTAGATAGTGTTGAAGATTTAAGTTTTGGCAATTTAAATTATGAAATAATAAAGGAAGATTCTGTTGTTTCTTTTGGTTCAGATACTAAGCAGGTTCTTTATTTTTTTGAGGGAGAATCTAGCTTAGAGGATTTAGCAGAAAGTAGATTTAGTTTTGTTTTTGAGCCAGAAGAAGATGCTGATTCTAAACCAAGTATTACAGGGAATGTTTCTCTTGATTTTATACCAGGGGCTTATTCAGAATGGGGATTTATGGTGTTGATAGCAGGGCTTTTTGCTTATTTTCTTTTTTTAAAATCAAAAGGTTCAGAATATGCTATGATTATTACTGAAGATGTAAAAGAGGCTCTTGAATTTATTAACAAAAAAGATTTAAATCAAGCAAAAGAGATTTATGATAAAGTAGTTTCTTCTTATTCTAGTTTAGATTCTAAAGATAAAAAAGCTGTTTATAAAAAAGTGGAGTTGTTACGTAATTCAATTCTTGTTTTTGATTTTGAGTTAATACTTGATGAATTAAAGGAAAGTAAGAGCTTAGAATCTTTAAAAAAGCTTGAAAAGATTTATAATAATCTTTCTGAGGATTTTAGAAAAAAAATTTCTAAGAGTTTTGAAAAAGTAAAGGAGGATGTTGAAACTGGTTAAATTTAAAATTGCTTTGTTTTTTGCAGTTGTTTTTCTTTTTTTTATTGGATTAGTTTGTTCTTTGGAGCAGGGCTCTAAAGAGATTGTTGAGGGTAAGAATTTTTTAGAAATAGATATAGAAAATCCCATTTATGTTTCTGATTTAGTTAAATTAAATCCTGCGATACAGGCTGTTTCTTTTGTTGAAAATAAAGAAACCATGGGGTATGTCAATGTTTTTGGAGGAATTGGTGTTGATTTTATTTTAGAGCAAGGGGTGGTTTATGAAATTGTTGCAGGAGAAAACTTTACTTTAATATTGCCGTATGAAGGAGGGTGGTTATGAACAGTGTATTTTTATTTTTATGTTTTGTGTTTTCTGTATTTTTATTTTCTTCTTTTGTTTCAGGGGCACATTTTGTTGTAGGCTATGTTAGCGATGCAAAGGATGGGGCAGTAGCAGATGACAATATGATTGTTGTTTGGAATCCTGCTAGCGGAATTAATGATAATTTAACAGATGTCGTGGGTGTTAATGGTAATTCAGGTTCTCCAGGTGTTTATATGGTAGATTGTGAATTATTGTCAACTCCTTGCCAAATTGGAGACGAGATAAGAGTTAAAGTTTTTTGGAATTATAATAGTGATTTTAAAAATTTAACAATAACAGGGGCTGGATTTGATTTAATGGAAAATCTTAGTTTAAATAGTCCTCCGAATATTAGTTCAATTATAGTGGACGATGGTTTGAGATTTCCTATTTTTCCTGAAAACGAAATTGATTTAATTGCTGCGTCTTCTAGGAATGTTTTGTGCGAAGCAGTTGTTGAAGATTTGGATGGCGACGTTTTAAAAAATGCAAGAGCAGAGTTTTTTTCTTTGTCTTCTTTTTATGGAGATGTAGATGATAACAATTATCATTATACAAATAATAGTTGTTATTTAAATTCCTCCTATGGTGGTGAAAATGAAACAAAGATAGTTTGCGGTTTTGATTTAATGTATTATTCAAATTACGGAGATTGGAGTTGTTTTTTTTATGTAGAGGATAATCTTTCTTCTGTTGCTAACAATACAGATGAAACTTATCTTAACCCATTGCTTTCTGTGGGGGCTGTTTCCAGTGTGGATTTTGGAGAGTTAAATGTTGGAGCTGTTTCAGAAGAAAAAATTGTAAATATTACAAATTATGGAAATGTGGATATTAATTTAAGTTTGTCAGGTTATTCTGGAGAATCTATGGATGGTTTTGCTATGAATTGCAGTGTGGGTGAAAATATTTCTATTGGATATCAAAAATATAATCTTACTTCTTCAACTCCAGGAGTTTTAAATTTATCAAGTTTTGAAAATAGGTATTTGAATTTAACTTCTGATTCAGTTGTTAGAGAGTTTGAATTAAGAGCAAGAGAAGACGATTTCCAAAATAATGCTTTTAATGAAACTTATTGGAGAATTTATGTTCCTGTAGGAGTTGGGGGTTCTTGTCAGGGAAATATTGTTTTTGGCGCTGTTCAATCGTCCGAGATTTAAAATGAAATTTATATTATTTTTGAATTTAATTGTGTCCCTTGTTGTTTTTATAATTTTAATTAAATGTTTTTTTAAGCATTTTTCTGAAAAAAGAATTGAAAAAGTATCTCATATTCTCTTAATTATAGGGTTGGTTTATTTTGTTTTTTCAGCGCTTTCTTTTTTCTGGTTAGCTGGTTTTTTGGAATATTCTGAACTTGATTTTCAGATTATATACTCTATTTTAATTTTAATTCAAACATTAGTTTTTGTGTATATTGTTTATTTATTTTCTTTGGATAAAACAGTGTTTTTTTATCTTTTTTTGTATTTGTTTGGATTTTTATCTTTAATTTTTGCTTCTTTTAATTTTTTTAATTTGTTATTTATAGAATCTTTTTTGTTAACATTACTCTTATTTATTTATTTGAGTAATCGTAAGGATGTTTATAGAAAAATAGGTTATATTGGAATTAGTTATGCGGTTATATCGCTCGTTTTTCAGTTGTTTTTACTTTTTGAAAAAGGGTCTTCTTATGTTTTTAGTTTTTTTTCTAATTTTATTTTTTTAATATTGATTGTTAATTTTGTTGCCGATTTGAGAAAGTATCCTCTTATTCATTTAGAGTATTTTGGATCAAAAGATAAGCCGTTTTTTGTTGTGTTATTGAAATATTTTATTTTTATGATAGTTTTGACGAATTTTGTTTTTATAGGAACAATTGGAGTTCATGAGCTTGGGCATTTTGGGGTTTCATATATGTATAATTGTGAACATAGAGAGATTATTTTTAACGAAGATTTTGCCCATACAAATGTTTTGTGTAAAGACTTGCCGAATAATATGCTTGTTTTATTAGGAGGGGTTTTGACGCCCTTGGTTTTGGCGATTCTTATGTTTTTATTAGGAGGGTCTTTTATTAGGAGTATTTCCCCCATTGTATTTGGTTTTGGATTGATTTTATCTAATCGTGATTTTAGGGAGTTGGGTTTTTCAGATAATTTATTAACATTAGCTGTTTTTTTGGGTTTTTTGTCTTTGTTTGTTGGAATTATTATGCTTGCTAAATCAAGGGTGGATAGTGCAATTTGAAAAAATGGTTTACAATAATAAATATAAAATGAAAAAAGGTAATTTAAATATGGTAAATATTTTAAAAAATAAAAAAAATTCGTTAAAGTCAAGAATAGTTATGCTTTTTTTAATTATGAGTTTTTTGTTTTCTTTTTCTTTAATGATTGCTTTTTTACAAAATGAAACATATTTTGTTGGAGAAAAAATAAAAATAGATTTACGAAATGTGGAAGATTTCGAGGCTAGAGTAATTGGACCTGTAGAGACTTATTTTATAGAAGGTGATAGAGAGGTTGTTTTTTTTGTTCCAGAGTATTCAGGAAGATATGATATTAAGATTTTTTCTTCAGAGGAAATGGAAGATTATTATTTTAATGTTTTGGATAAAGGCGAGAATGTTGAAGAATATTTTGAAAAAGAAGAGGAGAATATTTCTGATTTTATCGAAATAGGGCAAAGGGTTTTACATAAAAAGATTGTCAATGCTTCTAATTTTAAAAAAGGGATTGATGTTTCAGGTTTTGAAGATTTGAGCATTTATCAAATTGAAAGCAACACTAGAAAGGATGTTGATAATTTTTCTTTTGTTCGGAGCATAAATGGAAATTCTATTATTTTAGAGAATGTTGATGGCGAAGTAGAGTTAGAATATTATACAAAAGGTCCTGAAAAAAGAGAAAAAATTATTGATGCGAAGAAAAAGCAAGTTACAATTGATAGCGAATTTCATTATGAAAATATTTTAGCGTATACAGAAATTGAAGAAGTTTTGAAACTAGAGCAAAAAGATGCTATAAAGATTTATTGGCAAGAAGAAGGTGTGTTTATGGACTTCAAGGTTTTTGATGAGAATGAAAATGGTTTGATTGATAAAGTTGAATGGATTGTTCCTCATTTAAGTGAGCAAAATTTTGAAATTATTATTGAAATAACAAGGGCAGAACATTTAGGAGTTGATAAAGAATTTATAGAGGATGTTTACGAAGATGTTAGAATGCAGGATGATATTTGGACAGGTGCTGTTTCAGATGGAGAATATGTTCGAGTTGTTTTTGAGAAAAATTTAACTAGGGATAATGATATAACAATTTATCCGAGAACTGTTTCTGGAAGTCCTAGAATTGAAGTTTATGAAAAAGACGGAGAAGAAGTTATTGCAGAGTTTAGTAATATTTTTGATTATGATTTTAACAAGGTTTTTTTAAGTGGGTTAAAGGGTGGGCAAGATAGTTTTGATTTGAAAATTGTTGGTGGTAGTTTGGAATTTGATTATATTGTGGATCCAAGTTTTCAAGATTTAGTTATTTTGATTTATTCTGAGAATTATGGAAGTACAATTGATTCAGGAATTTCTTTAAATTTTGAGAACGAATTAAAAAAAGATAGTATTTATGTCCATAATACTACTTTGAATAATCAATCTGTGTATATAGGGGAGGATGGATGGTATAAGGTGTCTTATGGCTGTCATGCCACAGAAACAGGAGCTTCGGATAGGGCTATTTTAGAGGGGTGGTTAAGAGTTAATGGAGCACAATCTCTAGAGCCAAGTAAGTCTTCTACGTATTTGAGGCAGACAGGAGATGATAGGGATAGGGC
>Ga0272440_1002836_pt1 | contig 13301 bp, 10 predicted proteins | sample SSMMMBAug17_FD_192440 | JGI IMG/M metagenome (GOLD analysis project Ga0272440, IMG submission 192440) | Marine sediment archaeal communities from Little Sippewissett salt marsh, Falmouth, MA, United States - SSM-MMB-Aug17 | ecosystem: Environmental > Aquatic > Marine > Wetlands > Sediment ...
ATCGTACATAGGAACGAAAGCGTTATTAGTTCGAGGGCGAACATAAGGTTCGCCCCTACATCGGGCTGGCACATAAGTAAATGGGGAACTTATTTTCCGAGCATTCCTAAATGTTAAAGTTTTTAGTTCTTGACTTTTTCTAAGGGATGCTCTGAAAATAACTTCCTCATTATTGATATTGTTCGTTTTGAGGTAATTGTACTGTAGAGACGTAGCATGCTACGTCTCTACAGTACATTATAAAAAGTATTAACAATGGAGGTATCATGCAAGATTCAACATATATTGTAGGAATTGATTTGGGAACAACAAACAGTGTTGTTGCATATTGTTCCCTTCCCAAAGATTCGTCTGATCGTTCGGAGATCAAGATTTTCAAAATACCACAACTTGTTGATGCAGGTAGCATCAGTACCTCCGACACGCTGCCTTCATTTATTTTTCTTCCGGGCGAAAATGATGTCCCTGATGGGGCATTGATATTGCCCTGGGATAACGAAATTAAACATACAGTGGGAGAATTTGCCAGAAATCGCGGCGCTGAAATTCCCAACAGGCTGATAGCATCGACAAAATCATGGCTATGCCATAAAGGTGTTGATCGCAACGCCTCCATTCTTCCCTGGGATAGTCCTGATGACACATCAAAAAGATCTCCAGTTCAAGCCACCGCCGAAATATTAACGCATATTCGTTGTGCTTGGAATCATGAAATTGCTGGCAATGATGACGCGCTTAAGCTGGAAAATCAGGAAATATATTTAACTGTGCCTGCTTCATTCGATGCGGTTGCACGCGATTTAACTGTCAAGGCGGCAGAATTGGCAGGCTTAAATCAAATCATTTTATTGGAAGAACCACAGGCTGCATTTTATGCATGGCTGGAACAACAGGGAGAAGACTGGCGCAATAATATTTCAGTTGGTGATCGGATACTTGTTTGTGATGTTGGTGGCGGCACAACAGATTTTAGCTTGATTCAAGCATCTGAAATTGATGGTGAATTAGCCCTTGAGCGAATAGCTGTTGGCGATCATCTACTTGTGGGAGGCGATAACATGGACATTGCGCTGGCACATGTTGTGGCGCAAAAAGTATCTGAGGAAGGCCACAAGCTCAATGCCTGGCAAATGCGTGGTCTGTGGCAAAGCTGCCGAAAAGCGAAAGAAGAACTCTATTCAAATGCTAAGAAACGTAACTATCCCATCACGATTCTGGGGCGCGGCAGCAGTTTAATTGGTGGTACAATCGAAAGTCGTCTCACTCGAGAAGAACTTAATGACAATATCAGTGAAGGTTTTTTTCCTTTATGTGACAAGGATGAAGAACCTGTTCAATACAAACGCGTTGGCATGAAAAAAATGGGCCTGGAATATACATCTGACCCGGCTATTACGCATCATCTGGCCAAATTCCTCAAGCATCATACAAAGGACGACGCTAATTATCCAACATCTGTATTATTCAATGGTGGCGTAATGAAATCCCTCGCCATGCGCAAACGAACCATACAGGCCATTACAGCCTGGCAATCATCAAATACGCCCATTCGAGAATTGATCAATCAACATTTTGATCTCGCTGTTGCAACAGGTGCAGCGTATTATGGTATGGCTCGGCATGGAAAGGGAATTAGAATTCGGGCTGGCCTCAATAAATCCTATTATATTGGAATAGAACCATCGCTTCCAGCAGTACCTGGCATGTCAATACCTGTGAAATATTTATGCGTGGCACCATTTGGCATAGAAGAAGGCTCTGGCGGTGAAATATCTGGTCAAAAATTTGGATTGATTGTCGGTGAACAGGTCAAGTTTGATCTGTATGCATCCAACACGAGAAAACAGGATGAAATGGGCGCATTTGCCGAAACTGTTAAAGATGAAATCAGTCTGGTCACATCAATGGAAACGCAACTGGATAGAAACAATGACAGTGCGGGCACCATGATTCCAATTCATCTTCAGGTGCTGACCACAGAAATTGGCACGCTGGAATTATGGTGCGTATCACAAGAAAGTGATCAAAAATGGAAACTTGAATTTAATGTTCGTAAAGATATGAATCAAGGTAGTTAGTTATGTCAGAAAATAAACAACAAAGTACACGCTCCAGTTTGCAGGTTGAGTTTGAAAAGCGTATCCTTCATGGCCTGATGGCTGAATGGGATCATGCCGCTTATCGCTTGAATTCTTCCATTCGTCAAAATTTTTTCAAGCCTACATTTTCATTAAGTGATATGAAAGGCAAATGGGGCTATTGGTCACTTGAAAATCGAGAAATATGCCTGAGTCGCGACTTGGTTCATAATTATTCATGGGGCACAGTGCGAGAAATACTACACCATGAAATGGCCCATCAATTGGCCCATGAAATCCTCGGCGGGCAGTTCGAAAAACCGCACGGCCCGGCCTTTCAACGCGCATGTATCATGTTACGAGCCAATCCCAAAGCAAGCGGCACCTATCCCACCCTGGAAGATCGGATACATACTGAAATTTCGACTGATGAAGATCGCTTGCTGGTTCGTATCCAAAAACTCATGGCCCTGGCAGAAAGCAGCAATCAACATGAAGCGGAATTGGCCATGACCAAAGCCAACGAATTGATGACACGATTCAATATTTCATCAATCAAAAACAACACGAAAAGATCCTATGAAAGTTTATTTGTGGGGAAACCATCGTTGAGACAAACCAGAGATACGCGTTTTCTTTCAATTTTATTAAACAGGTTCTACTATGTAGAATGTGTATGGGTTCCTGCTTATGTGGTAGAAAAAGATAAAATGGGCAGAGTTCTTGAATTGAGCGGTACGCCTCAAAATATTCAAATTGCGGAATATGTTTACTATTTTGTTCGGAACTTTATTGAGTCACAATGGAAAAAATACAAAAAAGAAAAAAAAATAAGCCATCATCGACGTTCTGATTTTGCTGAAGGCATTATTGAAGGATTCCAATTCAAATTAAAACGCCAGCAACGACGTATGAAAAGAAATAGCCCAGATGAAGAGCGGGCATTGATCAATATTTCAGATCCAGGATTGACTGAATACCTTAGTTCTAGATATCCGAACATGAGTACACACAGGACAACAGCATCAAATGTAAATGCATCTGTTGTCAATGATGGCCGGCTTGTGGGACAGCAACTGGTAATATCCAAAGGAATTTCAAGTCAGGGCAATTGTTCGCAGCCTTTAATGATTGAAAGGTAAAGAACCTCAGGAATTCCTGAAAATATTAGGTCGTTTAGGGATGTATTCGCATGCTACATCGCTACAATACATAATCCCAATACGATTAATTTAAATGGGGAACTTATTTTTAAGTATGCCAAAAATAAGGAAAGAAGAATGGACAGAAGAGAATTTTTACTAAAATTTTCAATGTATTCGGCGGGTGCCATTATGGCTGCACCGATTTTTAACATCATTTTGCCAGTTCTTTCAAAAATAGTTCAACCCAATTTAAGTGTCGGTGTTGATAAAGACTACAAAACACTGGTGCAAAAAACATTGGCACCACTGGGGGGCATGGATGCTTTTGTTAAAAAAGGATATCGTGTGGTGGTTAAACCCAATATAGGTTGGGATCGAACACCCGAACAGGCTGCCAATACACATCCCCAGGTCGTTAAAGCCATTGTAGAACTTGCCCTGACATCAGGTGCATCAAAAGTACAAGTGTTTGATCGCACCTGTAATTCTGATCGCCTGTGTTATACCAATAGTGGTATACAGAATGCGCTGGCATCCATTAACGATAGTCGTGTTGCTTGTGAATTTATTGACAATAGAAAATTTATTCCTGTCGCAATCAAAAAAGGCAAATCATTAAATGAATGGCAATTTTACAAAGATGCACTTGCAGCAGATTGTTACATTAATGTGCCTGTCGCCAAACATCATCGACTGGCAGGCCTGACTTTGGGGCTTAAAAATGTGATGGGAATTATTGGTGGAGAACGTGGTAGACTTCATACCAACATCGGACAAAATCTGGCAGATTTATGCACTGTAATCAAACCAGATCTGACTGTTATTGATGCCACGCGCCTCTTACTCAATAATGGCCCACAGGGTGGGAATTTGAGTGATGTCAAAACCATTCACACGCTCATTGCGACAACCGATATTGTTGCCGCTGATGCCTATGCAACAACCTTGTTTGGAAAAAAACCAGAAGATATTTCATCCACAAAAGCAGCCTATGCAATGGGTTTGGGTGAAATGCAATTGAATCAAATGAATATTATAAAAGCTTAGGAAAGCTCGGAAAATAACATGCTCATTTTTCTTAATCGTCCCAAATAATAAGGTCGTGTAGAGACGTAGCATGCTACGTCTCTACAGTACAATTACCTTAAAACGAACAATATCAATAAATGGGGACATTATTTGCAGCGCTTTTCTTAGGAATTCTGTGAAAATAAGTTCCCCTTTTTAAAAAATGTTCATCGGGGTTTTTGTTCTGTAGAGACGTAGCATGCTACGTCTCTACGTGCCAAACTATTATACGTTCAAGATAAATGGGGAACTTATTTTCGAGTATTCCTTAATAGATTATAACATGAATATCAATCGTTGGTTTAAAACAATTCATATCAGACGAATCAGCCAGATCTGTTTTCTATTGTTGTTTCTTTTTTTGTTCAGAAAAACAGATTATCCAGGGAAAGAAATCATTGACTATCCAGTAAATCTATTTTTTTGCTGGAACCCTTTCATTGCGCTTTCAGTCATGCTGGTCACCAAAACATTGATGATTATATTTATTCCTGTTATTTTTGTAATGGGCCTGACACTCATTTTTGGGCGCGTATTTTGTAGCTGGATTTGCCCAATGGGCAGCCTGCTGGATATATTTCAAAGATTTTTACCTGCAAAGCCTGTAAAAAAGATTGCTTTTCCAGAAGTCAAAAATCACATCATGATCGTATCATTGATTGCTGCCTTATTTGGGCTTCAATTGGCAGGTTATGTTGATCCTTTTGCCATCTTGTTTCGCGGGCTTACATTTGTTATTGATCCAGTATTGAATATCAGTGTGACAGGCTTTTTTGATTATTTATATTTAAATGCGCCCGAATGGTTAAGCAGTGTGAGTGAACCTGTTTATCAATTTCTTAAAAAGATCTTGCTTCCTTATCAGCGAACTATTTTTGTTACAACAGGTATATCATTTATCATTCTTTTTGCAGTATTTTTGCTTGAGATGATTGAAAGACGTTTCTGGTGCAAAAAGATTTGTCCTTTAGGTGCATTGCTTTCATTTATTTCACGATTTTCCATTTTTAGACGATTCCCCAAAAAACTATGTACCACCTGCAAAAGTTGTGAGCCGCACTGCCGAATGGGAGCATTTGATGATCAGGGGCATCATCTTGACAACCAATGCAGCCGCTGCCTGGAATGTTATCAAATATGTCCTCAAGACAGGGTCAAATTTTCTTTTAAATTATTTCATAAAAAAGGGGTATCCCCGAATATATCCAGAAGACATTTTGTTGGCAGCACAATTATTGGAGCAGTATTACCTTTTATTAATGCAGTGGATGCCCAACACAAAATACCGAATCCATACTTACTTCGCCCGCCTGGCGCGTTAAAAGAAGACAAGTTTCAGGATATTTGCATTCGGTGTGGTGAATGCATGAAAGTTTGTATTACCAATGCTTTGCAGCCAACTCTACTTGAAACAGGTTGGACAGGCTTATTTTCTCCCAGACTTATTCCCAGATTGGGCTATTGTGAATTTAATTGTAATTTGTGTGGTCAGGTCTGTCCCACTGGCGCAATTCAACGACTAAGCCGCGATCAAAAACATCATACTGTAATTGGAAAAGCAGTGTTTGACAAAAATAGATGCCTGCCTTACGCGAAACACACGGCATGTATTGTTTGTGAAGAACATTGTCCTGTTTACAATAAGGCCATCCAATACAAAACAGTATTTGTCAAAGATAAAGATGGTCAGGATATTGAGATTAAGCAACCTTATGTTATTGAGGACAGATGTATTGGTTGTGGTATTTGTGAAAATAAGTGTCCTTTACCCGGGGAAGCGGCTATTCGGGTAAGGGTGTCAACTTTAGACAATTACGCATGATAATTTCCGCCTTTTTTCAATAATTCCTACGATTGCATTCCATGTTTTAATAAATAACTATAGAATCACGCAAATAAAGTCGATACATTGTTATATTAACTTCCAACTTTGGTTTTTCCAATACAGGAGGACAATTGCTGACTAACACCCACATCACGTGTTTGGAAAAACCAAAGTTGGACGATAATAGTAAACAAAAGTTTTCAGGGGGCTTATGAACATACGCCCTATGAAGACGTTCATTAACAAAAGAGGTGTATTATGATAATACAATCTTCAGCCATACAAATGAATGCCAGCCACATAAAAAGTGAGGAACATACACAAATGGATATGTTTCGCACATTTGGTTCGGGAAGCCGGCTTCAGGCAATGACTTTTTTGCCGGATGAAACAGCATTTCAGAACGAGGATCGGGTCAATATTTCGAAAGATGCACAAACGTTTCTCGAAGATATTCAAGAAAAGATAAAAGAAGCAAAGCAAGGCAAGGACGATGACGAACAAGGCGTTATGGATTTAAAAACTTTCATGGTCAAACAAATTGTTGAAGCAGTTTTGGGGAAAGAAGTGAAAGTGGTTAAATCTTCAGATCTTGAACCAGAATCCCAAGATTTTTCTGATGCCATCGCTGAGGCATCACAGGAAGTCCCCCAGGGAGAACCAGCTACTGAATATATTCATCAAGAAACACATTATGAGCAGGAAGCACTGTCTTTTAACGCACAAGGGAAAGTGATTACACAGGATGGCCAGGAAATCGCTTTTGATCTTCAATTGAACATGTCTCGAGAATATTATTCAGAATCAACCATTGCACTGCGAGAGGGCGGACGTCCGATTGATCCACTTGTTATTAATTTTTCAGGAGCGGCTGCTAACCTTACCTCTCAAAAGTTTTCGTTTGATCTGGATGCTGATGGCACAACTGATGAAATATCGTTTGTTGCGCCGGGTAGTGGTTTTCTTGTTTTTGATAAGAACCATGACAATATTGTTCAGGATGGTACCGAACTTTTTGGGCCATCAACTGGCAATGGATTTGCCGAACTGGCACAGTATGATGATGATCACAATGGATGGATTGATGAAAACGACACCATATACGATTATTTATCTGTCTGGACAAAAAATCATGCAGGCGAAGACAGTCTTCTCAGTTTAAAGGAGGCTGATGTGGGTGCGATTTATCTGGCTGCTGCGCAAACATCTTTTGATTATAAAGATTTGGCATTAAATACCCATGGCAGACTCAGTCAATCTGGTGTTTATTTAACAGAATCTGGTCAAGCGAGGCTTATTCAACAATTGGATCTTGTTGCTTAAAATATGGCGAATCTAATATTTGATAATCTGGGAACTGGCAGTGATCCCTTTTTAACCTATGCCACAAAAACAATAATAAGCAAGGATTGTTACGATAAATTTGTATGTATTGATGATCATCGTTATGACCTTGATTGGATACGTGTATTCGGCATTTTTATTTTGTTTATTTTCAATACTGCCATGATTTTTGTTTTGTGGCCATTTCATATCAAAAACAACACGACCAACATATTACTATCCCTCTTAAACATATTTATTGGCATCTGGTATATGCCAATCATGTTTTTTGTAGCGGGTGCATCCGCATGGTTTTCTCTCACGTTCAGAGATACAATGGAATTTGTAACCGAACGTTTTTATCGTTTGATCATACCGCTCGTTTTTGGAATCCTGCTGATCATTCCACCGCAAGTATACTATGAAAGATTACACGACAAAGTATTGTATAACAGTGTCTGGGAATTCTACCCCTTTTTTTTTCAAGGGTTTTATCCTGAGGGAAATTTTTCGTGGCATCATTTATGGTTTATTGCCTATTTGTTTGTTATTTCATTGATATCCATACCTTTTACCCGCATCATTGATACCAGACGTACCTCTCCCTGGATCTGCCAGTTGGCGATATTTTCCAATAGACCTGGCGGCATTTTAATGTTTGGTTTGCCGATGGCACTTTCCGAGGCTTTTTTGCGGCCTTATTTCCCACAAGGGGTAAAAGATATTATTCATGATTGGGCCAATATTTCTTTTTATACCATTTGTTTTGTATATGGTTATCTGATGATTTCAGACACGCGGTTCGGCACTGCAATTAATCGTCACAGGCGGATTTCAATGATTCTGGGCACAATTTTCACAATTATTATTTGTTATTACGCTATTGCACGAACCTATTTATCCTCACATTCTTATACCATGTTTTTTCATTTCTTGTGTGGATTCAATATCTGGTTTTGGTTGATTGCGATATTGGCATATGTGCGAGAAAGTTTTTCTCATGACAGTCCGATCCTGACATATTTGAACAAGGCGGTATTGCCAATCTTTATGATGCACCAAACCATTATTATTGTTTTGGGGTATCATATAATTGCCATGGACTATTCAATTTTTGGAAAATTCTGGTTTATTCTACTTGGATCAATGCTGACCACTTTTGCAATATATGAATGTTTGATTCGCCGATTTGCCATTTTCAACTTTTTCTTTGGAATGAAACAATGATTGATCAAATGTCAACAATCCATATCGACGAACTTAAATATGCCAAAAGCATTTTAGAGGAGCCAGGGCTGCCTGCAAAGATTGTCAATGCGTTTGGTGTGCCCATTGAAAAAGGCTTTGAATACTTACCAGATAAATGGGAAGAAAAGATCATTTCTTTATCAGAAAGTGCCCTTCGATCAAGTTTGCATATCGCTATCCACACATTGTATGCAGATGAAACATCAATGAAAAAGCAATCATCAAATACGTTTCATAAGTTATGTGTTGCCGCATCAGGCAGCGTTGGCGGTGCATTTGGCTTATCAACCCTGGCCCTCGAACTTCCTGTGACAACCACACTGATGCTTCGATCCATTGCAGATATTGCAAGCTCTGAGGGAGAAAATCTTGAAACTATCGAAACACGACTTGCCTGTCTTGAAGTATTTGCATTGGGAGGAAACAAATCAACAGATGATTGCGCTGAAACAGGATATTATATGGTGCGTACTGCGCTGTCCAATGCAGTCCTGAACGCATCCCGCTATATTGCCCAAAGTAACGTCATTGACGATGCCGCCCCCATTCTATTAAAATTACTTGCAAATATTGCATCACGCTTTGGTGTTGTGGTGTCTGAAAAAATGGCAGCTACTGCATTGCCTATTATTGGTGCTGCTGGCGGTGCGTTAATTAATATCTTATTTTTGGATCATTTTCAGGACATGGCGCGCGGGCACTTTATTGTGAGGCGCTTAGAGCGAATTTATGGAAAGGATATTGTCAAAGACATTTATGAATCACTGACAATACCTATGAAAACATAGGCTAGCTAAATGTTCAATGAATTATTCAAACTGATAATTATGCAATTTCTAAAAAAGCATGCTTTTCGGGGAGCTGACTTTTCCAATATTCGTCGCAAAGATGTATGGAGTATACCTTTAAATATTATTCGCGAAGCTGTAATCAATGCCATCGTTCATGCTGACTACTCACAGATGGGAGCACCCATCCGCGTTGCTTTTTTTGATAATCGTATTGAGGTTGAAAATCCAGGCATTCTTCTACCCGGTTTAACGATTGATGACATTTGCAAGGGGACATCCAAAATACGTAATCGCGTTATATCTAGAATTTTTAGAGAGTTAAATTTGATTGAACAATGGGGAAGTGGCATTCCGCGTATCTATAAAGAAGCAAAAGCATTAGATTTGCCTGTACCTGAAATTATAGAAATTGGTATGAAACTTCGTATCATCATTTACCTGAAACAATCTGTTATTATTAAACAAAATATCTTACAGCCAGAGTTACAGCCAGAGTCACAGCCAGAGTCACAGCCAGAGTCGCAGCCAGAGTCACAGCCAGAGTCACAGCAGCAGCCAGAGTCAATGGAAAAGCGTATACTTGAGTTGCTCTCTTCTTTTCCAATGAGCAAGGCTGAACTGTCAAATAGACTGAAACAGAAAGAAATATCAGGTCATTTAAACAAGGTTATCAAAAGACTTTTAACAAAGTCTGTCATCGAATTTACAATTCCAGAAAAACCAAAAAGTCGATTTCAGAAATACAAATTAAAAGGTCATGGGGAGATTTAGGTAAGGATTTACAAACAAACTTGTCTAGCTCACAAAAGATACCAGGGATAAAATATGAAACTATCTCATTTAATCAATAGCTTACCCCACTATGAATGTCAGCAAAAAATTACAAAAATCAATGTGACAGGCATTCATTATGATTCCAGAAAAATTAAGCCTGGCAATGTATTTGTTGCCATGCGTGGTCATAACACTGATGGCCATAACTATATATCTCAAGCTATAAAAAATGGTGCATGCGCAGTTGTTGCAGAAACAATGCAGGAGAATGACAATGTCAATTTCATTCAAGTGACTGATAGTCGTGAAGCATTGGCCAGACTTGCGAGAGCATTTTATGACGATCCAGCAAGCAAATTATGTCTGATTGGCATTACTGGAACAAATGGCAAAACAACCACAGCATATCTGATTGAAAATATTTTGAAGGTAAAAGGTTATTCAGCGGGCGTTATTTCTACAATTGAATATCGTTATCATGACAGGGTGTTTCCAAATCCGCTGACAACACCTGAATCGTTAGATTTGCAACGAATATTGTTTGAAATGCAAGCCAATGGTATTACACATGTTGTCATGGAGGTATCTTCTCATGCACTGGCATTGGATCGAGTTCTGGGATGTGCCTATGATGTGGTTGTGTTTACAAACCTGACACAAGATCACCTGGATTTTCATCAAACAATTGATGCCTATTTTCAATGTAAACAGAGACTGTTCTATCCTCCCTATATATCGCAAAAAAAGCATGTTCATGCAGTAATCAACTGTGATAATGATTTTGGGCTGTCGTTAAAATCCAGTGTGCAAATACCTAAAATTTCAGTTGGTCAATCTGAGGATAATGATATTTACTGCCAGAACCCTGTCATATCATTGTCAAGTATTTCCGCATTGATTATGACTTCAAAAGGAACAATATCATTAGATTCACCGCTCACAGGGCATCACAATCTGCAAAATATACTTTGTGCTGCAGGTGTTGGGATTGCAGTGGATATTCCTCTTGTTGATATATCAACAGGTATTTCGCAAACCTATTCAGTTCCAGGACGTCTCGAACGACTGACAGAATTTACTGATCGCTACGTGTTTGTTGATTATGCACACACTCCCGATGCTTTGGAAAATGTAATTCAATGTATCCGCCAATCTTCTACAAATCGCCTCATAACTGTTTTTGGATGCGGTGGCGACAGAGATCGTGGAAAACGCCCACTGATGGGAAAAGTTGCCGCAAGCTTTTCAGACATTTGTATTGTAACTTCTGATAACCCCAGGTCTGAATCTCCTGATGCTATAATTCACGATATTTGTGAAGGCATACCAGATCTAAAATCATGTATTGTCGAACCTGATCGTAAAAAGGCCATAGGCATTGCTATCAGCAAGTCTTGCCCCGGTGATGTTGTTCTTATTGCGGGGAAAGGACATGAAACGTATCAAATATTAAAAGACCGAACCATTGATTTTGATGATCGGGTTTGGGCGAGGTTTTACTTATGAAATTGCATTATGCGTATCTAAAAAACGATGCGTTTTCAATATATTGAACAGGTGTAACCTGTCGCTGGCGAAAATTTGCAAAATTTATATCCATTTATAAATTTCCTTAATCTTATTAAAATATTCAATATAGTAAACTCTCTATTATATTGTGGATATTTTGCCTTCTACATTGTTATTGATTTCGGAGTTGATTGGTAAATGGCATGAAATCAAAATATACATTCCTCTAATTTTTGTTTCATATTCCAGTCTGAAATCAATCGTTTCATTATACAAGACCTGAGCTTGTTGTTCGTTTTGAGGTAATTGTACTGTAGAGATGTAGCGTACAATTTGAATGATTGATGTTTCATTTTTTGTCAAGTGAATAATACTTATACTGATGCGTTAGTAATGATTCACCTGAATAATCTTATTTCAAGATTATCATGCAAAAATACGATATGCAAAATATAAAAGTGATTGAGACGAACAACCAACCTATCCAATCAATTCGTTCGAACCACTAGAAAAACTGAGTCACGATTATCATTCCCCGATTGTATTGAAATTAAAAAAGGCATAAATGTTGCTACTATCATAATAATTAATATATTTTATTGGATAGGATACGTCCAACCAATAAAGAAACACCTTAAATAAAAGGAGGTCCCCCTTGAATACAAACAAATACAACAAATGTTTATGTTTTTGGGTATGTATAATCATATTATTGTTTACAATAAGCACTGGTTGGGCATCAACGCCCAATCAAATTGTTTCTTCAGAGACATCAACAGTAATCGCTTATACAGGGCAATGCTTTGAAATAGATCTAATATATTCTGTTTCCAATAATTATACAAAACTTAATGGCATTGGCATAATGATTCATTACGATACAAATTATTTTGCTAGCCCTACATTAATGTATTCATCGACTGGCGCGCTAAGTCCATATATTGCCGATGAATCTCTCAGTGATGACGATGGCGATTCTGCCACAGATAAAACAATTTCTATTGCCTGGTTTGATCAAAATACAAATTGGCCTGGTGAATCTCTTCCGATAACACTTTGTTCATTGAAATTTACAACGAACAGTAATGTATCCATAGGCGATCAGTCAATACTTAGAATTACGCCAACGAGTACTCATTTAGGATATAGTTTATCAGCATCGCCAATTACAGTTACTATTGCCGATCCTGATCAGGGCCCAGTTGTTGTTCAGGCAATAAACGATATTGTTGTCAATGAAGATGCAATATCTCAATCTATTGGTTTAAGTCAGGTATTTTCAGATATTGACAATGATGATGCTCAAATTGTAAAAACTGTTTATTCCAATAGCAACCCGACATTAATTTCTGCAACTATATATAATAATTCATTAATTCTAATCTTTTTGGAGAATCAGTATGGGTCGTCAGATATTACAATCAATGCAATATCCAATGGGAAAACTATTTCTGATACGTTTGCAATTACAGTCAATGCGGTTGATGATCCCCCCACAGTAGCAACCCCCATTTTAGATGTAACTGAAAATGAAGATGCC
>Ga0272440_1002837_pt1 | contig 13295 bp, 7 predicted proteins | sample SSMMMBAug17_FD_192440 | JGI IMG/M metagenome (GOLD analysis project Ga0272440, IMG submission 192440) | Marine sediment archaeal communities from Little Sippewissett salt marsh, Falmouth, MA, United States - SSM-MMB-Aug17 | ecosystem: Environmental > Aquatic > Marine > Wetlands > Sediment ...
CAGAGGCAATTGTTTTTTTAGCTGCACTGATGACCTTTTTAGCCTTGTCTTCACTAACATATGGAATTGCAGCGACAGATTTTACCTGAGCTTTTGATAATTTTTGTGCTGTAGGATATTTTTTTACTTAAAAATTGCAATTGGGTTTCTGGATAACAAGAACGTATGACCCTACTAGTGTTTTGAGCATATGACCAAAATCTTTATGATAATTTTCTGAATTTTATCATTTAGTTGATTTTGTTACAGCATTTTTCTACCATATTCCTTGTTTTTTTAATATGAGTTAAGTTTTTTTTGATATTTTAAACATTTAGGCCGCAACTATTTAACTGATCTTTTGTGGTCTCTATATTATCAAGTTTTTGATAAATATATACAAAAATTATAATGCATTACCTTAGATAATTATATAAAAAAAGGCATATCATGACATCAATACGCATTCGTTATCAAACCATTGAGTTTGATGATGTGGATATACATGTCCGAACCTTACGTGACAAACAGCAATACAGTGATGATGATAGTATCGCTGAAAAACTGGGAATTTCATCAGCAACATGGCCATTATTTGGAATAATCTGGGATTCTGGCCTGGTGTTATCTCATTTTATTTTTGATTTTAATATAACGGGTAAACGAATATTAGAGGTTGGTTGTGGAATCGGGCTGGCCAGTCTTCTTTTAAATTACCGTCATGCGGACATTACCGCAACAGATTACCACCCTGAGGTTGAAAGTTTTCTTTTGGAAAATATAAAACTTAATAGCGGAAAAAATATACCATTTGTTCGCACAGGCTGGGAAGATAAGGAAAGTGATTTGGGCAAATTCGATCTGATTATAGGCAGTGATCTTCTGTATGAAAGAAATCACCCTGAACTTTTATCTTTTTTTATCAATCAGCACGCAAAAGATGTTTGTGAAGTCATACTCGTGGATCCTGGACGCGGTAATCATGCAAAGTTTAGTAAAAAAATGGTTAAATTAGGCTATTTCCATACTCAAAATAAACCAGACACAACGAATTACTTGATGAAACCGTTTCGAGGAAAAATTTTACACTATAATAGATAATCAAACAGATATTTTTAGGAAAAAATGAAAAAAACAAGAATTATATTCTCAGTTTTTTTGGGGTCAAAATGGGCCTTCTAAGAACTAAAATGGTGGGCTTAATTTTTATTTTTAATCAATGGGGAATGATGTTTGTCCGAATACCCTCTGGTAGCTTTATTATGGGCAGTCCAGAAAATCAGTCTCAAAGAGATGATGATGAAATACAGCACAATGTAACATTAACACAAGATTATTTTATGCAGACAACAGAAGTGACCCAGGGCCAATGGAAAGCAATAAAGAAAAGCAATCCATTGAAAGCAATATGGGGCCCGACTAAAGGTTCAGATCGTGTGATTCGGGGAGTGAGCTGGCTCGACATGGCCAAGTACTGCCGCTCTGCTGAGCGCAATAGGTGCGGTCAAGGCTTCGCGCTCAGGCATCTGGGCTTTCGCCTGTGTGCCGCAGAGCGGATATCCTTCATATCCTCTAAAACAGAGCATTGAATCGTAACCAGGGCGTTGGATGGGCGATGCCCTGGGTTGGTATATCGTCCTTTCAGTTCAGGGCGAAGAAGACCTAAGAATAGACTTTCAAAATATCATGCAATCATTTAGTTAACTTCTCATTCTCCTATCTTTGGATACACCCAGGAGAATACTGTTTATTGCTCCCATGATCTTGTCCTTGAAAAAAAAGCTGGAATTTCTATCCAAGAAATTCCAGCTTAATATGAGGCTAAAAAGTATTAATCATCATCTTTTTGAGCAGTCATTTGAAACACGATGGGATGATGATCTGAATAATACGCTCTAAATGCATTATGGTCGTATGGTTCGCCTGGGTAATTGTCGCCTGTCCAAAAGGATCTCATTACATCAAGAAGGTAGATGACTTCAAGTTCATTAATAACCTCTGAAGTTAGCGAAGGATGATACATGACATGATCATATGGTTGCGGACTGTTGATGTTCGTGTTTGTCGCGACACATTGCTGGTTAAGGGAGATATAATTGGGTGGCAGTACATTTGTTACTTCTGTTTGATTATATAGATTCATATCACCGAGAACGATCAGATCTTTTTCAAATTGATTATTCGCGTCGATCCAATAACTGATTGCCGACAGCTCTTGTTGCCGACGGGCTTTATCTGAGCTGGATGAGCCTGGTTTCAGGTGCACTGATATCAGCACAAAATCCATATTTCCATTAATTGTTCTAAAAGGAAACGCATAGGGAACGCGTTCATAGTCATCATGATTAGAGCGATCTTCTGCCAAAAAACCGCTGGGTAAATCGGTGGCAATCTCAACGACTTCTGGTTTGAAAAATGCCACCCACCACTCTGTTGCTGAACCATTTTTGTGGATTGTATCACCGGTCCCTGTATCTTCTTCTGAGAGTGAATATTGGAAACCAAGGGCAATCATTTCATCAAAAAATTCAGCGGATTCAGCATCAGGCTTTAAAGGCGTTCCATCAGGAAAATTTCCTGCGTATGGCGGTGACACCAGTTCTTGAACAACTACGATATCATAGTCTTTGAGAATTGCTGCGAGAGCAGCATCATCACGACGAGTTGAGTTCCCCAAAAATTGAATATTAAATGAAGCGATTGAAATTGTATCGGTGGCAGGCGTTTCTTCTTTAACATCAACAGGGGCAACACGACTGGCACTATACAAACGTGCATTGAACTCCTGATAAAACTGGTTTGCAATATCTGCATCATGAATGAAAAGCATGTTTTCATCATTGATGTCATTACCATTATCAGACCAGTTTGTAGAGCCGATAATAACAGTCGGATCACTACTTGTGTTGACATCGATGATCATCGTTTTGGCATGAAGTTTTCGATCTTCATTGGATTTATATACTGGTGCAGGATTCGCCCATCGGATATTCGGATTTTTTTCAGATACCCGCGTACTGACCCTGCCAGTCATTTCTACACTGGCGGACCACCAACTATTCCAAAAAGAACTATCAAAAATCCCTTTTACATCAAACCCAGTCAATGTGCCAACAATATCCACATATGAACCTTCCCACAAGTATTTTAATTCATTTACTAAATTCTGATCTGACCAGGCAAAAATTTCAAAATATGCACTGTGATTGGCCTCATTGGCTACATAATTTCGTAACTTTCCAAGGGCATTGTCGCCTGCAGAAAAGTAAACCTCGATTTTTTTGTTATTGACCCAAACTTCATGTGCAGTATTATCTCTTTTTCGGTTATGAAAATCTGAATTCCCTGGATCGGGTGCAAGGCTTGTGCTACCCCACATCTCATTGAATTCATCGGTGTATATAGCTGCCAACTCAGAAGAGTGAATTTCAACTGAATGTTGCTGATTTCCACCTAAAATACCGGCATCTTTATTGCTTTCAGTGCCATATAATCCAGTGATTGTCCAGTTCCAGGATCCTGTCCAAACCCATTTACTATCAATAATAGCAAATTTATTATGTTGTTGATTTGATGGACTTAAATAAGAACCATCACTTTTTTGCTCTCCATCCACAAGCATTCGTCCGGTGTGTGGTTTTTTAGATATGATCAACTCTACTTCTGGAATATCATTGGGAGATTCTGGAAGTCCAAACTCTATTCGCTTTGCAGAATCCTCCACCGCAAAAATGGCTGAATCAGAGAAAAGGTGGACATCATCTGATGTTCCTATTTGATTATCCAGCCCTCTGGCCAATTTTTCAAGGTGGAGTCGCATGGTTGTATAACGTTCTGCATGTGCTGGGTCTGAATCACTTTTGGCATCAGCAATGACTCTCACATCAATACCATTACTCGCCCGATTGACCAGAGCAGAAACAATATCCTGAAGATTGATTTCATAAATTGCAATGTCAATTGTTGCTGTTGCTTCATTAATGCGTTTGATCAGTCGTTGCTCAAGGTTTACACGATAATTGGCCTTGTTACTTTCTGAGGATGCATAACTGTCAAAAGCAGCTTTATTAAAGTAGACATTGATCGCTCCTGGAGCATCAGACACTGTATTTATTACCTCAGGCGCATTCTCATCAACGTTACCATCATGATCGTTATCAATAAAATCGCTCAAAGATCCAATTGACAATATGGATTCAGCTCCTGGGTCTTGCGTTAAATTAAATATGCGTCGGGAATAAACTCCCACTGGGCATTGAAATTGGCATCAAACTTTGCTGCAAGCACTTGATTTTCAATATACAACGTATTTTCATCATTACTGCTGCTTCCAGACGCGGTCCAGTTTTGAGATCCAATGACAACCATGTAGTCATCAGCAACAAGGGTTTTCATATGTTCCTTTCCACCCCAGTTTTCTACCTTGACTGGTATGTCCGCATTCCTCAGGTCTTTGTGTTTGCTATAGGCGTTTTCTGCACCACTGGCATCCATAATTATTTGAATATCCACGCCTCTGTTTTTGGCATCAATCAGCGCCTGGGCAATTGTAGAATCAGTAAAATAGAAAACTTGAATGCGAATTTTCGATGTTGCTGAATTAATTGCGCGAACAATTGCATTCGTTGTAGCATCATCGGTTGGCGCAAAGTAGGACTCAATAATACTGCCATCATGTAATTCCGAGAATAAATGACGGGTATTATCTGTTTTTTGATCATGAAATTTGCCTGAATACATTTCCTCAAACTCATCTGTGTATGCTAGCGCAAGTTCTGTATTGTTGGGGATATAAATTGAACAATTTGAGTTGTATTCTGCATTTATTCCAGTACCACTGATATTTGTTGATCCAGTCCAAACACCTTTGTTATCAAAAATAAAGAATTTATTATGCATAATGCTGTCATGGCGATCACTGACAATTGATCCGCTAAAGATATCTTCTAACCGATGAGTATCTTGATAAGAGAATTCGCCACTAGAAGATGTATCCACTACACCTCTGACAACAACGCCACGCGATTTGGCATTGGTTAAAGCATTTAATATTTCCTCAGCGTCCCCAATACCATAAATTGCAAAATCAATTGAACTTGTGGCTGAATTGATTGCACTGATTAACGCATTGGCCATCTCTTTTGGGCCATTTGATGGCATTGTTGTGTTGAGATTGTCAGAAAAGTAAACTTCAAACCAGTCATCTGATGTCCCCCCTTTTGTAGGTTCTGGCGTGTCATCTTCATTTGCAGCTTTTGGTGAACCAGCACCTGCACCATAGTCGTCATCTGATGTTTTCCAGTTACTTTCGATATTGCCATCGGTCTCTGAATCAACACGTACCATTGTGGCTTTATTTGTACTATCGCCACTATGCCAGCTTAAGACAGCGTCTATCACAACACCATTATTATCTATCAATTCAAGTTCTTCTCCACTATTGCTTAAAGTTCCTGTATAGATCTGATCTGCTTTCACAGATGGAACACTTGAATCATCGGTTCTTTCTAACAAATAGAACCCATTGGCTGTAATGGTGTTATTCAAAGCAATATTCGGAGAGTTATCTTTACTTTTTAATACCCAACCATTTAAATCAATATCTTGATTGGTGTTATTTATTAGCTCAATCCATTCATCACTGGAACTCACTGATGTCCCCATCCATGCAATTTCATTGATTGCGACTGAAATCTGGATGGTTTTTGAATTCAAAGCTTTAGGCGTACCGAGTCCCCCATCATAATTGCTTTCGGAGTTTATCCAATTTGATGAATCTCCAATTGCTTTTGGATCAATTCTTTCCATTGTGGCTTTGGTTGAATTATCTCCAGCATACCACGCCCTAACATTTTCAACAGAATCGACAACTATGCCATGACTATCCAATAATTGTAAATTCTCAACGCCATTCTCCAAGCTGCCAGAATAAGTCATATCAGCAGTGATTCCAGGTACAGAAGTATCATCTGTTCTCTCCAGTAAGTAGTATGACTTTGCAGAAATACTGCCGGTTAAATCAATGGATGGAGACCCATCTGTTGCTTTAAGAATCCAGCCATCCAGATTAATTGCATTGCTGGTATTGTTATAATATAAAGCTCGATCCATTCATCACTAGATGAATTGAGTGTCCCCATCCAACTAACTTCGTTGATGACAACTTCTCTTTCTGCGTAAGCGTATGGCATTAATGCCATAAAACACAGAATAAACGTACAAAATTGAAAAAGACTTTTTTTCATTTATTCCTCCATAAAATAATGGACATCATTCATATTGTAGTAAACAATTTATGACTCGTTTCCAGGCTCTGCCTGGTAATGCACACACGGCAACTCTGCCGCCTGTTTTACTGCTTATAGTCAAAGATGAAGGATGCCAATACTTGAATTAATTCATTATTAAAATCGTATTTTCTTCTGGATACCCAGCCTCTAATTTGCTGACAGGTATCTTGATTTTTCCTTCACGAACCCTTTGTTCTTCGTTTGTCAATTTTTGTTTGACTTCATCTGGAATAATTGAATCAAAATTATGGAATGACGATATTCCAGTTGCATTTTCAAGTATCCCAAAGATGAGGTTATCACCTCCCCAATGTTCCCCCCAATCACCATTGAAGTAGTCCTGAATGGAAAGTAAAACCACTTCAGAAATATCTTTGATTGCAGAAAATACAACAGTATCAGGGGCTAAATGATTTTGATCTTTATCTACACCAATGGCTAATATATTTTCTTTTTTAGCCCTGGAGATAATGCCGATACCTGTTTCACCTGCAACATTGAAAACGATATCAGCGCCTTTATTAATAAGTTCCAGGCTTGCTTCTTCTCCCTTTGATGGATTTTTAAAATCATTAGTGTTTACAGAAAGTACCTGGCAACCCGGATTGACTTCCATAACGCCTTTGTAAAACCCAGCCTGGTATTTTTCACAAGGGAGAATGTCCATTCCAATGATAACACCCAACACATTTGAATCATTCAGTTTATCTGAAATATGATGGTAAGAATACGTAAGCAGCCCGGCGACAATGCCCGCCAGATAACCAGACTCCTGTTCTTTAAAAAGGAGACCTGCGGATTTAAGAGATGCTTGATTAAGAGCTAGGGGGATATCGATTGCACCAAAATACGTATCTTCATATTGTTGGGCAACAGGGTTGATGGCATCAGAAAGGGTAGATCCAATACAATAGATCAATTCCACACCATCTTGAGCAAGTTCACTGAGGTTTTTCACGTAATCATCACCAATGGCAGATTCCTTAAAAACAATCCGAAAGTCGAAATTTTGTTGCGCGCGAAGTAAACCATCATATGCACTGTCAATATAGGATTCATCGCCCAAGCCACCCATATCAGTCATTAATCCAATTTTTCGAATTGACTTGCAGCTTTCAACACTTGCACAATCAGAATCATTACAATCAGTGAGAAAATCACAATCATTATCCTTTGTATCGTTACAGATTTCACTGATTCCTGGTGAGACATCTGGATCATTATCATTTAAATCACCAGATACAGAAACAAGCTCTGATGCCTTGAAATACGAATCACCGGGTTGTTTTGTGGCGGTTTGAGAAATGCCGTCAGAATAGCCATCACCATCTGAGTCTTTGTACCACTCATAAGTCGTCTCTTCATCATTGTCATCATCGCTATTACATTGGATAGAAATAAAGCAAAATGAAACAATGAATAAAATACAAATAAACCTCTTAAAACATGACATAATACTTCTCCTTGTTTTTGTTACTATCTGCCTGAGCAGTTATACTTGCATTCAGGCACTAATTTTTAAGAGAAGGAATTTGCAAGAAGAAGTCCATGAAGTAGAGTTTGCATTTATTTAACTAAAAAGAAACATGATTTTCATAAAGACAAAAAGAATTAATACAATTCTCATAAAGCGAACAAATAAATAATTATACAAGTATGTTGATTCCATTTTATTGATGAAGTTGTAACTTTACTTTTCTATCTACTACATAGAATTTATGTCAAGAATTTGAAAGTAGGTATTCGATCTGACGTGAAAAGAGGAACGTTCTTAACTTATTAACTTTATTAACGACGGGAAAAGACAACCGCATCTTTATGTGAATTCACCTATGGCAATTAACTTTTCTCCTTTGATTCTCTATGGAAAATGCGCTTCTGAGAAAAAAGATTATGACCTGGCACTCTCTCTGTTGTCTTCTACTCATCCAGAACATTTATCCCTGCGTGAAAAAATTAATAAAGCCATTGACAAACGTAATGCCGCCCACAAACTATCTCAAACCTTCAAACAGATAGCGACCATCTCGATTGTAATGTTATTTTGTATTATGTCTGTGTCTTTTTTTTGGATTCAAAATGAAAGAAATAAAGCTGTTGCAGAGAAAGAACGAGCGATCAAAGTCGAGGCAATAGCTCTGGAAGAAAAAAGTCGTTCAGCTATTGCAGAAAATCGGGCTTTGGTAGAAAAAGAACGTGCAGTTCTCGCTGAAAATATTGCCATCACAGAAAAAGAAAATGCTGTTAAAGCAGAATCTTTAGTTCAGATAGAAAAAGAACGCGCAGAACGTCTCAATTATTTTACTCATATTGCCTTAGCTGAAACCAAATTTCAGCAAGCAGAAATAAAGCAAGGGTTGCAGCTCTTGAAAGAAACCCAGTCAGAATATCGTGGTTGGGAGTATGGACGTCTTTTACATCTGGCCAATCTGGATCAATTATCAATAGGCGGTCATTCGGCTGGTGTTGAATCTCTAGCTTTCAGTCCTGATGGTCAATGGGCAACTTCTGCTGCAGCAGTTTCATCAGAAGTTAAACTATGGGAACTTAAAACAGGAAAAGTCATTCGCACAATCAACTTTCACGGGGCAGCAGTGAGCTGTGTTGATTTTAGTCCAGATAGTGATCGAATTCTCACTGGCAGTTGGGAAAAAAAATCATGATTGTTGATCGACAGTCAGGCGAACTTTTGTTGGTTTTATATGGTCATCAGGGACCAATAACTGCTGCACGTTTTAGTCCTGAAGGTGATTTAGTTCTGACTGCCTGTGTTGATGGTAGTGTTCGCGTCTGGGATGCTTTTTCTGGTATGGAAAATCGAAAGTGGATGCTTTCCAATAATAAGGTTTATGATGTAGATTGGTCTCCTGACAGCGCCTATATTGCTGCTGGCGTTGAAGATGGTCGTGCGATTATATGGGATGTTCAGAATAAAGATCAGGTTTTTGCTGTAAAACGAAACAATCACGCTGTTCTCGATGTTTTGTTTTCAAAAGATGGCAGTCAATTGATTACAGGGGCTGAGGATGGTTCCATCAGAATATGGAGTTCGATTTTCGGAAAAGAAGAGGCGCATCTTAATAAACATCAGTCTTCTGTTACCAGTCTCGATCTTTCACCAGATGGCAAATGGCTGGTATCAGGAAGTATGGATCAAACGGCGATTGTCTGGAATCTATCTTCTCGCACACCGCATTTGACTGTTAAAGGCCATAATAAAGGCATTCGAACGGTTGCATTTCACCCTGGCGGACAGTTGATTGCAACTGGCGGAGATGATGGTTCTTTTAAATTATGGAGCGCGTTGAAAGATCAATCTTCAATACAGCTGAAAATCGAAAATCAAGGGATATCATCCCTGGCCTATATTCATCAAGCAGGATTAATTTTCATTGCCGGATGGGATGGCAGTTTTGCTTTGGTTGATGAACAAACCCATCAAATTCAATTTAAATGGCAACAAGAAGATATTTCAATTACTTCAGCAGTCATTAACCAGGCCAATCAAGAACTATATCTCGGAAGAAAAAATGGGAGTATTCTGGTGTGGCAAACCAATCCACCTTCTGAAATCAAGCGATTCATGGGCCATGCTGATACGATTCATGCCCTTGCCTTAAGTAACGGTGGAAAACTATTGGCCAGTGGATGCGCTGAGGGAAAAGTCAAGGTTTGGGATATCAAATCCGGAAAAAACATTCATAAATGGCAAGCCCATAGCGACTCTGTCCATGCTTTAGCCTTTAGTGCGGATAATTGTCTTCTGGCTACTGGTGGTAATGAAAATACAGAAGTTCGCTTAAGCGATAAACAGGCCAGCAGTCTCAGACTTTGGAATACAAAGAACTTTCAGGAATCACATCGTTACAGCTATGTAAAGGAGATTTCATCCATTTCATTCAGTCCGGATGGACTGTTTCTTTTAACAACCAGTTCAGAAGATCAGACCGCCAAATTATGGAAAATTGGTAAAGGTGTATCGGAAAAATCCACTTTAATTCAAACCTTTTCAGGACATACGGGCAGCGTGTTAACCGGACAGTTTACAAATGGTGGTCATCGAATAGTCACAGGAAGCAGTGATAAAACAGTGATTCTTTGGGATAGAAAAACAGGAAAACAGATTCTGGTTTTAAAAGGTAATGAAGGAGCGGTAGAAAAGATTGTCAATACACCAGAATTCAATTTAATGACTGGTTGTTCTGATGGCATTTTATATATCTGGCCTGCCTTAAACTGGAATCAATCCCAGGATATGCTGACTCAGAATAAAAAAAATATGTGGTTTCAAAAATGTACAAACTTATTGGCAGTCAACCCTCAAACACAGAACAAATTTCGAGAATATAAGATCGGCATGGTGCACTGGGCTGCTTACTCTCCATTAAATGTGGCACAGGTAAAAGGTTTTTGGGAAACAGAAGGTGTGAATGTTAAAGTGATAAACTTTTCGGAAAATTATAAACTCAATCAAGCTTTAAAAAATAGAAGTATTCATATTGCTCTGGATATGATTGGCTCATGGGTGGGAATGAATCAGGAAGGTTTGGATTTGACCATTCTTGGAGAAACAGACTGGTCCCATGGCGGCGATAAAATTATTGTCAAACAAGGTCTGAATTTTTCTCAAATGAAAGGACAGACCATTGGCATTTACCTGAATCAGCCTTCTGTGATCTTTTTTCTGTATCAATTCTTAAGACTGACCGATGTCAAACTGTCTGATATCAATTTATTGGAAATTTCACCAGAAGGTTTGAGCAATAATTTTATTTCGAATCGTTTGCCGGTAATAGTGAACTATGATCCTCAAGCGCTTCGGGCAGAGCGAAGGGGCAATGGTGTCGTGGTTGCTACCAGTGCTGATTTTCCCGGAATAATTCCTGAGGGATTTGCTATGCTCACCGATATATACCAAGTAACACCCAAAGCAGATTTGGTTCGTATTATCAAGGCCTGGTTTCGGGCAGTTGAGTGGATCAAACAAGAAGACAACTGGCAGGAATATGCAAACATTCTCAACACACATACATTTCCGGGTCTGATAGACTACTCGGATGAGGACCTGAAATCAATGCTGGCATCTGTTAAAATACATAATACTCAAACCTCACTCAAGAATAACAGTAATAATGGCGAATTGATCCACTATTTACATGATTTGAAAAAATTTCTAATCAATAGTGGGCTCATCAAAAATGACTTTTTCCCTGAAAAAATATTTGACAATTCCATATTCACCAAGGCATTAACAGATAAAAAGCTTTTGCCTGAAATGAAAGAAGAAGTCGTTCAATCGGATGCATCCAACGCTAAAAAAGTTCCGGAAAAAACGACTTCTAAAGTGCGCTTGACTTATAGTGAATGGCCCCCATTTATATCCAAAAACTTGCCACATTTGGGTCCGATTTCACAGATTGTTACCGAAGCCTTTGCGCAACAGGGATTTCAGGCGGAACATATATTTTTTAATACCTGGACAGAAGCATTTGAAAAAGCCAAAATGGATGAATTTGACGGTTCATTTATCTGGGCGATAGCACCTGAGCGGACAAAATATTTTCATTTTTCCGAACCAGTTCAGTATGATGTTTCGGTTTTCTTTCATAAGAAAGATTATCCCCTGGAATTTAATACATTCTCTGATTTAAAGGGAATTCGCATCGGTGCTTGTAAAGGATATTTCTATGGAAAAGAATTTCATCGTGCAGAAAAGGAAAAAGTTATACATGTAAAAAAATGTGATACAGAGATAGAATTATTTCAGTTACTGATAAAAGGCAGGGTGGATGCAATTCCCATTAATCTTATGACGGGGAATGACATACTCCGAAATCATTTTTCAGAAGCTGAACAACAACAGTTAACATATCACCCAAATAGTATTTATAGCAGCGGCAATAGTTTAATGGTCTCTATTGACAACCCGAGGAGAGATCAACTGATCAATACCTTCAACCAGGGTTTGAAACACATGAAACGCAATGGTCGGTTAAAACAGATCATGGAGGTATTGAGAACAGGAAAAACTGCTCCTGCTTTATCCGGGCAGAATGCAGCCAATAATAGCACGCATGAACATTCTCAAATTTCCTCGATAAAATTGGCATCAACAAACTGGCCGCCCTTTATGGGAGAGACGCTTAAAAATCAAGGATTTCTCACTGAAATTGTTATGGAGGCTTTCAAGGAAGGCGGACTTCTTGATGTTGATGTGGATTTTATGAGTTGGAATCAGGCGGTTGAAAAGTCTGAGAGCGGTGAATATGAGGCTTTGATGGCAGGATACTATAGTGATGAACGTGCCAGAAAGTATTTAATATCAACGCCAATTATGGACAATCAAGTCGCATTTTTTAAACTCAAAGGAAAAACGTTACCGCCCGCGAAAACATTGGAAGATTCAATTCCTTATTCCATTGGTGTCGTAAAAGGATATGTCTATTATCCGGAGTTTGATGCACATCCAGAATTAACGAAAATATCAGCAGAAAGTGACGCCAAAAACATACATAACCTTCTCTCAGGTAAAGTTGACTTGATTATAATGGATTTGATTCTTGCCAATTATATTGTACAGAAACAGTTTAAAGCACACCAGGATGCACTGGAGCAGTTTGGCAATTCTTTAAGTTTCCAACAACTTTATGTGATGTTTTCCAAAAGAAATAAACTTTCGTCAACTCTGCTGAAAAGTTTTAATGAAGGATTACAACGTCTGAATCAAAATGGTAAATTACGTAAAATATTGCAGGATCATGAAGTCGAAAATATGGTGCACATACCAGAAAGCAAAACGATAAGCGTGGTCAGCAATATTCAGATCCCTTTTAATGGTTTTGCTTTTAATGACAAGCCAGGGTATTTGATAGAAATCTTGAAAGCAATTTTTGAAACTCAGGGATATCAAATAAATTCAGAACACCTGACCCGAGATTTCGACACATGGTATAAATCCCAATAAATATAATGCATTGCTAAAATATTTTCAAAAATGTTTACCAATGAGTGTGAATTTGATATGAT
>Ga0272440_1002838_pt1 | contig 13292 bp, 8 predicted proteins | sample SSMMMBAug17_FD_192440 | JGI IMG/M metagenome (GOLD analysis project Ga0272440, IMG submission 192440) | Marine sediment archaeal communities from Little Sippewissett salt marsh, Falmouth, MA, United States - SSM-MMB-Aug17 | ecosystem: Environmental > Aquatic > Marine > Wetlands > Sediment ...
TTGTTTATTGATTGCTTTTTCAACCTGTTCGCGCAAAGCAAAAAGTACCTGTTTGTCTTCATGTTTATTCTTATAGGGTTCTGTCTCAATCGCTTTACCAAAAGCAACATAAATACGTTCAGGGCGTGGAATTGGTGTCAGGCCGATACCGCGTGCGATTGCTGGAATTTCTTCACCTTTTTTAATGACATATTCTAAAAGCCCACTTTTTTTTAAAACTTTTCCAGCTAGCGTATTAAGCATATCATTACGATCAATAAGAATTGAAAACGCATCATCAATGCCAATGGATGCCAGGGGAATAATGGGATACTGATGTTTAATTGCCAGGCGTGCAAAACCAGTTCGTTGCTTCCAGATCAATTGATATAATTCGCCTTTACGCTTACAAACTTCACGCCCGCCCCCAGGAAACACGATAATATTTTGATTTGATACCATGAGTTGTTCGCAATTTTCAGGTGTCCCACGTACTGCACCGATCCAGTATAAAAAATCACGCCACCCCGGTACCATATAATGAAAATGATCTGCAAGCCCCCGAATAAATATGCCTTTTTTTCGATATAACTCAATGGCATACAATGGAACGTCCAATACACCATATATGGTATGATTTGCAACAAACAATGCCGGCCTTGCCGGATCAATATGATCCAAGCCAAAAAATTTGGGTGAAAAGTATAATCGAAGCGGTGAACTAATCCGCCAAAGGGTGTTTAAGGATGGTGGGGTAAATTGAGTTGTTGGCTGCATGGGATATCCCTCATTGCGTCTTTCAAGGTAATTACCAGAAACGAGTTTATAAGATGAGGCTTTTTTAGCGTAACCTTTTTCGGGTGTTGATAAAAGTTGCGGTATATCTTTACCTTTAACTGCCATTTCAGCAATTTTTTTCTGCTGTTAATTTAATTCTATTTTGTAAATATTCATTATAATCAAAATAACTCAGATGTAAATGCATTTCTTGAGTAAATTGGGACAAGGTTCCAGATTCCATTGCGATAACTGATATTTCAACTGATCCAATGCAATGGGAATATACTGTTGAAAGGATTTTTTCCCCTTGTTTTCTGACAAGAATGAAAAAGCACCCAACATTTGAAAATTTCGAAACAGACGGCAATATCGATACGTCTCCTCAAATTGTTTTATATTGACATCAACCACTTGCCTGTATTGCTCAAGGAAATAATCAAATAACGCGTCCTGTAAATCTTTACTCAAGTTCACATATGGATCAATTAACAATGATGCCAGATCATATTGCACAGGCCCCCATCTTCCCCCTTGAAAATCAATGATATAAAATTGATCATTTGCGCACATGATATTTCGCGATTGAAAATCACGATGCATAAACCCCCAATGAATTTGTTGCATGGCGGCATTCACCAGATTGACAAACTCCGCTTCAACTTCTTGCCAGTGAATATCCAGACCAGTATAGTTCTGAAGAAAGGCATCAAAAAAATACCGACACTCATATTTGAGTATCATGTCAGCATCATAATAAGCTGTCTGCCATGTATAGCGATCATTAAATTTTTTTGCCCCCTGAACTGACAATTGAATCAATATGTCAAGCACCGATTGATACAAGGATTGGATTTGTTCACGTTCCAATGTTTTGACATAATCCTGTAAATGAACATCTCCGAGGTCTTCAACAAAAACAATACCAGAAAACAAATCATAATGAATTATTTCAGGCACCGGTATATTCATGTCAAATAAATGTTTTCCGATCTTGACAAAAGATTCAACTTCAAAACATGACTGGGATTGTTTATCTTTGTTCTCCAATTCAATTCCTGAAACACCGATTCGACTGATCCCATGATCCACCATAATTATAGATTGATGTTTTGTCCTGTATCGCCACCAGCCCCGATCTGAACCATCACCTTTCAATTTAACAGCATCCATCTTTTCTAAAGCGTGTATGCTTTTTTTATTAAATGCTGTTTGTGCCATTAAATGAGCTGATGCGCCGGCGTATCCTGATGGCGTACCAATATCTGCCCAATAATGATTTTTGACTGAATGTGCATATATAGTAAGTCCATCCTGAATCATTCTTTCATAAGCAGTAATAATACTGTAATTTGTGTTCCCTGGAATATAGTCTCCCACCAGGGCATCAACCACATGAATACCAGTAAAGGCCAGTCGCTCAGAATAATTGTCATTTCCCTGAAATGCCAATACACAATTATCAGAAACATGAACCGTGTTAAACATTGGTTCATCATGCATCACCAGTGTAACCGGCGCATCATTATTTTGATGAATTTGAAAGATCTCATTGAAATTCAAATCTGTGACAATATCGCTATTGACAATCAAGACAGGAAAGGACTTCACATGGTTCAACATGTTTTTGATTCCGCCACCTGTGCCCAATATTTCAAATTCATTGCACAGGTGAACCGGCACAGCATACTTTTGCTGGTTAATAAAATTATGTAAATCTGATGCCAGATGATGCGAATTGATGACAATATCAGTAAAACCATCAGCAATCAGGCACGAAATGGTGCGATGTATCACAGGTTCACCATCAATTAAAAATAAAGGCTTAGGGCAAATCTGACTATGTGGGGCCAATCGTGTTCCCAAACCGGCTGCGAGTATCACTGCCTGTTTCATTTTGATAATACCGCCAGATAATGCTGAATTTTTTGATCAAAAAAGTGAATTTCATCAACACTTTCCTTACCTTTGATATTGTGATAATTAAAATAATTTATCGCGTTTCTAAAAATAATCTTAGATACAGACTCAGTGAGATCAATGTCGGTTCGTTTATAAAGTTTATTGCCCATTGCATGCATTTTTTTGATACATTCTTTTTCATCAAGTTTATCCTGATGATTTTCCATAAATACATCCAATGCAATCCGATATGATTGAAAATACGATTTTAAAAACAGCGCGAAATAGCCCAGTTTTCGATATCCAACCGATGTAACATTATAGACATCTGGTAATTCCGAATGGGGCATAACAATGGCATCATCAACAAAGGCTTTCAAACTGGTTCGAATATAGTCTTGATTGGTTTTATCTGCATCATATGCGAACTCATTTTTGAAAAATTCTTTTAAAAAGTCATAGGTTTCATAGAGGTCATCCTCAGAAAATTGAAATGCATCACGTGACAAAATTGCAAGTGATGTATAAGCTGCTGGAATAAAAAAACAAATACAGATATTTTTATAATAATCAAGTTGATGCCTTTTATGTGCGTTTACACGAATACGAGAGTCTCCCAAAGCTTCACGTACATTGCTGACTTCAAGCTTTTCAATAATTTTTCTACTGGCATAGGTTTCCAGTACATTATCAACAATCTGTACATAATTGATCAGTGTTTCTGACAGTTTGACATTGAGCGAAACCAGATAATTCAGATAGGTTTCAATGCGGTTTGCAAATTCACTTTTTGTAAAGCCCTGAAGTGGACAGTTTAGCAGTGCAGAAGCAACCAGCGCATAGGGTGTAACTACAGAGACTTCATTGATAGAGTTAATCAGGCGATGACCAATATTGCGACACAACACCTGATATTCGTTTGTTGTCATGTCTTCAATGGGAGTATCGAAATTTTTTAAGATTTCTTTTAATGAAATGGGTTGATTAAACTGTACATAAATGCGTCCAAAACGTCGGGACAAAAATTTTCTGGCTTTAAGAACCTGGCTCAAGCTTTCCGGTTCTTTCTGATGACCTTCAATCTCACTGATATACGCTTTTTCCTCAATTATTTTATCATAGCCGATAAAAATGGGAACAAACATAAGGTCCGGGCACATGCCATGTTTGTATGCATCCAGAATAATGGAAAGCAATCCAAACTTGGCCAGATTCAGCTTTCCTGTTCGACTTCGCCCCCCTTCAATAAAGAATTCAATATTAAAGCCTTCCTTTAAAACAGTATTGACATAAGCGGCAAAAACTTTTGAATACAACATGGCTCCGCGAAAGGAACGTCTGAGAAAAAAAGCCCCGCCCCCCCGAAATATTGGCCCTAAAGGCCAAAACGAAAGATTTTTACCCGCCGCAATCAAGGGACATGGCATGTTATTATGATACAATACATAAGAAAGAATGAGATAATCAATATGACTTTTATGGCAGGGAGCGAGAATTAATGGTCCTTTTTGAGATGCCTGCTTGAGAACACTGATCATTTCCTGGTTATACTCGAATCCCTCAAACATGTTATGCGCAATCCATCCCACTGACCATGAAAACAACTGAATCCAATTGTTACTCATTTTGGCAGCTATTTCTGTAAGATAACTATCTGCTTTTTTATAAACCGCCTGAATCGGAACTTTTCGCTGTGTTGCATATTCTTCAAGAAAATCTTGAAAATCAGCATGACGCAGGATGCTTTCTTTGAGTTCTTCATTGGTTTTAAGGGTTGGGCCGACAATACTCTGGCGGTGTCGATTCAATCGATTAATCATTTCCTGTCGCACAAGATACGACAAATGTTCGACACTCCGATTATGATTTTCTGGCTCCCGAATGAATTTTAAAAGATTGAATGGTTCAGAAGTTTCAACAAAGACATTCTCAGGTCGTTTGAGCAACATATACATTCGTCTGAGATTACCCGGATTTTCCTCTGTGCCAAATATTAATTCAATCAAGTTACGTTGAGACTTATGCGCTTTCCGACTGAACAATATCCATTGCGGAACCAAAAAAATTGGACGATCCATTGATTGTTGAATCTCAATCAGGTATTGAATAGGATCAACCTTTTCCTTTACCAACCGACGATAAAAACCACCTGGCTCCAGCAATGAGAGAAAACAACTTCGCCCACTTAAGATTTCATCACGAATATAGTGCGTATGAAATGGATTGGGGCGGTGCCATTTTTTGAAAACATGATACAGCCATGACATTAAAGCCTTAAATACTCGTGAAAGGGGCTGCCACGCAACAATTTTATAATCCAGAGCAATTTCAGGAAAAGGTAGACCTTCCTTTTGATAGCGACTGTGATAAAATAAAAAATCAAAAGTGCTTTTATATTTTGTGGTGTAAACAATGTGCCCTTTTTCCTGAAGTTCTTTCAGATGGTCAGTTTGTTCAGAACCGACACGTATGCCGGAAAAAAATATCTGAAGAGCCTTATTGGCAAAATAGCCTATATATCCGGGCAATAGACATAAATAACTGGATGTCTGGACAATGCGGCCAAACAAAGCGTTTAATCGTGGAAAACGTGTTGATTTCATGGCAGATCTCCTTAATAAAACAAGATACTCTGAATTTTATTAAAAAACTATTTCAGTTTCTTAAATTCATTATCAATTATTCAATGTCATTTGTCAATTATCAATTCAATTGAGAGCAGTCAAAACATCAATTATTAAAATATCATAAGACATACTAATATGTTATGATAAAATTATATTTACCCCTTGTAAATTTTAAGTCTTTATTGATTTTGGGCTTGCTTTAAGTGAAATGCTATGCTATTGAGTCCTGAATATTTAAGTGAATAATTATATTTAACGAATTCGCAAAAATTGTAAGCGACATATTCCAAAAAGAATATACGCAAGACGATTTCAACAATAAGAATGTGATGCTGACAATTTTTTAGTTTTAATTGATAAAAGGAGGAAGATTATTTATGAAAACCTTAATTGGTGGCGCAATTGCGGCTTTGTTAGGACTCATTGGTTTAGCAATTTGGTGGCAGCCCTTTTTACAGTTACTGGCCGGAACCATTCCTGTCGGTTTATTATTGGGTGGATGCCTGGCTTTATATCTTGGCCTTGATGAGCTAAAAGATACGTGGCGACAAGAAGGATTCGATGCTGGAGATGACTCGGACAGCCTGAAGCAAAAGCTGGAAGAATTGGAAAAGGAAAATGAAGCCTTAAAAGCCAACAAATAAAATTTTATCATTAATTTTTTAAAAAGCCCTATGAGAAGAAATAATGCTTTATTCATAGGGCTTTTTTTTGTGTTGAAAGGAAGTGAAAATGGAACAAACGCTCTCTATTATCAAACCTGATGGTGTCAGTCGCGGTTTAATGGGTGAGGTCATCAAACGATTTGAATCCAATGATATTCGGATTGCAGCCATGAAAATGGTTTGTTTGACACGTTCGCAGGCTGAGGGTTTTTATGCTGTTCACAAGGAAAGACCATTCTTTGACAGTCTGGTTACATTTATGACATCCGGTCCTATTGTCGTAATGGTTCTTGAAGGCGATGATGTCATTGCTAAAAACAGAACCTTAATGGGTGCGACGAACTATGAAGAAGCCGCTGAAGGAACCATTCGAAGAGATTTTGCCACAGATATTGAAAAAAATATCGTTCATGGATCCGACGCGCCTGAAACAGCAGCGTTTGAGATAAACTATTTTTTTAATACTTTTGAGATGATGTCCCAATATTTCAATTAATTGTTTGTTTTTTTCAGACTTGTCTGGCAGGTATTGCCTGTCGGACAGGTTTGCCTGTCAAAACAGGCCAACCAGTTTTCTAACAAAAATATACCATGAATCAAACAACACAACATCGTGTCAACCTTAACAATATTGCAATAGTCCTGAATCAACCGAGATTTCCTGAAAACATAGGCTCGTCAGCCAGAGCCATGCGAAATATGGGGATCAACAGGCTGATTATCGTTTCCCCACAAAACTGTGATCTTACCAAAGTCATGAAACTTGCAACGCATGCTTCCTATGATATCATAGAAAACATGATTGAATATCATTCGTTGGAAGAAGCATTGGCATCATTTAATTACATTGTTGGCACCACGGCACGATTGGGTGGCTATCGGTTTGATGTCCAGTCACCAAATTCTTGCGCCAAACATTTAATAGAAATGTCTCATCATAATGATATTGCCATTGTGTTTGGTCCTGAAGACAGGGGATTGACAAACAATGAAGTTAAACAATGTCATGCGCTGGTCAATATTCCCACAGCCAAATTTTCTTCGCTTAATTTATCACAGGCTGTAATGGTGTTTTGTTATGAACTGTTCATGGCACGTCGTGAATCAAAAAGACCTTTTGTTCCCAGACTGGCTGATCACCACGAGCTGGAAAGAATGTATCAACGTCTTGAAGATGTGCTAACCCGAATTGATTTTATTAATCATGAGAACCCTGATCACTGGATGAATAATATCCGACGTTTTTTTTCACGTCTTCAAATTCGGTCTCGTGACGTTCGGGTTATACTTGGTATATGCAGGCAGATGGATTGGTACGTGGGCCATCATTGCATAAAATAGTCCTAAACTTTCTGTATTTCAGTTCTTCCAATAAGACCAGATGGCCGAACAATGAGAATTAAAACAAGGAGAGCAAAAGCGAAAACATCCTCATAATCACTTGAAACATATCCAGTCGCAAAGCTTTCAGTCAGTCCCAGGATTAAACCACCTAATACAGCACCCGGAATGGAGCCAATCCCCCCCAAAACAGCAGCGGTAAAGGCTTTAATTCCTGCAATAAAACCAATATAAAAATTTATTTGCCCAACATGGGTGGCAATCAAAACACCCGCAATCGCTGCCAGTGCTGACCCAATGACAAAGGTTGCAGAGATCATGCGATTAATATCAATCCCCACCAGCATGGCCATTTTTTTATCCTGTGCTGTGGCTCGCATGGCTTTACCAATACGCGTATATTTGATCAAAATTGTCAGGCAAATCATAACAAGTATTGTTGTGATCAAAATAATCAGTTCAGGGCCTCCAATCATATAATCAATAAGGGAAAGACATTCAAAGTCTGGCAGAAATGATGGAAATGGCATAAAATCGGATGTCTGGGCCAGCATGACGTAATTCTGTAAAAAAATGGACATGCCGATGGCACTGATTAATGGTGATAGACGCGGCGCATTACGAAGGGGTTTATAGGCAATTTTTTCCAGTGTATACCCATAAGCAGATGAATACACTATTGCCACAAGCATGGCGGTAAAAAAAACAGACATGCCGGCATAACCATTCATGGTCATGATTCCGGATATGATGAGTGCTGTAAAAGCACCCAACATATATATTTCGCCATGGGCAAAATTTATTAACTCAATTATCCCATAAACCATTGTATAGCCCAGGGCAATTAACGCATAGATACTGCCTCGCGTCAATCCGCCCAGCAACAATTCGATAAAATACAGGATTGAATCTGTAAAATTTTCGGATATCATTTTTCTACTTCAACATATTTACCATTCTGCACCTGATACATGGAAAAGCCAACCCCTAAAGCATCACCTTTTTTATCAAACCGAATTTTTCCCAGAGGCGTCTCTACAAACTCATTTTGAAGTGCTTTTCTTAAAGCTTCATATTTAGTGGTACCTGCTTTTTCTATGGCATTCAACAGGGCCTGGGTGGCTGAATATGCATTCAGAAAAAAAGCACCCGGATCTTTACCAAATTTTTGTTGATGATCATTTGTGGCTTTTTTGGTTAATGGATGTACTGAAACATCTTTGGGGCCAGAAGCATAAACGCCCTCAGCATATTCTTTGGCAACCTTAATAAAGGTGTCATCTTTAACACCATCATCAGAAATAAAAATGGTATCCATTCGTTTTTTTCGCATCCCACTAACCAGCTTCGATGCCTCAGGATGGTACCCCCCGAAAATGACTGCTCCGGCTTTAGATCGTTTAATTTTCCGGATAACAGCGGAATAATCTACCGCTCCAGGTGTTATTCCCTCATATAATACAACTTTTGCTATTCCCGAAGTCACAATAAATTTTCGGGCATATTCAGCTAATCCTTTACCATAATCACCTTTGTCATGAATTACAGCAATTTTTTTTATTTTCAGCGTACTTAAAGCAAAATCAACCTCTAAACGCGCCTGGGCATCATCTGAGGCAATTGTGCGATAAAAATTTGGATAATTGCCACTCTGAGTCAAACCTGGATTTGTTGCAGATGGTGACATGGTAACAATATTCATATCTTTATAAATTCCCAGGGCAGCTTTGGTAGCACCACTGCAAATATGACCCATTACCACATGAACCCCTTTAGAAACAAGGCGTGTAGCAGTATTCGTTGCCAATTCAGGCTTACAGGCATCATCTTCCGCCCATATAACAACTTTCTTTCCCAATACTCCGCCTTTTGCGTTTATGGCTTCTACAACAAGTTCAGCAGCCTTCACTGATGGCAGCCCATAGGATGCAAGATCGCCACTATGTGCACCAGCTACGCCTAGATTGATTGTATCATCAGCTATGGCATTCGCGCAAAGAATAAAAATGGATAGAATTGAAATTAACTTAAAGATGTGTCTCATAATAATCTCCTTCATTCGTTTTTAAGCGATGTTTTTAATGATAGCAATCAATTATTTAAAGTGATTACATCATATTGTCAATTAATAATTGATGTTTCGCCCAAAAAAAAAAGCCGGCGCATTGTCCGGCTTTTTTTACGTTTATTAACGATATTCTCGTTAATAATAATTATATTTTTCAAATCAATTAAATCGAATATTTTTGTTCACACTAAATCACACAAGAGCAATTTGAAATTTCACTATATACTGTCTCATCATTATCATGGATTTAATGTGCATGGCTGCGGGCTACATGCCTGTGCAGGGCCAATTTGTTCAAGAATTTCCTCTTCAGTGTATGTTACTATTTTAGGCGGTGTATATTCTTGTTTTTTAGGCTGATCTTTTTTGGTTTGTTGATTCACTTTATTTTCCAATGTTCATCTCCTTTTAATTTTTTTGAGAATTTCAACAATTGCTTGATACAATCAAGCATTTTTAACCCTATTCTGTTTATTGAAAACTGGTTAGTTGTTGCAGCAAATAGATAACATCACCGACATTTACTTCACCATCCCCATTGGCATCATAATTAATACCATCATCATCTGTTTCTCCGCTTCGTGTCGCTTCAGAATTGACAGAACAAATTCTTTCATTGTTATTCAAATCAATTTCGACCAGTTGATAATAATAATCTTTTCCCGTCTCAATCTGATAATCTTTATATGCATAACTTTGACCCACAATAGAACTACCAGTGGCAGGTATAAGCCGATTTGTGATTGTTGAATAGATTCCATTTTTGGACTCGCTGCGTTTCAGAATAAATCCTGCAGTATCTATTTCTGATGTTGTTTGCCATTGGATAAGATTGTGATCAGATTTTGAAATAGTTGAGAATTCTGACAGCTTAACGAATAAGTTTTCAGTTATATTGAAAGTCACGGTTTCTGTATCAGTCAGGCCGCCGGAATCTTTTAATGTCAACGTAATTACCGAAGATGTCAATGATTCAGAGGATGGCATAATAATCAGGGAAATCGCTTTTGGCTCACCAGCAGTCAATGCTGTAATCGTGTATGTTGTTGTCGAACCATCTGTTGATGTAATTGTTGTAGACTCTATCATTGTTTCATCATATGGATACGCAATTGTTCGCGTATATTCGAGTGTCGTGGCTTTAATATTATTTGACGATACAATTAATTGAATATCACCACCTTCTTTATCATATATGTCAAAAAGTAATTGTGGTGCAATGGGTGTATATTGCCCGGCATCTGACTGCATTGTTCCCGATAATATTTTTGCCTCACTCACGAGAAATTGTTGAATTTCAGGTGCAGTATTTGAGATATAATTTATTGTTGTTTTTGCATTTGGAGAGCTGCCGTCAGTGGCATTACCGAGTGCATCCCTAAATAAAACGAACACAATTTGATTTCCATATACAGGTTTGAGTTCAAATTGAGTTGTGGTGGCATACGGCTCCCATGTACCTTCTCCAAAGTTTGAATTACTAATATTCATTTGTGTGGGATTTCCATCAGCGTATAAACTCAAAGTAACAACCTGCTGACTGGTAGTTGCGGGACCTATGACACTGACATTTGTTGGGGCTTTGATATCAATATAATAAGGACCTTTATGGGTTGTTGATGTCATTGAATAACCCGTCATAAAATTCCCTGTCTGTGCTGCAATATGAAAATAGTATGCAACAGCACTGTTTGTTGATTGTCTGACAAAGTTTTCAAAATCTTCACTTCGTATCGATGTCAGACTGGTCGTATTATCAAAGTCAGTTATTTTGTATGCTTCAGATGTGCTAAATGCATAAAAATAATTCACAGCACCTTCATACGCATTCCAACTCATTGATATTTCAGTATCAGTATCATAGCCATTCAGTTGATGTGACGTTGAATGAACATTCTGAATACTATCCGCTGCAGCGCATATTGTTACGATACTCATAAAATAAGTGATCATTAATGCGCATACTATCTTTGGGGATACTTTCATTATATTTTCTCCTTCCTTAATTGATAAAAATTTAGTGCGTGTTTTACACGATATTTTCTTGTATGGTACATCATACTTCATAAACTGATATCAAGCACAGCCCCGGTAAAAACAGTCAAAATATCATTATAATCCTCGGATAAAGAATTACCATTTGCATAAAACCGATTGATACTGCCATCTTTACTCACAAAGTGCAGTACATATTCTATTCCTGCTTCAAGAGAGTTAATCTCAAAAGTTCCGTCAGATGAAACAAAAACCTGACCTTCTATTCTAAATGTCGTGTTATTATATACATTTAATTTAATTTGCACCCCGCCGGTATTATGCAATATTCCAGAAATTTTTGTATCATTTCCTTTTGTCAGCGTAAAATTTGCATCGGATTTTCCAATATTCAGCCCAGTCAAAGGTGCTGGTTCAGGATAATCTATTGGATAGACAGATACGATATAGTCATTGGCATCACTACTTAATAATGCATCAAATGAATAATTGCCATCTGAATCTGTCCGGGTCATTTCGTTTGAAACATTTAAGGTTGCTGAATTTAATACGACAAGCGTCCCATTGGGCGTTGAGCCATCTGATGTACCCACAGTCCCTGAAATACGACCCCCTTCGATTAATGTAAAGTTTTGCGTATCTGGTGGAGCGATTCCTGTTCTGGTTTCATTGGCATACGTATATGTGTCCGGAATGGCTGTGACCACATAATCATTCGCATACGGTAAACCATTAACCTCATACTCCCCTTTATAGTTGGTCAATATATCAAAACGTTGAAATTCTTTTTCAACCGAATATACTTGAAGCAAAACATCGGGCAGCGGTTCGTTTTTATTGTTTACGACAATGCCACTGATATATCCAGCCGCTTGCGTTAATGTTATATCAAGTGAAACATCAGATGTAACAGGTATTTCCTTAATTACGCGTTCATAATTTAGATCGGTTTCAACGACTAACTCATAATCATTCACTGTATCACCTGGAACGCCATTGAAGACAAACTTACCAGACTTTGTTGTTAAAGACCAACGATCGTAACCTGAGACAGGAGATCGTAGGAATACATCTGCGCCATTTATGTTTGCCCCCTCATATGTTACTGTGCCTGATACGCACCATCCTGAAGATAATGCTAAATTTATGGAACTATCCTGCGTAAAATCATACGCCTGTATCGTTTTTGTTTTGGGTATTAATGAGGAAGTGACACCTGGGTCTGCCGTAATACTGTAACTTAAATTTCCAGGTAAACCCATTATTGAATAAGTGCCATAGCTGTTTGTTCGACTTATGATGTGAATATTTTCTGATTGATTGTCAACCATTACCATCACGTTGGCTAAATTTTCACCCGTGGAATTTTTTACCAAGCCAGATATTTTTAAACCGGTTACAAGTTCAATAATTATAGATGTTGATCCACCTTGAACTGATGCAACCTTTGTTGCGTCTGCTATATCTCTTGTATGTATCGCACCATCTTTAAAAATATATGGAGGTTCATCTTCAATAAAAGCTTGAACAATAAAATCTGATGCCTGGCTTAAACCATCAATAGCAAAATTTCCATTTTCATCAGGTATTGCATAACCCCACGAATTTGTCTCATTTGACCAAGCTTCTACTTCTATGTCAGAAAATTCAACGTCATCAGGTTTGATAATTGAACCATCAATATAATTTCCTTCAGCCATTTCAAAATTAACGCCTGTCTTATTTTCTTCACTCAGGTCAACCGGTTCTGCATCTTTCATACTTTGCTGGTTGTCATAGAATACTGTCTCATAAATATCTGAATTAACAACGACGATGTAATCATCTCCTGGCAATAGACCACTGATTGTATATGGATAATCACAATCGCCTATATCAGTGCATTGCTCATCAACAGTTATCATTGCTGCACTGTTAATTTGCAATGAATCAGAAAAG
>Ga0272440_1002839_pt1 | contig 13291 bp, 8 predicted proteins | sample SSMMMBAug17_FD_192440 | JGI IMG/M metagenome (GOLD analysis project Ga0272440, IMG submission 192440) | Marine sediment archaeal communities from Little Sippewissett salt marsh, Falmouth, MA, United States - SSM-MMB-Aug17 | ecosystem: Environmental > Aquatic > Marine > Wetlands > Sediment ...
GGGCTTAAAACTTATTAAATATTTACCCAGGGCGTTGCCCTGGGCTGGTATGTTGCCGCCCTTTCAGGGCTAAGAAAAAAAATGTATACACTTATAGACCTATCCGATCCATAAATCATTTTTTCAAAAATTTTTTATCAAGGAAAAAAATATTCAATCGATTGAATCGTATCATTATCAAAAAAAACTATATTAATTATCGTTCAACTTTGTTTTTTCACATACTGCAAGGAATGACGTTGACAAGCACAGACTCTCATCTCAAATGATTGGAAAAATCAAAGTAGGATGGTCATAAATATTAGCCTGGCAAATAGATATTATGTCAAATAAAGCTTTACAAGATGAGCAAACAGCAATAGCAATCACTTCTTCAACAGTCCATCAGAAAATCAAAGATGACGACATAGCGTTGAACTCATTTTTGCCTCTAAAAAAAATGAATGCAATGATAGAAAAATTTCTGTCTCATCCTTCATTGTTGATTGGTGATTGTTTTATTGCAATTTTAAAAGAATGTTTTTCACTGGTTTATGCGCGTTTGATGTATCAAAACAAGAGCCAGGATTGGATGATTCTTTCTGAATTTTGTGAAAATACAATTGTTGATGAAACAATGACAGAAAAACAAGAATTCAACTTTTCAGTGTCATCCGACATGCGCTATTGTCTTGAAATCAGATATTCAAAAGCCCTCCAAACAACTTCTCAAAAGGAACTATGCCGCTTATTGCTGCTTATATTTTCTCTTTGTCATCAATATAGCAATGGTCGCAAGCAAATTGCCTGTTCAAAAACCAATATCCCGGAAAATGATTTACTGCCAGTCTGGAATGATCTGGTAGGCAATCAGATAAAAGATCATCTGTGCAAATATACCGACTTATGCCGGTACTCAGACACTGTATTGGTCATTGGTCAAACCGGAACAGGAAAAGAACTGGTCGCCCGATCCATTCATAAGATTTGGGACAGGCCTGGTAATTTTGTTGCCATCAACTGCGCGGCAATACCAGCAGACCTTTTGGAAAGTGAATTATTTGGTGTAATAAAAGGAGCTGCAACAGGCGTTCAATCGCGAGAGGGTTATTTTTTTAAGGCACAGCAAGGAACATTATTTCTAGATGAAATATCAGAAATGCCAGTTGCACTTCAAAGTAAACTATTGCGAGTTATTCAAGAAAGAGAATATTTTAGTGTAGGATCGACACAGGCGCAAAAAGCTGATGTCAACATTGTTGCCAGTACCAACCAATCACCTGTTTTATTACTGTCAGGACAGATGCGCACTGATTTATATTTCAGATTATCTCAAACCATTGTCACATTACCGCCACTGAAAGAACGTTCTGATGATATAGCCAGTTTGAGTCAGTTTTTTTTGAATCAACTTGAAAATCAGCTTTCACGTGGTATTCAAGGATTAAGTGTTTCAGCACTTGACCTTCTAAAACAATATAATTGGCCAGGAAATGTTCGAGAATTGCAGCATATACTTAGATATCTATATATAAATGCTCCTGAAGGCGGATTGATTCAAAGTATTCATTTGCCTGATCAATTTCATCAAATCGATGATATTCCAGAGACCGGAACGCTTCCAGGTATAGTGAAAATGGTTGAAAAAAAAGTCATTATGCGGGAACTCGAACGATTAAAAAATGTGAGCAATGCTGCAAAAATTTTGGGTTTAAGTGAAGGATATTTATATCGAAAAATTAAACAATTGGGGATTAAATGGAAACGTTAAACAGACTATTTATGATTGTATTCATTGTCTGCATGCCATCTATTTTGCTTGCAGAAATAGAAAGAAAACAACTTGAAGAACTGGAAAGTTATGGTGTTGTTGGCGGTGTTGTCAAGCCTGTGCGACGAGCCAAATTATCTTTTGCTCAACCAGGCGTTTTGATCAAAGTTCCTGAAGAAGGACAGATCATTCAAAAAGGATTCATTGTTGCCAAACAAGATGACAGGCAGGGACAAATTGGTATGGCTGAAGCTGAAGCTGCTGTTGAAAGCGCACGCCTGGCCATTGAAACCGCCCAACATGAAAAAGCAAAAACTGAACGATTATTAAAAGAAAAAATTGTGGCGCCAATTGCGCTGACTGAATCAAATTTTGCGCTTAAAAAAGCAGAAGCGCAACTTAAAATTGCTGAGGCTGGTTATGTTGCTGCCAGATTAAAACTCAAACAATGCCAGTTGATTGCCCCTTTCAAAGGGGTAATTGTTGAAGTCCTGGGCACGATTGGAGAACAGTCAGGACCTGGCAATCCGGTTGCAGAGATTGTTGATTTAAGTTGTCTTGAAATCAGTGTTGATATTCCTCTCAATTCTACAAAAAATATAAAACCTGGTTTGCAAACAGCTATTTTAATCGGTTCTAAAAAAGTGGGCAAAGCTGAAGTTAAAGTTATTCTACCATTGGTTGATCCAGCCAGCGGTTTAAGACGAGTCATATGGCGAGTAATTCAAGCAGATGAGATGTTAACCGGAAGACATGTGACATTAGCCCCCTGGAATAAATAGGAAACAATTATGAAATCATTGAAATTTTTCGTTATCATCCTTATGGTTTATTATTCAACCTCATCCTTTGGACAGGAAACTCACCTATTGACACTTTCAGACTGTCTAAAAATTGCCCATCAACATAATCCTGAACTCTTAACCTACAGGGAAAGTTTGATTGCGTTACAGCATAAAGAGAAATCGTTATTTAAAGAGATGTTACCAGATGTTTCAGCCAGTTGGTCAGGAAAAGAAGTATATGAAAATTATACAGATTCATATGTTGCATCGGTTTCAATTAATCAGTCACTATTTCAGGGAAAACGTGCTTTCACAAGCTGGAAAATGTCTATTTTGGATACAAAATTTGCGTCACTGGATTTAATTCGTCAATACCAATCCATGACATACCGCGTTAAAACAGCATGGTATGAGCTATTGAAAACAAAGGCTTTACTTGAAGAGTCCAATCAATCGCTGGAAAGACTCAAGCAGCATGCATCCAATGCAGAACATTTTTTTAAAGAAGGCTGGATTTGGCGAACCGATGTTCTTGAAGCTCAGGTTAAGGTTGCCAGGGGTGAACAGGCAAAAATTGTTGCTGAAAACAATGTCGCCAGAGCCATTGCCAGGCTCAATATATTGATGCATCGTGATGTTAATGCCACAATAAATGTTCAGGATGAATTAAGCTGGAGCCCACATGAGTGGTCATTTGATAAAGCCAAAGATTGCGCTCTAAAAAACAGACCCGATCTGATTCAAGCTCAATTAGATCTTAAAAAGAATCAACATTTATTAACCATTGAACGTTCTTCGTTTTATCCAAATATTTCAGCACAGGCATCATGGAAACGATCCGATCGAAATTTGGATATGCATACAGGGGTTGAAGATTTGGCGGCACAAGTAACAGCTTCATGGTCAATTTGGGAGTGGGGGAAAACTGTTGAGTCTGTGGCTGCTGCAAAAAGTAATATTCAAAAGAGCAAATTGTCGATCCAAAAAACGAAAGATCAACTCTTATTGGAAATTCAGGAAGCGTGGCTTTCGCTTCAGGAATCAGAAAAAAAAGTCAACGTTTTGGAACAGGCATTGGCTCAAGGTGAAGAAAACTACAGAGTTAATATCATTCGGTACAGGGAACGATTGGGTACTGCTAAGGATGTTCTGGATGCTCAGGATTTGTTAACATCTACACGAGAAAGTTATATAACTGCCTTAGCTGCTTATCTTTCTTCCTTGGCAAGTTTGGATTATTCTGTGGGTATGAAAAAGTATGATATTTTTCAGAAATGATGAGTAGGGGTTCCCTTGAGGTTCCCTGTATGATAAAAATACCGCATAGGTTTAGCGATATATTTTCATTAGCATTCTATGCTGCATACATTAGGACAAAAAATATGACATCCAACAATCACGAACCAAAACCAGCACAACCTTTTTCAAAGCAAGGTCAGACGTCAGATCAAAGCGTTCAACCAAACTCACTATCGCAACCTCAGCCAAAGCAAGCTCAGGCTTCAATTCAAACCAATAAGCCAAAACCCTTACCCCAGGCTGCAAAAGCAAAACCTATACATCGAATGCCGCCTGCAATGGAAATTCAACAGCTCAGGCAAAAGCTTCAACGCTTAGAGCTTGCGATGGAAATATCACGCCAATTTAGCGCTACCCTTGATGTTGATAAATTAATGCAAACTATTCTGGACAAGGTTGCTCATGTGACCAATGCTGAAGCGGGTTCTTTTTGGATTAAAGAAAAACAATCCAACAATGCTATCTGTCATGTAGCTTGCGGTCCGGTTCAAGATAAAGTTTTAGGATTAAAACTCAAACAAGGAACAGGTATTGTTGGTTGGGTTATTGAAAACAAACAAAAAACTGTGGTATTTGATACCACTTTAGATGACCGCTTTTTTAATAAGGTGGATGAAAAAGTAAAGTTTACAACAAAATCCATGTTATGTGTTCCCTTATTGGTTAATAATGAATGTGTTGGTGCTATTTCGCTGCTCAATAAAAAAACACCTCAAGGACAGTTTAATCAGCAAGATGTTGAAATGCTCGAGTTACTTGCTATGAGCGGCGCTATTGCCATTAAAAATGCTCAATTATTTCAAAGCGAACGAAAAATTAAAGAACTAAGAACATTATTAACCATCAGTAGAGAAATATCATCGACATTGGATCTGGATCGTGTGCTTTTGGCGATTGTCAATCTTGGAAGCCAGGTTATTGATTACAAAAGGGCTATCATTGGTTTACTGGATTTTAATAACAAACTCACTCTTTCAGCAGAAACCAATGTGGCAGAACCTGACATGACAGAATCTCAAAACAAACAAATCAAAGCCATTATGAAATATGTGCTGGATTCCGAAAAGCCCATTCATGTAGTTAATTTTCAAAAGGATAAGCCCCCCAAAAACATTCCAAAAGATGTGATCAACTATCTTGATACCTTTGAATTAAAATGTATATCAGTCATGATTATGGCTGATGCTGAAGGCCAATTGGCTGTCATCAGTATGGAAGGAACATATCATTCTTTGGTTTCAAAAGAATCTACTGATGTTATTGATATTGTTGTTAATCAGGCCACTGTGGCCATTCGGAATGCCCAGTTATATAAAAGCTTGCCCTCCAAAACATTAACCGGAAAACTAAAATCAAGTGTCAAAGAATCTGGTCGATCCTGGAAAAAAAGAATTATTTTTTTAATTGTCTTAGCTTTGTTAATCGTTTTAATGAATATCGTTACCATGAAAGAACGTGTTACAGGTGTTGTTGAAGTGATCCCATCTCACATTATGAAAGTAACTGCCATGACAGATGGTGTCGTTCAGTCTGTTGATTTTAATGAAGGTGATCTGGTGAAAAGCAATCAAAAAATCATTGCTTTAGATAGTAGTTTGCTTGAACTGGAACGACAAAAAATTATTAAAGATATCAATATTCAAACCGGAGAATTAAGGCGGCTTCAAAGCGAAGGAAATCCATTTGAGGTTCATTTAAAACAATTGGAAATTGAAAAACTGAACCATCAATTTCAAAGCATCAACAAACAGCTTTCATTTACAACAATTACTCCATTAACAGATGGTCGGGTGCTGACACAACAAACCGGTCAATTAATCAATAAACAGGTGATGAAAGGTGAAATCTTAACAGAAATTGCTGTGAACGACAGCAAAATGATTGAAGTGCTTCTTGCAGAGCCAGATGTTTTAAAAGTTAAGCCGGGTCATCAGGCCTATATTACTTTACAGGCTTTTCCAGATTTTCTCATTCATGGACAAGTTCAATCAGTATCATGGACCATTACTGAACCAGAGACTGAAGATGAACCCATTGGATATAAGACGTGGATAGTTGCAAAAAACATTGATAAACATCCTGATATTCGTTTTGGTATGACCGGAAGAGCAAAAATACTCACAGGTAAGAAAACAATCTATGAAATTTATTTTAAACCATTCTTTGACCGGATTATTACCGAATTTCGTTTAAAATTTTCACTACCTTATGAATCTGAAAGTGGGAATAATCCATCATGAGTGAACTTCTGTCGTCATTACGTTCTGATCTTGTTGTTCGGAAACAGACCATTGGACATCAAAATTCATATATAGCCATTATTAAAGATCCGGTGAAAAAGAAATACTTTCGCTTTGAAGAAGAAGAATATTTTGTTTTAAAACAACTGGATGGTCAAACGACTTCTGAAGAAATTGCCAACAGCTATAACAAACAATTCTATGATAATCTGACAGGCGAAGATATTGATGAATTTGTTTCGTCTATCAAATCCAATGATCTTTTGGAAAAAGATTTTTCAGAATTAAATACCTTTTTATATGAACAGCTTAAAGAAAAACGAAAAAGTAAAATAAGACAGGCTAAAGGTTCTGCCTTGTATTTTCGAGTTCCGGTTGTTGATCCGGATCTGTTTTTTTATAAAATTATGCCATTTATTCGCTGGTTTTGGTCGTTTCCTGTGATAACAGTAATGAATATTTTTATGATATCTGCGATAGTGGTTTTGTTTCAGAACTATGCTGATTTTAAATTAGGAATGGCCCATATTTTTGATTTTTCCAATCAGTCTTTATTACAATTATTTGCATTATGGGCTACAGTCATGAGTGTTATCGCCATTCATGAAATGGGACATGGACTGACATGCCGCAGATTTGGTGGAGAATGCCATGAAATTGGTTTTTTGTTCATGTTTTTCAACCCCTGTATGTATGCCAATGTCAATGATGCATGGTTATTTGAAAACAAAAAACACAGATTGTATGTGACTTTTGCCGGATGTTTTATTGAATTTTTAGTGGGAAGTATTGCTGTATATGTATGGGTGATGACCCAACAGGGGGCTTTACTCAATATGTTGGCTTTTAAAGTGGTTGTGGTCTGTTTTTTTTCAGCTATTTTCATGAATTTCAATCCACTCATGAAATTCGATGGTTACTTTGCATTAAGTGATTATCTGGAAATGCCCAATCTCAGGGATCGTTCCAAAGAATATTTAGGATATTTGATTTCAACGCGCATTTTTCGTCTGAAAAAAGAATTTGATTATTTGACCAAACGTGAAAAATGGATACTGGGCATTTTTGGTTTTCTGGTCACCATTTATATGATCAATGTTATGACAGGTCTTGTCTTTCTTGCAGGAGGCTTTTTAATTTCACATTTTCATGGCATAGGACTGATCGTTCTTTGTTTTCTGGTGTATATGTTTTTTGGCCGAATGGTCGGCAAATTAATGAATTTTATCAGGTTAGTTATGACAGAACATGAACAAGTATTTTCAAAACCTTTGGTAAAAATTTTCGGGCTGGTTGTTTTGATTGGCCTGTTGTATGGATTTATTTTTTATCCATTTCCTCAGCATCTTGAATTGGAAGCATCTTTGGAGCCGGTTCATCAAATCATGATGAGATCTCATGAAACCGGTTATGTTGTTGATGTTGACATTAATAAGCTGGTTTATCATCAAAATGAAAAGATCATCCAGCAAAAAAATTCAGAATTGGAAAATCAATTAAAAGATATTAACATTGATATGCAAATCAATGAACAACTTCAACAAGTTGCTTTAGCCAAAAACGATGCTGCTGAATTACTAAAACTTAAAAAGCAAAGGCAAAAACAGATTGATGCATTCAATGATATCAACCGAAGGCATGATAATCTTACCATTACTGCGCCTTTTGAAGGTATTTTTGAATCCAACCTCAATGCATTTGCACACACCATATTAAAATCAGGTGATGATATTGGTCGCTATATAGACACATCGGTTTATCAAGTGGTCATCGATATTCTTGAACGAGATATTGAAGGAATTCGGCCTGGAACCCCTTCTTTTTTTATAATAAATACCCGGCCTGAAGACATTTATTCAGGGAAGGTGACAGCCATTTCACCCATGCATATTATGAAAGGTATTGCCCGATTTTATCGCGTCAATGTTGAATTTCCTAACAAAAATATGTTTCTTCGAGAAGGCATGAAAGGCACTGTCTATCTTGAAATTGGAAAATATACGTATTTATATACTGTCATTCGTTGGTTAAAAAAAACAATTCGATTAGATTTGCAGTTATAATAATTATTTTTCGTTTCGAGCATTCCTATTCCTAAATGAACACTAATCAACATCATATTCAACTTCAACACAATTACCTTTACCACAATATCGCAAGGTTTTGCACACTGATTGCATCAAAGGAATACCTCTTCCACCGAATGCAGGATTTTCTTCAAGTTTTGGAAGTTGCCTTAAATAATCAAAGCCATTACCACTGTCTTCCATCCGAACAACAAAAAGACCGGCCTCTTTATCATCTGGCTCATAAGCGATATTAATTTTGATCCATCCATCTAAAATATTATTCAATCGTTCAAATCGTTCTTTAAAATATAATTCAAAGCCTTCGATGCTTTTTTTCAATCCAGGATCAATTTTTAAAACCCCATAATCCAATGCATTGGTATACAGTTCTGATAAAATAAGGAAAATATTCTCTTTATGTTTGTTTAATTTTTGATCATCTTTAATTTTTGCAAATAAATTGGTCAGCGAGTCGACAGAACGTAAAGTATCAGCCTGTATTTCAAAAGACAGATGCCATCCAGTTTTTGGTAAAGCCTTGAATCGGTTCTGATTTGTTCGAATATCCGGTTCAATGCAAACAACTTCCATCATGGTGATATCATCTCGTTGAGAGGCTTCTCCTCTGAAATTACTTAGCTCTTTTCGAATGGCATCCAATGTTTCTAAATTCATTGGCGCATAATTCAACAAAAATGTTTCAAAACGTTCCTGTCCAAAAATTTCACCATTACTATTGAAAGTCTCAATAACACCATCAGAATACATAAATATGCGATCCCCAACATTCATTTCAAGAGTTTCGATTTTTGGGTTCATCATTTTATTGTCCACTACTCCTAAAGGTAAATTTTTGGATTGAACGCGCGTTTTAAAATTATTTTTGGCATCAAGAATGAGAACATCTGGATTTCCACCATTCCAAATTGATAATGTTCGATTATCACTATCCAACTCTCCTATACATGCTGCGAGGAATAAGCCTGTTGGTAGTGTTTCTTTCAATTTTTTGTTAATAGCCAATACAATATCCAGGATCGGCGCATTAACCCGTGCCATTGCATAAAAAATATCAGTGACAGGTATTGCACCAATCGCAGCAATCAATCCATGACCTGTAAAATCACCCAAAAATGCATACAAACCACCATCAGGTTTTGGTAAGGTAATGGCCAGATCCCCACAAAAAATATCCATTGACGATAGCATGTATGTAACATTTTTTAATTGCAGATCATCTCTTCGAATAACTTTTCGAAATACTTTTGCCGCCACTTCATAATCGTGGCGAAGTTTTCGATACAAACCTTCCATTTTGATATTGGTTTTTTCCAGTTCAGCAGTCCGCTCTTCCAAAGCCACAACATGCGAATCTAATTGTTTATGCATATCCAATTTTTTGATGGCATTTTGAATATCAATTTCTAATTCATCAATATCAATGGGTTTTTGGAGATAAGCAAAAGCGCCTTTTCTCATGGCCTGAATGGCCGATTCAACACCACCATGACCGGTGATCATAATCACCTCTGCGTGATGCTTTTTTTTCTCTTGAATCAGATCTAGCACTTCAATGCCATCCAGACCAGGCATTTTAATATCCAGCAGTACAATATCAGGTTTTTGGTCAACAAAGTTTTGTATGCCAATTTTCCCATTTTCTGCTGTTATAACGTCGAAATCATCAAGTTCCAAAATTTTTTTTAAACGTTTTCGAATAAGTTCTTCATCGTCAATAATTAATATCTTGATCATATCTACTTCCTTTCTTGAACATGAACAGAATTACACGCTTTCATTGTCCACAGGTTTTAAAGGTAAATAAACTTTAATTTCAGTGCCAATATTTTCTTCACTATAAAAATCAATTTTGCCTTTATGGCTTTCAATAATGCCATAACTAATCGAAAGACCAAGGCCAGTGCCTTTACCAACTTCTTTGGTTGTGAAAAAAGGATCAAACACCTTGTTTTTAATTTCATTCGACATACCAATGCCATTATCTTTAAAATGTACAACCAGAGAGTCAGATTTTTCAATAACCTGAATAACAATCATTTTTTCATATGATGGTATGTCGAGCTGTCCATTGGCAATTTTAGTTTGTTTTTCAATCATGGCATCTCTGGCATTTGCAATAAAATTGATCCACACTTGTTCCAGTTGAAATGCTTCGCCATAAATATTCGGTAAAGATGGATCAGGTTGAAAAGCAACATCAATTTCTCTCAATCGAAGTTGTTCTCCGAGAAGGGACAATGCACCATTAATCGTATCATTAATGTTGACCTTAGCGAATTTAAAGGTATCTTGTCGTGCAAATGTTCTGATATGATTTATAATTCTATTGATTCGCTGGATAGATAAATCAATATCATCAAAACCTTCTTTAAGTTCTTCATCAGTAAGACGATCTCTTTGTAAGAGTTTACGAAATGTTTTGCAAACCAGAGAAATGCCGCCCAAGGGTTGATTAATTTCATGAGCCAGACCAGCGGCCATTTCTCCGAGGGTTGCGAGTTTTGACGTTTGAAACAATTGCCCCTGAACTTTGTTTAATTCTTCAGTGCGTTCTTCAATGCGTCGTTCCAATTCTTCATTCATTTTAGCGATAATTTTCGATGAAATTTTTAGTTCTCTATTGCGATACAGGCGTGTTCGATTCAGATTAATAACTTTAATAGCACGCTCCACTGCATACATCAGTTGATCCAGATTAATGGGCTTGGTGATATAGTCAAAAGCACCTGCGCGTAGGGATTTGATAGATAATTCTTCATCCCTGTATCCAGTAACCATAATAACTTCAATGTCAGTATAAAAGTTTTTAGCGCGTTTTAAAACCTCAATGCCATCCATGCCCGGCATATTGATATCTGTCACAACAACATCAATTTTTTGGTTTTCGATAATTTCAAGCCCTTGTTTTCCAGAATAAGCGCCAAAAACATTAAAATCTTCTTTTCTCAGAAATCGTTTCATTCGTTCAACAATAACTTCTTCGTCATCAATAATGAGAACAGTATTCTGATAAGACAGATCTTCTTTTTCCTGAAGTTTTTCTGATGCACGGCCAAAAGCAGCATTGAGATCTTCCATATCAATGGGTTTTTCAATATAGTCAGTTGCACCATTTCGAAGTGATTGAATGGCAACCTCAGTGTTTCCATAACCGGTAATCATGATGGCTTCACAATCCGGTTGTTTTTCCTTAATGAATTTAAGTAAGTCCAGGCCAGATGCATCTGGTAATTGAACATCCAGAAGAACAATGTCTATTCCTGAAATTGGTTCAAAATAGCTTTTTGTTTCTTGACCATCTTTGGCCAGGACAACATCAAAAAAATTTCGTTTTAGCTCTTTTTCAAGCTGAGAACGTATAAGAGTGTCATCATCAACAATGAGAACTTTCCTTTTTTTAACTTCCATTAAGGCCTCCTGGATTTATTTTCTTTCACCGCGTATTAACATTAAAGCAACTGTTTCTTTTTGATCTCTTTCAAGAATCATTGTCATGGGTGTGAAGGTAATATATGAATATTTGCCAGCATTAAACACTTCAATATTACCATAATCCATATCAAATGTTTTCTTTAGCAAATTTGATAATTCATCATAAGAGATGTTCACTCCAATTTTGCCTAAACTATCAGCAAAATTTTGATCAATATCTAAAGACATTGAATCATTAATAATTAAATTTAGACTGGAGCTTAAATAATGAATTTTCATATCTTTGTTGATCACAACAAGTCCAATTTGAATGGCATCAATCAATCGTTGAGCAAATTCCCAGACAGTATGTTGTTTACTATCATGCATATCCAAAACAATTTCATTATCTCCTGTTAATTTGGCAATAATTTCTTCCATCAGTTCAACTTCACGATTGCGATATTTAAGGGATCGATCCAGAGATAATTTTTCAATGGCTTTTTCGATTGAAATAAGCATTTGATCGAGATCAATGGGTTTTCTCAAAAAGTTAATAGCGCCATTTCTCATGGCATTAATAGCATCAATTTCATTGCCATAGCCGGTAAGAATGATGGATTCAAAGTCAGTGGTTATTTCACGAAGTTCTTTTAAGGTTTGAATGCCATCTTTTTTGGGCATTTTAATATCCAACAGGACAATGTCAACCTTATTTTGTCGAAACAATTTGATGGTTTCTTCACCATCAGCCGCAGCAAGAACATTCCAGCCTTCTTTTTGTATAACTCGGTGAAGACTACTTCGGGCCACCTGATCATCTTCAGCCAACAGAATAGTGGGGAAAAAGGGTTGTTTGTGCAGTTTATCCAATTTTTCTTTGGCACGGCCCAGGGCTAAAAGCATGAGTTCAAGGTCTATGGGTTTTTTAATATAATCAACAGCACCTTCCCGAATAGCCAGAATGGCGGTATCGATTTTACCAAAGGCAGTAATTACAATTACCTGCGTGTGTGGTGAGGTTCGTTTAATGGTATGAAGCACTTCCATACCACTGATACCCGGCATTTTGAGGTCTGTAATGACAATATCAGGTAATTCTTGTTCAAATTTTTTCAGTCCTTGCTCGCCATCACTGGCTTCAACAACCTCAAAACCTTCTTTTCTGACTGTTCTGGCTAATTGCTGTAACGCATCGGGATCGTCTTCAACAATTAATACTTTATAAGTTTGCATTAAAATTACTCCTTTTTAGATTATATTTTTTATAAAACAAATTCCAATATATCAATCATATATATTTTTCTATATGCAGTCCTGAAAGGGCGACAATTAAAATAACAATAATAAAAGGCTGCCTATTTATAAAGGAACTGCGCCAACTTTATTGCGTAAAATTTCAATAAGATTCTTGCGCATGGCAAGTTGCATGCCATCTTCTTGTGCAATTTCTAATATATCAAGCATATGTTTGACCTCCTCGTCGTATAATGGATGGGGGAGCAGGTAGTTTATTGAATATTTTTTGAACCTGGATTACGCTGAAGAGGATGAATAAGATGAATTTAAAGTGTTTTTTTCATCTTATTCATCTTTTTCAGTGTAATCCAGGTTCAAAAATGAGAATAAAATATGCTTCCCCCATCTGTTGTATGCGCCCTGATATCCCTTTGTCGGTTCATTTAGAGACGTAGCATGCTACGTCTCTACAATTAC
>Ga0272440_1002840_pt1 | contig 13290 bp, 23 predicted proteins | sample SSMMMBAug17_FD_192440 | JGI IMG/M metagenome (GOLD analysis project Ga0272440, IMG submission 192440) | Marine sediment archaeal communities from Little Sippewissett salt marsh, Falmouth, MA, United States - SSM-MMB-Aug17 | ecosystem: Environmental > Aquatic > Marine > Wetlands > Sediment ...
CTCCGGCTATACGCTTCTCAGCACACACAGGACACTCCATCAAGTGTCCGTCTGCAAGCATCTTGTAGTGCTGGTCCTTATCACGCAAGAACCCACCATCACAGTATTCCCCTGTTTGGTTATTCTCAAAATCACAGTCAGCCTCATACGCGGAGTATATAGGATACGGCGCGTACAAGTCAAGATGTTGCTTGGATATCATAAAAAACAACAGCCAGTCCAATTTCCCCAATTGAGGAGATATCGGTGCCTTCTTATTCTCGGGATACTCCGCAGAAAGCTCGGTTGTCCAAAACGGTCTTGCCGGGCAATACCCTAAATCATGAGGAGTGTTGACTATCTCCTTGTTCAGTCTTTTCTCTTTGTCCAGGGAATACGCACGGTACCTTTCGTTGTCAAGTACTACGATCTTGTCCTCTCCCTGGGAGAAAATAATCCAGTTGTACAGGTAATTGTTCTTGTCGTAGTCATAGGCAATAACCGTCGATATGTCCTGGAAATAAAAATACGGCTCAGGGAAGTCCCCTGTTTGTTCAGTAGGTAAGTCAACCACCAGCACTGAATTAATCGCCGATTTCACTTTATCCCACGCTTTTTTACGCCACACATCTGGTTCATGAAGAACGCGGGTGCGGTACTTCTCCCAATCCGACCGGAACTCCGGATCAGTGAACTGGTAGTCAAACGCAGGGTTCTTCCCGTCGAAAACCCTCTCTAACTCATTAAAAATAAGCGAGGTCTCCTGTACTACGGGAGTAGGGTAGGTAAACAGGCTTAGAAATACATTGTACTTGTCCTTGGGTATCAAACCTTTTACCCAATTCAAAAAATCCGACAACGCACCCTTTATCTCGGATGCGTCCATGTAGCTCTCCGTATGGAAGCGGAGACGCCTTTCATGTTTAATCGCTTTCTGAAGAGGTATCCTTTGCTTTGGACTCTTCAGAATTTCTTGTATTTCGCTTTTCTTTAAGCCCATCTTTCGTCAAACGGTAAGGGGAGTCAGGCGGCAGGTGCCATCCTCCGGTTCTAGGCATGCGGAGTATTCTCTCCGCATGCGTAAACTCAAAATCTTCAAGGTGGTCCCTCACTTGGAGGGTCACCAGTTTCTCTTTCTTAGCCATTATCCTAAGATGCTGGTGTTACTAAGTCTGTCAGAGCATCGAAGTCCGAAGGAGTCAGGATCTTAAAATAGTCTGACCAGTTCGGGAAGAACTTCCATGAAATCGCGTTACGATCAGGCTCCTCGAGTCCCTTCAGTGCCTTGTCTCCAACAAAGAAGTTCTGCACAGGGATGGGATAATACGTGGTAGGAGTGTCTACATCATCAGCGAGGCAACCGATCCTGCCATGCTCGTCGATAAGCCACACACCTATGTTCTCACAGGAAAGTTCCTTGAGCGCCTTGATGGTGTCCTGGGGTGAGCGAAGAATCTCGGCTGTCACTGAGGTTGGCTCACGACCGATGGTGATCTCTACACCGCCTGGGGTAGCATTACCACCACCGTAAGTTCTTGCCGCTCCTGGCTCACTGTCCGGGTTGGCAAGGTAAGGAGACTGTACCACTTTGGTTCCGTTCGAAGCGGCAAGCAGGGCTGTCCAGCTAGCCTCCAGTGTAGGATCCGCTATGGTATTCTTAGTAGTACCGGAAGAGTAGATCCTCTGAAGGACTATCTTCTGAAGTTGTCCGAAGTCCTCAATGCAATCATTGATTGGCACATCGGGAAGTGCTGCGCCCAAAGGGCAATCACAAAGTAGCGTCATAATATTATCAATTTTTCAGTTATAACTATTTGCAAATATAGTGCATTTTTAATTTCTTCTCCTAATTCCACGCTTATTTTTTCTCTGGAACGACAATTTAGCCGTTGCAATATAGCGTAGGCAGTCACATCCGTGATTATAGGCGTCTATAGGTGAGCCAGTTAACTTACCTGTCTTGTCTTTGTCCCATGCGTAGTGCCTCAATTCCTTGATCAGGTTAGTCGAATACCCCGTAACCAAAAAAGGCTCCTGCTGCAGTATATCAATCCCGAAGTTCACTGAGTCCTTGCCCTTGGACGACCCTCTTATGTTGTACCCATACTCCCTGATCTCGGCGATAGTCTTCGGGTCGGCTGAGTCCGCCACGATCATATCCCGCTTGCTTATCCCAAGGCGCATGAGTCGCTTGGCGATGTCCTTGGAGGTCATCCCTGTCTCATAAAAACGCTCAGAGAAAATGACCGTATCATTCCACTTGTAAGCGGAAATGAGTACTGTGGGGTCTGTGGAGAACCCGAAGTCCATCCCGTGCCCGATCAGACTCGCTCCTCTGGGCAGCGCATCGATGGTGTCCCAGTCCTCGAAGACCACTCCCTCAAGCCTGCCGATCTGTCCCAGGCCGTACACCCGCCACCAGTTCTCCCAGTAAGCCGATGTCTTGGCCTTCTCCTTAGCCTTGAGTATGTCCTTACGCACGTTGTCCGGCACAGCTTCGTTGTCCATGAACGTTAACGTCAACCAGGCAGCGTCGGGGTCATCCCCCAACTCAGTGTGTGCCCAAAACTCGTTTGTCGGGTTGAAATCGATCCATATCTCCCCCGAAGTACGAATGGCAAGCTGGTGATAGGTCTCAAAGGGTATGTTGTTGGCCTCGTTGACGTACAAAACTGTCCTACGCGCACCTCTAACCCTGTCCTGGTCGTCGGCAGAGAAGAACTCAATAAACGAATTATTGGCAAAGCGGTAAATCCTGTCTGTCTTGTTAAAATGCGCCTCCTGCCAGCGGTTCGTAGCGCGCATAATCTTCTCGAAGTCCCTCATAGCACCCCGTTTCAAGTGCGGGATACTCTCGGAGACCACCGACACCTCTAAATTGGCTGTTTTCATGCACTTATCAGCCAGTATAGGCAATATACCAAAGGTTTTACCGGCCGATGTCCCACCAGGGATGACCTTGACCCTTCCTTTTAGAGCCATGAGCTTGTTGATAGCTGTGGTACGGATAAACATAGGCTACAAAATTAGTGATTTTTTTTTTATATCTAGGGGCTTTATTTTTTTATATCTGGGGGCTTTATTTTTTAGCGGGAAAAAGAAACCCCCCTCCGAAGTAAGTGGAGAGGGGCCTTAACCAACTAAAACTAAACCTATGAAAAGAAAGTACTCAGCAAATATACTAATTATTTTTCAATAATCCTCCGGTATAACTCTTTGGCTAAGTATTCTGAGTAGGGTGCAACAAATGATCCGCTTCCGGCAACATAGATCGTGATCTCTTCTGAGTCTGGGTCTACCCAAAAGGCAGTGATCTTGTCTGGCCGAACATACAAATCTGTAGTGACCGAGGTGTCCAGGCCTAAACCAGACCTGAGATTGTCTTCGACGTAGATGGGGATTTTCATTCTTGCTCTAGTGTTACGGACTCGCCCGGAGAAAGGAGGCGAATTGCAAGGGAGCATGCGTCAGCGCACCAGGTATATTCCGGGGTGTTTAGAGACACAATCTCATCGTAAATACGAAGTACTATGTGGCCGTTAACCGGGTTAGTTGGAAAGTCCTCAATAATGCCCATCTGTCCGACCTTCATATTCTTCGGGAATATGATGTCTCTGTCGGATTGTCTGTTAAGTGTTGTTTTCATAATGATTAAGATTTAATGTTTAAGATATAATTCGGGGTCAAAGATAGGCAAACTTTTTTAATATACAAACTTTTTTACCTGCGTAGGGTAAAAAAATTGCTATTGGAGCTTTTTGGGGCAAAAAAAATTAGGTGGGTGGATGTGTCGGGGAGAGGGAGATAATGCGCTGAGCGGGCTGTGGTGAAGCCAGGTGGGGTGTTTTTGGGTAGGCTGAGGCCATTGAGCCAAATTTACCAAAAATTTCGGCATAGGGTAAACGGGCGGCTGTCCGCCTGGGTAGGGGGGTCCCTCGGCTTGTCCCATAATTAACATTATGTTAAATAGAATTATATTCGTTTGTTTATCAATGATTTACGTATTTAGTGTTTATTAAGTGGATCCAAAAACAGGCAAAAACGGACAAACTGGCAGAGAACATATGGAGATATCTACATATGTAAATATATACATATGTAGATATCTCCATATGTGTATAAAACGTCCGCAAAAGGAAACGCAGTAAAAAAGCAAAAAGGCTACCTAAAACAGGACAATAAAAAAGGCCTGCAGCTATAAAACTGCAGGCCTATAAACTAAATAAAACTAAAACTACAAACCTATTTGTACGTTGTATTTTGTCCCATTCAATAAGTTATTAATGCGGCCGCAGTTCTTTATAAATTTGGCCGTTTCCTGTAAACCTAAATCGATTAATTTATTATTGATCTTAATTAATCGCTTTATTTCTTTTACTTCATTTATAGTATTACTGTCCATATTAGCTACCTTTATTTCCTGTCCTGTGCTCAAATCATAAATAGCTATCTGTTCATGAAGTTTAGCGACCTGTAAAGCTTTCAACTTGTCTGTGAATATCTCGACACGGTCAAAAAATACTGCTCCGGTCTCTTCCTCAGTCCATGCACCAAAACATTCGTTACTCTTTAAAGGTCTCCTGTTTAATTCACTTTGAATGAAAGACTCTAATTCTAAAACGTTAACACTTGAAACGCTTCTGAAATTTGGGCCGTCTTGTATTGAGACCGCAAATCCTGTTTTTGGTTCGCTGCAATCCATATGTAAAGAAATACCCGGGTTACAAAACTGGTACAAAGTATTGCTGATTACTTTCGCCGTGGTGGTTTGTAGTGTTTTCATTGTTTTAATGTTTTTGATTAATAATATTTAAATATACTACTTTTTTCGATACTGTGCAAATATTTTGCTATTTTTTTGCTCTTTTTTTGTTATTTTTTCGCCAGTTTTCCCATGTGGCAGACTGCAATAATAAGGGACTAATATCTAATTTAGCCGCGGTGTGTCTGTAGCATTCAATAAAAAACTTGTATTGATTCGCAGTTAAGTTCATTTCATTATCCGACGGCTTGCGGCCCAAGGCTACAGCGATAGCGTGCCGGTCAATTGTTAAACTTATTGCTTTGTCAGGATAGGCCAAATTTAAATAAAACGAACTAATTTTTTGACCTTTCAATATGTTCAATATTTGGTCATCGGTCGCAGTACCTTGTATACTTAGTATTCTTTCGGCCTTTTTTAATCCAGTCTTCATATAGGGTAGTAAGGCCAAATCTTCACCTTTCTTATAATATTGGACTGCTAAATTAGCTAATTCCATATTTTTGGCCCAGCTGAGTAAAGGAGATAAGGCCGCAATAACACCGCAAACCTGAATGACAGAGATCTCAGGACCTGCAAGGGACCGCGCGAAATTATTTGCCACAAAATACCAATCGAATCTTTCGCTTTCTGTGGTTTGTTCCCAAACTTTCAAAATATTATTTTTTACTTTGGTCCGGGTTAACGTTTCGTGTTTAAATACCTGTTTTTTCATAGTGTTTTAGTTTTAATTGTTTAAGATTAATATCAATATAACCGCGGGAACAATAACAATAATAAACGCGGTCGATTCTGGAAAGTTTTCAGATAAATAATCAATTAGTTTTTTCATGAGTTCTATTTGTTATAAATTATTGTCCTCTAGGTAGTGGTTCAAAATATCCTGTAATTTTTCAGCAGAGTTATTGCACCCCTCTAAAGATGCAATAAAAAGAGACTCGATTAAATTAGCATTTTTATAATCCATTTCGCTCAATTCGTCAATTGTTACACCTATTAAGCCCAAAATAGCTGTCTCATTTCTATTTTTTATAAAGGGTAAACAGTTAACGTATCCGAGCAATTGGCCGACTAAATAACATTGTTTGTTCATAATTTCCATTCGTTTTAGTTTTAATTATAGCGCTAATATAGCGCGCCTTTTTTTAATATGCAAATATTTTGCTGTTTTTTTTACAATTATTTTTATATACCTTTGTGAAATATTTTGCCGGGAATCGGTCCGGGAATCGGTCCGGGAATCGGTCCGGGAATCGGTCCGGGAATCGGTCCGGGAATCGGTCCGCCAAGTTATACGCTGGCATGGAAAATTCCCACCTGCGGAAAATTCCCACCTGCGGAAAATTCCCACCTGCGGAAAATTCCCACCTGCGGAAAATTCCCACCTGCGGAAAATTTCCACCTGCGGAAAATAGGTACCTACAAAAAACAATAAAATACGACCACTGGAAAATTCCACTTAATTTGCTCAGTCCTATACCTACCCCGCAAAAAATTTACTCCTCTAGTTCAAGTGGATCCTCACCTTCCAATTCCTTGGTTTGTTCCCCGGGATCCAATGCTGGGAAAAGTGGTTGCTCGACGGTCATTTTTTGTTCATGTTTTTGTGCCAGACCTAACTCCATGGCAATAATATTGTGCTGGAAAATTCCGACGGCTGCGCCTTCCAATTTCTGTGAAAACATTTCACTGCTTATCTGATCAATGGCATCCTGAAAATCCGCATATCTACCCTGTTTATTAGTTCTATAGTCCTCCAGCTTGACAAGACCTACCTCTTTATAGATAAAGGTCTGAAAACCGGCCCATGTATACGGCCGTTGATATTCTAACTCAACAATATCCCCGGCCCTCGGTCCTCCTTTAATCATTTCCTGCTTCAAAATTGGCGCCCCATTAATCTTGTCTTTGTACCGCTCAAACATATCGATCAATTGCTCAGGCGAGTCTATAAGCTTATGCCTTCCTGTTTTCATGTTCTTATAATTTTACCGCAAACCTACAAAAAATCCACCACAAAAACTATTGTTCACACCTAACAAACTCACCTACAAGCAGTTGAAAAACCCTGTCAACAATTGTCAACAATCATTGTTCACACCTCAAACCCGCGCCACCACTGCAATACAGAAGATTGTCAACAATGTCAACAATAGTTCAGAAAATATATACTATAAAACGTAAGTATACATATTTACTATATGCTAAAAAACATATAACTAGTTTCTACGGCAATGTTTCTTACTTTTTATTGTTGACATTGTTCACATTCTTGCAACCCCTTGATTGATAGGTTGATCCGTGTCAACAATGTATTGTTCACACATTGTTCTTTGTTCACAGTGTTTACTGGGATAGCAAAATATTTGTAAAATTATTTGCATATTAAAAAAACTTGTCTTAATATTGTTTGCAGAAATGTACACAACTTTTTTACGAACTTTTGAACAATGTAAACAATAAAAAACTAAACATTATGGAACTAATTCAAGAAAACTTCCCTGCAGGCATCCGCCACGAGTTCGACAACGAACAGTATTTCCTTGCTTGCTTGTTTGATCAGACAACCGACGACACCGAACCAGATATCCACTCAGGCTGGGCGGGAAAAGTTTCCCACTCTTGGGGCGATTATTACATTATCTGGTTTAACGGGACAGTCATCTATAACGCGAAAACCTTCTCCTCCTTTAAAACCCGGCTTATTGAACTGTTTGACCGTTGGAACCTTAATTTTATCGACCATGCCTAAGATAGTAAGTATAGAAGATATGCCCAGCACAGTAAATGCTTGGGGCTTTGGTGGATCCATCAAAAGAAAGCGCTATATTCTGGATAATAATGACGTATGGGTGGAAGGTGTGGCCTGCTACCGGCACCTGCCCAGCCAAAAATACATACAGTGCCGTTTTAACGACCTATCCTTCCGCGGCGGGCTGTCAGCAGATCTTGACGAAGTGCTCCGCGGTTCAGCTTTAGTTTACATCAAAAACTTTTATAAGAAATGAAAATCCTAAGACAAGAGATTACAAGCCGCGGAGGCGGGATCGAGATCGATCTGACACCCGAAGGGTACCCATCCGCAAAAATGACAGCGTATCAGAACTACCTAGGAGGAGGCCTGCTGGGCCGTGTCCAGACAGACTGCACGATCAGTGATTACATGGACCACCCCCCGCTGCGGAAAATCGCAGAACGACTGGCCAGATACTTCCACTCCCTCACCAACCCAAGCCCCGAAGACCAGCCTTGGGAATCGCAAACTTTTGATCAGAACCAGAACATGCCAACAAGTGGCTATTAATACCTAAACAGCATGAAAACAGTTGACCTCGATTATTTAGAAACCTTCTACGAAGTAGTATCCTACTTAACACTCTTGGAAGCCAAAGGAGTGGATATCAAGAACCGACTGGAGCAAGGCACCGGTGGTATGTACGAACTGGCCGAGGACCTCACCGACGAGTTCCAGACCATAAACAAAGACCGGGAATGGAACGGTGAGTTTTTCGAGGAGATCGAAGCCTTTATGGATAAGAAATCTAAAGAGTTTATCGTATGACCTTTCCTGAGTATATAAAAAGCAATTGGCCGGAGATCCGCCTGCACTACAGCAGGTACGTAGACGGGCTGTGGAAAAAACACGGCTCGTTTACCTCCGCCCCGAAGCTGTGGGAAGTCCCCGGGCTGATGCGGATCTATGTTCCGCTGGTGTGGTCCATTGGTGCCGGCTACATCGATGTGTTCAAACGAACCGTGCACCCATCCCCTTATTTACACGACCAGAGCAGACTGGATGCTGAGAAGAAATTAATCGATATGTTAAACCAATTAATTAAAGAATATGAGCGTAGTATATGACGGCCACGAGGCTGAGGCATTGTACAGCTTCTTACGCAAGGAGCAAGGGTTTCCACGGTCGCAGATCCACAACCACCCACACTCCACCGAGCACTGGAAGCTCAAGTTATACGGCCACGAAAAATACCCGTATGGGTGGTACACTGTTGAGTTTAAAGACGGCAGTCTACTAAGGATCTCCCGCCCGGTTAACGCTAATGACATTAACCGCAGCGCTCCTGTGCACATGAACTTTCCGCGGGTATGAACCAACAAACCATCGACCGCGTTAACGCGCTAATAAAGCGCCAGCACGATAAAGGCTACCATACCGCTACGTATAGCTTCCCACCTGCCCATAGAACGGCATACGAGGACTATTTCAGGCGAATAGGGTACCATGTGGCATACGATTATAAATTTAACACTACCTTTATATCATGGAAACAAACGTAACACCAGCAGTGCTGGAAAATTTCATCCTGTCCACCGCTACCCTACACCGCGGAAAAGTTCTACACTACAAGGTGATAGTTACCTGCGGAAAAGTTGATAACGACCTCCGCGTAGAATTTGCAATGGGAAATATAATTTTAAATTGAATGAAAAATAACACCATACTAGACTTACTCATAGGCACACCAGCTTATGATAAAGCCGTCGAACTGGACCGGGAAGGTTACATCTTTATAAGCGCTGAAAACGGTTTCACTCAAATCGGCACTAGGGTATTGTTCAAGGACCCCACTCTACCACCGAATCAGTGCCCAGGGTACCTGGTCATGGAAAATCGGAAGGTCCACGTTACATGGCCTGCGGAAAATTTTAGAGTAATAAAATTTTAGAATAATAAAATTTTAGAATAATATAGGTGCGGGAAAAACTTGTTGGTATGATAGGTAAAACAGGGAGCGCGACCCTGGGAGAGGTCCACGCAGATTGCTGCAATAAAGAAAGTCTCCACCACCGCACTTATATTTCACTACAATGCTCACCGTCATCCACCGGGGAAAAATGCCTCAGCGGATGGTCGGTGATTTCAAACTCGATCATGGCAAGGTTAGCTATATCAACCAATAGTTCGGTGTTCCCGGTTCTGGAGAACTCATCCAGCCGCTTGCGGATCGATCCTACCCGGTCGAACTTGCGCCCACCGTTACCCGTGCGCCAGTCTCCATATCTCAATGTACCCAAGGCTACTCTATTAGCCATCAAGTCCAGGAACCGCTCGGACATTTGCGTCTTTTTAAGCGCTTTGATATCTACTGGGTGTGGAAAATCGGGAGACGGTGAAGCCGGATCACGCTCCGGCAGGCCACACTTCCACCTCCACAGGTTGTCTAAAAACAGTTTATTGCTCATCGTTTATTATACTCATTATCTCATCGTCGGTAAGGACCCCGCCGCGGAAAATTTCGTTTATCCTCATACTGATCATTCTCTTGGGTATGCCACTACCCCGCTCATGGAAAAACTCCACAGCCGGACGCTCATCCCCCACCGTGGAAAATACGGGGATGCCCAGTTCCTTTGCTAATTCGGTCTCGGCCCGCATACCGGGCGACACCTCATCCCCGAAAAGCCACACCTCGTCGATCACCCCACGTAGGAAAATTTCACGGCTGTTGGCTATCCCCCGGGCCCTATCCCCCGGGTCGTTATCGTCAAGGCTTACCACATCTGCATAATACGGCACGAAGGGCACGATATCGGTGTAGATGTGGTTGACCATTTTAACTATCACACGGATCCGCTCCAGGTTCCGCTCGAGGTCACCCGCTATGGGGTGTGCTATGTATACTATTTTTTGCACTATATTACTTTTATTCGCCATACTAAAATAAGGTAAATTATAATTTACTTTGATTACGCTTTATATTAAGTATATTTTGAGTTATGAAATTAAGTAAATAACGTTTTTCAAAGGTAAAACTCGTTTTGTTCACTGTAATACAAAATTCACGTAAAAGTGAACACGTCCTGTTTTTTAGCTAATAAACTGGACATACTAATAATTGGGGTGTTTAGTTTTTTTCCGCATATAAACAAGTTAGGTGCAATAATTTTTATCCACCGCCCCACGCAATCCATAAAGATAAATATGCTTACCAGAAGTCTTTACATACTTAGCGGTTCCATCTTCAAGCGCTTTCTTTATCTTAACCGCAAAAGGTTTTAATTTCCCTTTGTACTTGGTTCTTATTGTCTTATCGTGGTATCGCTTACCTTCGTACATTATCACTCTACCTTTTGCTGTCATTCCACAATGAACAAAATTGGTGGCTTTGTATATCGTTCCATCGTGAGAGTATGTAGTATCGGCATAACTAATTACTGTTTTGATTTTGGTGTTCTTTTTTAACCATCTCAAAGTATGCCCGATAAAATAGCTTTCAGTATTCTTTGGCGTGTTATCAATACAACAGAGCCTTTTTAGTTCAATCAAATCTGTTTCAACTTTGGCATACTTTTTCCACACATTAGCCATTGCTATTTTACCGTATATCATTGCACCTATCATATTACCCTCAACATCAAGTAATTTAAAACAGTAATCAGTTGTAAGTCCGTTCACATTTTTAGAGTAGTGCCATTGTTCTACAAAACCAACAATTTCTTTACGTTCACACAATTCAACAGAGTATTCTCTAACCGCACCTACCGCACAAAAATTACTACGCATAACACCGTGTATAGGTAATGGCTGTTTAGTGGTTTCAAATAGGGTTGTCTGTATATTCATAGTTTTTTATCTGTTTAGGGCGTTTATATCCCGATAAATTTCGCATCCATAACTTTCGCAAGTTTCTCTAAATGTTCCTTTTTCAGCAGCACGGTATCCTTGCCTTGCTGTATGGTAATAGTGCATGATGTTACATCTCGATAATCAGTAAAATCATCACTTAATTTGAATATTTTGGTTTCAACTTGTCCGGTAGCTTGTCCGGTAGCTTGTCCGGTAGCTTGTCCGCTTTCCTCGGTAGTTGGCTGATCCTTTGTGATGGATTCGGTAATAGCTTTATCATAATCATACCGAATTAAAAGAAACTCAAATATCTTGTCGATTTTCAACCACCTTGCTGTTATTTGATACTGTGTGTTATACCACTCTTCTATCTCTTCGGGTTTTAAGTTTACAAACCGCCTCATTATTTCATCAACTCCCTTGCTTTCCTCGGTATTCTCATTGTCTGTTTGCTTGCGTTTCTCTGCATTAATCTTCTCTACCTTATCCCATAAATCGTCAGGCTTTTCCTCGGTAGTTGGTTCTGATATGATGGACAGGATTTCATCTGCGAATGTTTCTAAATCACTTTCTGAGCAATCACCACTATTTGACATTATCCAAAGTGTTTTTAATATCTCAATTATCTTCTCTTTCATCTTATTCGTTTTTAGTTACTGACATGGTACACCTTCATTTTTTAAAAGGTCAAAAATACTTTCAGATAATTGAGATGATTCTACTGTTTTAAGGTCAAAGGAATAATCCTTGTTAATCATATTAACAATTTTGTTTGCAAGCCTTTTTCTATTTTCATCAGCTTCCTGTGTTGTAATTAATTTTATCATCTTATTCGTTTTTGGTGTTATTCTTTGTGATGGATTCTATGTAATCATAAATATCAGCGGTTACAGCGAAATCAGTAATATCATGTTCTTGTAGGATTTGAATTATATCATCAACCACCTTGTTTTCCTCAGTAGTTGGTTTATCCTGTTGAGTGAGGGTTCGTTTAAGTAATTGCAAAGAGTGTTCTCTCCAATCATTATAGATTAATCCGTCTGGGTCTTTATCATAGGATTGGGCTGTTGTAACTCTTTCATAAGAGTTTATAATTTCATCAAGCAATTTCTCCACATCAATAGGCTTGGACTGTGCGTATTGTTTAAGCAAATCAAACAAATCATCACGCAATGAATTGAATTGCGCCAGCTCTGTAGTCGATGACATTCTTACACCTAAATCGTTTTTATGTAAAATATCAAGTATATCCCGCTTGACCCTTTCCTCGGTAGTTGGTTCGCTGTCAGGGGTGAGTAGTTCTTCGAAATCTTCATAACACATTAACGGGTTTTGATTCCCATCTACGTATTTTGCATAAATCTCAAATTTCCCTAAAAGTTCTTTTTTGATTAATTCAACGATTTCGTTTACGTGTCTTTTTCCCAACTTATAGGTATCTGGAAATTCTCCATACCCATCGGAAACCATTTTAGGGTTTATAATTTCGTACTCTTTTAGTATCTCTTTCATTACTTTAATTTTTATTATTCTGGTCATTCATTGACATAATGGGTTATTTTTGATACTTTATAGAAATATTTACCACTTAAGTGGTTAATTTTGACCGTTAAGTATCATATAAGACTCTTTATGAGAATATTTACCGCTTAAGTGGTTAATTTTGGCTATTCCTTGTTTTGGCTGTCTTCCATTCCGTAATTTGGCGCACAATTCAGGTACGTAAAAGCAAAAATCTGACGTGCCCGTTTTTTACTATAACCAAAAATACGCATTACCTCAGATATTGCCCACTCGTGCCACTCGTCGTGCTGTTCTTTTGTTACGGGGTAAGCCTCGTAGAACTCACGAGAGTCGAACTTACCTGCTTCGATAGCCTCAGCCCACTCAGGATGATCTTCTAATACTTTCTCATGATTGGTATTGTGGTACTTGTCCAACCACCAGTCTAGGAAGTATTCCG
>Ga0272440_1002841_pt1 | contig 13288 bp, 6 predicted proteins | sample SSMMMBAug17_FD_192440 | JGI IMG/M metagenome (GOLD analysis project Ga0272440, IMG submission 192440) | Marine sediment archaeal communities from Little Sippewissett salt marsh, Falmouth, MA, United States - SSM-MMB-Aug17 | ecosystem: Environmental > Aquatic > Marine > Wetlands > Sediment ...
CTGTGAAATATTTCACAGTAATTGTCAATAGAAATAATTTTTTTTTCTAAATTTTTAGTTTTTAATCAATTTTTGGATCAGATCATCAATTTCCTGACCCGAACGATTAAAAATAGCCGAAGGGATGATTCGGTGTCGCATTACATGAGGAAAAACTGTGATAATATCTTCCTCTGTCACTACTCCTGATCCAAAAAGAAGAGTATAAGCTCGCGCTGTATGAATAAGATGATAAGACGATCTAGGACCAGCACCCCACTCTAAAAATTCTTTAACCTCTTGAGGCGCACTTGGATCGCTTGGTCGAGTTTTTCTAATTAAGGTTAGAGCTTTTTTGGCTACTGATTCAGCTAAGGGCACCTTATCAACTAATTCTTGATATTCTAAAAGATCTTTTTGCGAAATTATAGTTTGAATTTTATCCAGTTCTTGGCTATAATCTTTAGAAGCAATGGTAATTTCTTCTTCTAGTTCTGGATAGCTAACTACTATTTCCATGATAAATCTATCTAGTTGAGCTTCGGGTAAGGGATAAACCCCTTCATAGTCAACCGGATTTCTGGTGGCAAAAACTATGAAAGGTTTATCTAAAGAATATGGTTTTCCTCCTAAAGTGACATTTTTTTCCTGCATTGCTTCTAAAAGGGCACTTTGAGTTCGAGGCGTAGCTCGATTAATTTCGTCCGCTAGCAAAAGATTAGTAAAGACAGGACCTTTAAGATATCTAAAACTTTTTTGTCCACTTTCTTGGTCCATATCGAGAATTTCAATTCCAATAATATCACTGGGTAGCAAATCTGGCGTAAATTGAATTCGAGCATTTTGGAGGCCTAAAACCTTTCCAATGGCTTTGACCGCTAAGGTTTTGGCTAAACCGGGTGCTCCGGTAATAAGGGTATGCCCATTAGCTAAAATGGCGGTGTTAATTAGTTTAATAGCTTTTTCTTGGCCAATAATAACTTTGGCAACTTCTTTGGTGGCCTTGGCAAAATTTTCTTTTAGGCTGATAATTTTTTTTTCCATTTGCAACTCCTGTTTAGCTTATTTATTCTAAGATATCTCTCCAAAAATTTTCTTTCTTTTTATTATTTTTATTTCTTTTTTGGCTCATTTCAATGATTTTTTCTTTATAATCAACCGGCACAGTGTAAACCGCTTCTTTGGGTATATAAACAAATCTATTCTGAAAACTTTGTGACCTGACCGATTGAAAATCTCCTTTGGCCATTTGTTTTAATTGTTTTTGCTGTTCGGCTGAAGATTGGATAAATTTATCGAGATGTTTAACTACCTCTTTTTGTAAAGTAATAGAATCATCATTTTTTTTCTCATTAAGTTTTTCTAAAGAACGATCCCCATAGTGTTTAGCTGTTTGGGCATGATAATTTAGTTTTCCCATTATAAAAGGATAACTGGCTGTTAAATTTTGCATCTGTTGTTTAATAGAAGCTAAGCCTTGATTAATTTTAGTCTGTTTTTGGGTGAAGGTTTTTAATGATTTATTATTATTTTTTGTTTTAGCCAATTTTTTTAGGCCTTTTTGGTTAGCTTTTTGTTCTTTCTTTAAGGAGGTAGCTTGTTCCACTAATTCATCTAACTTTTTTTTGACTTCATCAGCCATTTTTTGCATGCCGGCTTGAGAATTTTCTAGCTGTTGTTGCATCTCCTTTTGCATTTTTTTTAGTAGTTCTTGCATCGCTTTTTTTGCCTCTTCTGTTTTACCTTGAGCAAGTAAATCATTTATTTTTTGCAAATCAGCTTGAAAATTTTTTTGCATAAAATCGGCTAAAGCGGTCATTCTATTTTGGGAGTGTTTAAAGTTATTATCTTGCATTCTTTGCTCAATAGTATTCACTTCTCTTTGAGCTATATCTTTTTGTTCTACGGCCATCATTAGTTGAAGGGCTAGATTATAATTTTCCAAAAAATTAATGTAATCAGCTAAAGTTTTTTTGCTCGGTTTAGATTGATTAAGACTCCTTTCTATCTTTTTGGTTTCATTCACTAAAGAACTCTGGGGCAGAGAATTCCTAAGCTCCTTTTGAAAGGTTTTAGCGGCTTGAGTTAACTTTTTTTTATAAAGATTTTTTTTATTCTGATCATTAAAAGAGTTTAAAAGGTCTTTTCCATCTTTAACTAGCTCTTTGATGAGATTTTCTCCTTTTTTAAGATCAGAAAAAACATCTTTAAAAAGGAGATATCTTTTTTCGCTTCTCGTGACTCCGTCCTGGGAAAAAATATTGATATCTTTAACCTCTAAAAAATATTCGATTCTTTTGGTATTAGGATGATAGACCAGTTGATTGATCTTTTTACCCTCTTTTATTATTGGATTCCAAACATAGTTATCAGAGAATTCTATTTTCGGTTTTTTAGGGAAACGAGCGATTAGTTCTTGATGGTAAGGACCATTCAAGTTGGGATCGCGGTGCCAGAGATAAATTTCCAAAATACCAAAATCATCAGAGGCCGAAAAGACCAGCTCTACCGGATGGCCAAAAATAACCTGATGATTATTTTCTGGGGAGATAATTTTTATTTTAGGAGGTTGGTCCGGAACAGTTTCGATCTTATAAATTTTACTTTTGCCAAGTAAGGTTTTTCCCTCTTTATCTAAAGAAAATTCTAGAGCAAAAGCCCCTCTCATCGGAGCTAAAAAAGAGGATTCGAATAATTTTTGGTTAACTGAAATCGGAAAATGGTCTATCCCTTTTTTAGTGGAGAGGATTAGGCGACCGTTTTTGATGACCTCTGGCACCTCTCCTTTTATAATTACCCTGGAACCCTGCATAACCTTAATTTTATTATGTATTAAAAGGTTAGCTTTCAAATTGGAGTCAGACTCGAGATAAGCCGGCGGGATAATCAGAGCTTCTAGTTTGTTAAATTTTATGGTTGGATTTAAGGCTAACAGTTGAACCGGTAAGCCGGCTTTTAGATAGGAGAAAATATTTATTAAAAGGTTTAAGTTAATTATTGATAAAATAATGGCTAAAGCTGTTACAAGGCTAAATAGTATTTTATGATAACTTTTGGGGAAAAGGCGTTTCCAGGAGATCGGTTCGGTTTTGATTTTAGCCTTAACTTTATCAATAAATTGTTGGCTTAAAAATAAGGTCGTCTCATTTTTTATTAGATCTTGTTTAGGAAAAGATTTATTCTCTTCTATTTCTAGAGCGGCTTGTAAATCTTGAGCTGAGAAAGGGTAGCAGATAATCGCTTGGTACAAGAGGTCTCCTTGCAAGGGGAATTTATAAAGAAAAAAAGAAAAAGATCCCCCTAACGTTATTACTAAAAAAAACAATAAAGGGATAATAGCGATTAGACCTAAACCTATAAAAAAAGCCGGAAAAATTAAAAAAAAGATTATAAATAGAGAAAGAATAGTCAGACTTAATAAAAAAGAGGCCAGCAGAATAAATTGAAATCTTTTTGATCTAGCTTTGCCAATGAGAGAGCTTATTTTTTCTATCATGGAATCTATGTAACGGGCAGCCCGATCTTATAAATCTTATGTCTTTTGGATATAACCCCTCTTAAGCGGAATAGGGATAATAACAAAAATTTATTTATAGTTTTTTTATTCTTTGGTAACAGAAAGAATAACCACCGGTTCTTTAGGGACATTCTGAAACTGTTTAACATTTTGAGTCTCTACAGCTTTAATTTTATTAACAACATCCATTCCCTTAGTTACTTTACCAAAAACAGCGTAACCCCAACCACGGGTGTCAGAGGAGCGATAATTTAAAAAATCATTATCTTTAACATTGATGAAAAATTGAGCGGTAGCAGAATGAGGATCTCCGGTTCGGGCCATGGCAATGGTACCAAGATCGTTTTTTAGGCCATTATCAGCTTCGTTTTTAATTGGAGCTTTAGCTGTTTTTTGATTCATATCTGGAGTAAATCCGCCCCCTTGAATCATAAAACCATCTATGACCCGATGAAAAATAGTCCCGTCATAAAATTTTGCATCAACATAGTTTAAAAAGTTTTCTACTGTTTTAGGAGCCTTTTTATTGTCTAATTCTAGGTGAATGTCTCCCATTGAAGTTTTCATTATTACTTTAGTCATTTTTTTACCACACCCTATATAAATTAAAATTAAGATCGCATAAATAATTGCAAGATATTTTTTCATAAAAAACCACTCCACTTTAAATTTCTTATATTAAGATTAACGCAAAAAAAGATAGTTGTAAATAAAAAATTATCTAAATTTTAAAGAAAAATCAAAAGCCTGAACCGAATGAGTTAAACTGCCTACAGAGATAAAATCAACTTTTAAATCTTTTAAATATTTTAATTTTTTCTGGTTTATAGTGCCAGAGACCTCAATTTTTTTTTGTCCGGCTATTAAGTTGATTGCTTTTTGGATATTCTTTTTATTCATATTATCGAGCATAATAATATCAATTGGAAGTGTTCTCGCTTCTTCTACCTCTTTGAGATTACTAACTTCAACTTCTATTTTATATTTAGACTTATATTTTTTCCGAACTAATTCAACGGCTTGGGTGAGGCTTCCGGCTGCTTTTAAATGGTTGTCTTTGATCATCACTAAATCATAGAGCCCCATCCGATGATTTGTCCCTCCGCCTGTTTTTACTGCATATTTATCAAGCAATCTTAAACCTGGACCAGTTTTGCGAGTATCCAAAATTTTGATTTTACTTTTATTAAGAATAGAAACGTATTCATTAGTTTTAGAAGCGATCCCAGACATTCTTTGGATAAAATTGAGAGCAATTCTTTCCCCGGCTAAAATATTTTTAGTCGGTCCCATAATTTTAATGACCGGCTGGTTTTTATTTAGACGATTGCCATCCTTAATTAGAGCGGTCACCTTAATTTTTGGGTTAATTAAACTGTAAATATGTTTAACCAGATCAGATCCACAAAAGATCCCTGTCTGTTTAGATATGATTTCAGCGCTTGAAAGATCGTTATTTTTGAAAATAGCCTCGGAGGTAATATCCCCTTTTTTAAGATCTTCTTCGAGGGCTAGTTTGATTATTTTACTCACATCTTTTAAAAGAATTTTACCCCTATAGGTCATTTTTTTGTTTTCTCCAAAATTTTTTTCTTTTTTTCTATCTCTTTCATTTGGTCTCGATAAAGAGCTGCTTTTTCAAAATCTAATTCTCCAGCGGATTGTAGCATCTGTTCTTTAAGATTTTTAATTAATATCCCTAATTCTTTCGGTTTATCTGTCTTGTAATTAGGTTTAAAATCTTCTACTAATTTTAAAAATCGGTTATCCTCCTGATATTCTCTTTCGATTATATCTACAATTTTCTTTTTAATACTTTTTGGTTTTAGATTATGTTTTTGGTTGTATTTCTCCTGGATTTTTCTTCTTCGGTTGGTCTCTTCTATAGTTTTTTTAATCGATTCGGTTATAGTATCAGCATACATAATAACTTGTCCATTAAGATTTCGGGCAGCGCGACCTGCGGTTTGCACCAGAGAACGATAAGAACGCAAAAATCCTTCTTTATCAGCATCAAGAATCGCCACTAAAGATACTTCTGGAATATCAAGACCTTCTCTTAGGAGATTGATTCCGATTAGACAGTCAAATTTTCCTTGGCGAAGATTCTTAATAATTTCGACCCTTTCTATTGTCTCGATTTCGGAATGAAGATAACTGGTTTTAAGGCCAGCTTCTTCTAGATAGTGGCTTAAATTTTCGGCCATTTTTTTGGTTAGAGTGGTTACCAGAACCCTTTCTTTTTTCTCCACTCTTTTATTAATCTCTTCGATTAAATCATCAACTTGATGTTTCGTCGGTTTAACTTTTATTTTGGGATCAAGAAGGCCAGTGGGTCGAATTATCTGTTCCACTAAATTTTCGGTTTTGGTCAGTTCATACTCAGCTGGAGTAGCAGAGACAAAAATGACTTGGTTAATGATTTCCTCGAATTCTTCAAAAAAAAGGGGACGGTTATCAAGAGCCGAAGGGAGTCTAAAGCCAAAGTCGACTAAATTTTGTTTTCGAGCTCGATCACCGGCAAACATCCCTCTGACCTGAGGCAGAGAAACATGAGATTCATCAACAAACATTAAATAGTCTCCTTTGAAATAATCAAGCAAGCAGGCTGGTCGTTCTCCTTGTTGGCGGCGTGAGATTATTCTAGAGTAGTTTTCGACCCCAGAACAATAACCGACTTCTTGAAGCATTTCAATATCATATTTAACTCGGCTTTTAAGACGCTCTGCCTCCACTAATTTTTTTTCTTTTCTTAGCTCGGTTAACCTTTGTTTTAATTCTTCTTCTATAAGTCTGATGGTTTCTTCTATCTGGTCTGGAGGAGAGACAAAATGTTTAGCCGGATAGATATAACAGTCCTTTAGTTTATTAGTGATGTTTCCGGTTAAAGGGTGGATCTGATAGATGTTTTCGATTTCGTCGCCAAAAAATTCGATTCGGAAGGCTTCTTGATAGTTGTAGGCGGGAAAAACTTCGACAATATCACCTTTGACACTAAAAGTTCCTCGAGTAAAAGAAATATCATTACGGTTATAGTAGATAGCGATTAATTTTCTTAATAATTGATCTCGATCGATCATATCACCTACTTTAAGGCGCAGATGAAATTTTTCAAAGTCAGCTGGAGTCCCTAAACCATAAATACAAGAGACAGAGGAGACAACTAGAACATCTTTCCTTTCCAAAATAGATGAAGTCGCGCGAAGTCTAAGTCGATCTATCTCGTCGTTTATGGAAGCATCTTTTTCTATATATAGATCAGAAGAAGCGACGTAAGCTTCGGGTTGATAGTAATCATAATAAGAGACAAAATATTCAACCCCGTTTGCGGGGAAAAAGTCTTTAAATTCACGGTAGAGTTGAGCGGCTAGGGTTTTATTATGGGTTAAGACTAGGGTTGGTTTTTGGTACTTTTCAATAACTTTAGCCATAGTAAAGGTTTTCCCAGAACCAGTAACGCCTAAAAGAGTTTGAAATTTGTAACTTTTGTTTAAACCCTGGGTCAGCCTATCAACGGCTTTTTTTTGGTCCTCTGAAATTCTAAATTTAGATTTTACTTTGAATTTTGTCATGATGAAAAAAAATATTATAAAAATAATAGATCGATTGAACTAATAGTCTAGTCTTTTCTGATTTTGGGTTTAATGAATTTTTGAGAAGTATATGGGAAAAAACTTGACATTTTTATTTATTTTACTATTATATTTATATCTATTAAATGATAGATATAAATATAAAAATTAGAATCATCAAAGGACGTTATCGATGAGAAAAAAAATTGTTTTAATAATTCTTCTTTTTAAAATTTCTTTTCTAAGTTTTGTTTCATGTAGTCTTGAGAATACTCCTCTTAAAGCTAAAGTTAGTTTTACTTTTATTACGGAAAAAGTTAATAAGAAAGGTAAAAAAACAAGCAAAAATTCGACTGGAATTCCGGCAGAAGTAGGTAGAATTGTTATTTCTATTTGGCAATTAAAAGATGGTTCGCTTATTGATACTAGTAAAATTAAAAGCCTTGAGCAAGTCGAGGCTCTTGCCCACAGGCACCATGAAGTTGAAGATTTTATTTTTCAGAAGAATGCTGATAATAGCCCAATTGAAGCTGTCATTGAATTTTTTCCTGGGCAGGATGTCTTTTTGGCTATTGCTGGAGATGTTCAATTAAATAGTGGTGATTTTAAATCGGCTTATTTTGGAGTTTCTGAACCCCGTACATTTGAAGCTGGTCAAGATGTTACAATTCGAGTAGGAATGAATTACGTTATTCCGGTTGAAATAGAATTTCCTTTAGTAGATTCAGGAGGATTGGTTAGCCCTCTTAATATTTCGGGAAAAGGTTTTCCAGGGGCCATCGTCCATTATGCAGTGACGGACATTGCTGATGGAAATTCTCTTTTAGAGGGACAAAGTAGTTTTTCCGTAGGTGATAATAGTGAATTTGATCATCCAATTTCTTTTGCTCCACCACAAGATAAACTTAGGATCAAGATGACTCAGAGTTTCGGCAGTATTGTTTTCGATCCTATTTATATTGTTTTAGAAAAAGAATTATCAAAAAAATAGTTTAATTGTAGTGTAATCTGAGCCTTGTCCAGTAAATCGGATGAACGAATTGTTTATTCTTATAAATCATTTTTTTCGCCCTAGAAAAAGATTCTAATAAGTTTTTATTGAAATTAATCTGCTTATAGAAATTTTCTAAAAAAATAGCCTCTGATAATTTATCTTTTTTAGCTTTATTTGTTATCAGGTATTTAGTTTTTGCCTGAAATAGGTTTTGGTAAAAAAGAATATCTCTGTAAGTAAGATTGTTTATTTTGTTAAGAGGTAGATAAAGAGCAACTCTATTTTTCCAATCAAGATACTTTTTGTAAGGCTTTTTCGCTAAATATAATTCTTTTTTTTGTTTATTATAATTAAGGGCTGAATCAAAATGAATAGCGTCTAATTGTTGGCTGTTTTGAACAATTTTGAGTCCGGTCTCCTCCAAAGCCATTTTATTTAGATTAAGGGCGGATTTATCCGGGCCGATATATTTTATTCTCTTAAGTTTTTGTTGATTTAATTTTATCTCTGGCACCAAAACTAAAGAAGATAAATAAGCTATTAAGTGATTTTCTTCTAAAAAACTATTTTTATCTTTAATAATTTCAAAAGGGATCTCTTCTGTGAACTGATCAGGAATAAAAAGAAGGATTTTTTTCGAGAAATATGTTTTTTTTAAGGGTTTAAAAATATTAGCTAGTTTTTCAGATATTATCTCAATCCCTTCTAATTTGAAGGCTCTTTTTTTATAATCGTTTATAATTTGTTTTAAATTTGAATAACCAGATTTAATAATGAAAGTTTTACTCTCTTTTTTATCTATAGTTAATAAAAGGAGGTCATTCTTTTTTTTAGTCAGATAAATAATTAGACTTTCTGAGGGTAATTTATCTCTGGCACCTTTTAAGGAGAATTCAGCTAGTTTTTTAGCAAAAATTTTATTGTTGGTATGATTTGGGGGAGAGTTGAACTTAGATCGACTAAGGAGATATTTTTTAATTTCAGATATTAAAATAATTTTAGCCTGATTATTCGTTTGGATATAAAAATTTAAAACTTTATCTAGTAAAATGTTGATCGCTTGAGGGGATTTCGGTGCCAGAGATACTTTTATTATCTTTTTTAAAAAGGATCCTTCTAGTTGAGTCAAATTTTTGCCTATGATTAGTCTTTTTAAATTTAGATTTAGTTCTAAAAGATTAAAAATAGTCCGTTCCTTTAATTTAAAACTCTTTTTTTCGCCTAGATTTAATTCCTGATAGATTTTGGTGCTTTTTTCTAGCTCCCCTTTTTGCATTAGAAGTTTTATCCTCTTTAGCGTAGATTCTTTCTTTAATTTGGTTATAGATTTATTTAGAGCAGAGTTTTCTTTTATAAGTTGGGAAGCGTAATTATCTAAAAATAGATTAATCTTTTCATAAGAATTAAGTAAAAGATCTGTATCATTATTTTTTGTAGCTAGTTCAATTACCTTGAGAAAGGATTCATAGGCTTTTTTTAATCGACCTGTTTCAGTGTAACTTAAAGCAGCTAGTAGCATAATTTCAGCTTTAGATCCGGGGATAGCTTTCTGTGCTTGTTTTAGAAGAGCTAAAGATTTGTTTAAAAATTTTAAAGATTCATTATAGAGACGGTATTTAGTTTGATAATTTTGGTAAATGTCAAATCCATCCTGCTTATAATGAGCTGAATTTTTAAAACGATTTTGCCTTAAGAGACTAGCCTGGATAAATTTTAATTTTCCTAAAATTAGATTAAGCTGGAAATTGTTAGGAAAATTTTCTTTAATTTTTTCTAAAGGAGAGATCAGATCGATGATTTTTTGTTCAGATAAAACTGAATTTTTATCTACCAAGCTATTTGCTTCTGAAAAATTTGTCCTGGTCGATAAAAAAAGATAAAGATTAGTCAGATTATTAAGGATAGGTTTAAGTTTAGCAAAAGTTTCTTCATCTTTATCAGAAATCGATTTGTAAGCTTTAAGAAAATATTTTTCTGCTTCAAAATATTTATTCTGTTTAAAATAATAATAGCCTAGATTATTTAGAGTAATTATTAAATTTTTTTTATCGGTTTCGTTATTTTTATGTTTAAGAAGTTCTATTTTTTTATGGAGGAATTGGCTCGTTTGGTCAATTTTTTGTTGATCAGAAAAAATTTCTTGCTGCCAAGAGAGGTTTAATAATTTTTTCTGGCGATTGTTTAAAGGTTTAATTAATTTACTGTCGCCAATAACGGTTTTGTCTATCCCCAGATCAAAAATGGGCAAGGAGACCCAATTTACTAAATCTAGTTTTAGATTAAACTTTGGTTCAGATGAAGCCTTTCTCTCTAAAACAGTAAAGGTTTCTTCTAACAGGCTTAGGGCTAATTCAAGTTCACCCATCTCTTTAAGGCAAAAGGCCATTTCTTGCTGGTATCTAGTCTGATCAAGCGAAAGGTTATATTCTTTAGCTGAAGATATTATTTTTTGATACCACTGGAGAGCTTCCTCATAATTTTGGGTTATTCGACTAAAAAGGGCAAAATATTTATAAATTGAATGAATAGGTCTTTGATATAGGTTGTTTTTTTTATTTTTTTCGTGGTTAGCTAAAAATTGATAGATACCCAAGGCTTTTTCCATCTCGATTTTAGCTGTTTCTAATGAATTTTCCTGCCAAGAACAATAACCAAAATGGAAATGAAAGAGGGCCTCTTCAACAGGGGAACCGAATTTCTCTTTATATTTATAAACCTGTTGGTAATGATAAAGGGCTCGGGAATAATTTAATAATAAAAAGTAATTGTTAGCTAGATTAAGGTGAATATTCCCTTCATTCTCTTTATGAAAATTTTCGTTATTGGAGGCTAAAATTTTTTCCAAGAGATCGCTGTTTTCTTCCCAGAGATACTTAGGAAAGTTTTTATTAATCATTTTTTTTAAGTCTTCCTTGGCAGAGCTTCTTTGTAAATCTAGATATTGGTAAATCCAACTTTTGAGGAGATAAGGTTCTACAAAAGTATCATCCAAAAAAATAGCCCAATCTATCTGTTCTAGAGCGAGATTGAAATTTTTGATAAATTCAGAGGTTGATTTTTTCTGCTTTAATAATCCTTTTTGAGTATAAAGATAGCCAAAGCCATACAAGTAAGCCTTGTCAAAATCTAAACGGGCTCGAGGGAGGCCTTTTAAGTATTTTCCAATTAAATCATCAATTTTATCTTCCCCCTGCCAGGCTAAAAAAGTATCAATATACTGAACATGCGCTTTAGGGCCAAAATGGTCGTAAATTAATTTAAACTTTTTTCGTCTTTTAAGATAACTTGCTAAACTAGTATATTTTTCATACAGATAAGAGGCTTTTTTAAAATTTTTGTTTTCCCGAGCTTGATAACCTTTTTCATCATAATAATTTAAGAGCCAATCGATTTTATCGCTAAAACTTTTTTCTTTCCAGACTAGTTTGTATTTATTAACCGCAGTGTAATAATGTTTTTCAGTAGTCGCCTCTTTTTTTCGGTGCCAGAGGAGATCCCCTAACAGAATATTCGCTTTATAATAGATTAAATCATTTTTATCTTTTTTTTGGATAACTTCCTTTAGAATTTTTTGGGCGGATTTAAAATCTTTATTGTAAAAAAGATTTAATCCTAAAGCATATTGAAGCAGGTAAAAAATATTTTTTTCCCCCTGATGTTTAGAGATAAGACTTTTAAGTTTTTTTAGATTATTTTTTACTTTAGTTGGATTAGTAAAACGAGCTAGTAAACCTTTCTTTGCTTTTACTTTTAAAGGTAAAGGAGCCGATTTAAGAATCGGAAAATAATGAGGTGATATTTGCTGAGTTTTATCTAAAGAAGCTAATTTTTGATGGAGATAATAGATCCTTTTATGCTTTGGATATTTCTTGATAAGATTAGTATAAATCTGTTTTGCTTTATTGTTTTTTTTTATTTTTAAATATTCATCAGCTAAGTCCTCTAAAAGATAGGGTTTATACTCTTTATTTTTTTGAAGGCTTATTTTTTCTAGGGCGTTTTGAAAGGCTAGTAAGCCAGATTTCTTTTGGCTGATCAACTTTAAGTGTTTATAAACTGTTTGGGCGTAAAGATCTTGTCTAGACCAGTTTTCAAAAATCTTCAATAATTCTCTTGATTTCTTGAGATTTTTTTTACGTTGGTAGTATTGCGTTGCTTCTAATAAGGCTTTGCTAATATAAATTTTGGCAAAGGTGTTTTTTTGGTTATAAAAATAATAATAAACTCTTTCCAGAGCTAGGAGATATTTCATTTGATCATCATATTCATCTAAGTAGCGTCTGGCTAAATTGTATTGCAGTTTGGCGTTATTTTTTTTTGGGATGATCCCAGAGCCCGGAATTATATTAAGATTGATATTCTCTTTTTTTTGATTAGCATAAACAATCACCCCCTTGTGGCCTTTAATATTATAAACTGGTAGCCACTTAGCCCCAAAAGAAGAGGGGACTGCCAGGGTTAAAGGATAGCTTAGATTTCCTTTTAAGTTTTGAAAATAAATTTGAGAGTCATCTTTCAGGTTGATTACTTTATCTTGGTTAGTATCTTGATTGATTTGGGTATAGATAATTTCATTATTATTAGCTCCAAAAGAAGGATAAAGCTCTATTTGAGGGCCGTTTGTTAATTGTTTTTCATTTTTAGTCTTGAGGTCAATAAGATAGATATCTCCTTTGTTGTGGGGATTACGGTAAGAGATAAAAATAATTTTTTGACCATCAGGTGAAAACTGGGGATAGACTCCTCCTAAAATGGTAAGTTGTTCTTTTTTTTCTTGTTGAGGATCAAGGAGCCAGATGTTTTCTAGACCATTCTTAGTAGAAGAGAAGGCTATTAATCTGTTATCGGGTGACCAGGTAGGGTGGGCTTCCTTAATGCTTTGAATAGTTTTGGTCCTTGGATCATAGGCTTTTGTTAAATTTTTAGCTTTTTCATCTAAATTTAAATCTGGGGAGATTTTTGTTTCATATTCTTGGATTATTGATTTAGCTTTAAGAGGTAAAAGAAAAATATCACCAGCTGGATCTTCTCGATTAGAAACAAAGACCAGCCTTTTGCCATTAGGAGAAATCGCCGGGGAATAGTCTTTGGCCGGATGATTAGTTAAGCGGACAGTAGTAATATTATTTAGATCTCTTAAATAAATGTCATAATTTTCTCTAGCTCGATTGGAAGTATAGTAAAAAAAAAGTCCATCTAAGCTGATATCTCCGTCAATTTCCAGGA
>Ga0272440_1002842_pt1 | contig 13287 bp, 7 predicted proteins | sample SSMMMBAug17_FD_192440 | JGI IMG/M metagenome (GOLD analysis project Ga0272440, IMG submission 192440) | Marine sediment archaeal communities from Little Sippewissett salt marsh, Falmouth, MA, United States - SSM-MMB-Aug17 | ecosystem: Environmental > Aquatic > Marine > Wetlands > Sediment ...
TAACTGCCCCATTATTAATATTGTTCGTACATTCCGAACCCTCCATCTCATTTGAGATTGTCACAACGACCGAATTTCTTGCCGCATAAAAACAACATATGATATTGCAAAACAGATCATCGACACAGCTATCAATGAAATGATATATGGTAAAACAATTAAAGCGCTTTGTGATAAAGGTAAAGGTCCTGAAAATCTGGACATTGATAATCTCTCCATCATGCCGACTTGAATAAACGCTTGCGTGGTTCGTCTCATGGGATCAATAATTGTTGCTGTTGAATCTGTATATAGCTGTAAAGGAGAGGTCAATGCGATGGCCTTTTCAATTTTTGACTTGAGTACCATCATCCCGGAGTCATTCATTGCATCTGGAACCAGGGCACTGGCAACCGCATTGGCGCCCAAGTAAACAAAAAATGAGAAAAAGATCCAAAAGGCCAATGATGCCAATGCAGATGTGGCTACATTTCGGAAAACAATGGAGAACAATATTGCAATTCCCAGCCAAAAAGCCAGATAAAAAATACTGATAATGACGTAAATGAATAATCTCAAGAGTTCTTCCAGGCCAGGAACGACACCGATCATGGTTAATCCCAGGCCTGTTACGACCAGGATAATGGAAACCACCATCAACACAATAATTGTAAGACCTGCCAGAAATTTCCCATTGATCACAGAATCACGATAAATCGGCTGAGACAGAAGTTTGCTTAACGTTCCTTCGTTTCGCTCTCGATTGATCGTATCAAAGCCAAGCATCAAACCAATGAGTGGTCCAAAGAAGGCAATAAATTGCACCAGTGAAAATTGTACGCCTGATGATGTAAACATCAGTAAAAATACGAATTTGGGCTTGGCAACACCTTCAAGATTGTTCGCGAGATTTAGGCCAGCCATGTATGCAGTAATCAAGCTCACCATTGCAATCAGCGCAAAAAGAATGAGAAACCGATTGCTTGAAAAATGATCTGACAATTCTTTTTTGTAAATTGTTATCAAGCCATTCATGCATCACCTTCCTGAAAATATTTCATATAAAGGGCTTCCAAAGTATATGATTCTTTGCCGACGCCCAATTTTTCTTCAGCGAGTCGGTCCATGTCACCGCAGGCAACCATTTTTCCATTGATCATGATGCCCACCCTGTCACAAATTCGTTGAACCTGATACAACAAATGAGAGGACAATAAAATGGTCATCTTTTTTTCCTGACTCAACCATTGAATCAGATCAATAATCCGATTTGTCGTATCTGGATCCAATCCCAATGTCGGTTCATCCAGAAACGCGATTTGGGGGGATTTTACCAGAACTTCTGCAATTCCAAGGCGTTGTCGCATTCCTCGAGAGTAAGCTGATATCAGCTTTTGACCGGCGTTTTCCAGTCCAACTGTCTGGATGGCTGATTGAATTCTTTGTTCGGCGATATCCTTTGGTACATCATTCAAATCGGTAATGAATTTTAACGTTTGGAAAGCGGTTAAATCCCGATAAAAGCCCATATTTTCTTGAAGATAACCAATGTGACGCTTTGCACTGATTGCATCACGCGTGGGATTGATCCCCATCACATTGGCACTACCGGCAGAAGGTTCAGTCAGTCCCAATAGCATCAAAAGGGTTGTTGTTTTTCCTGCCCCATTCGGGCCTAAGAATCCAAATATTTCACCCTCTTGGACTGAAAATGTCAGATGATCCACTGCGGCCTGTCTTCCATAATATTTTGTCAGGTCTTTGGTTTGAATGATATTTTTTGGTTCCATTTTTATCGCCTACCCATGCGTTGAAAAATGAATGAAAGTCCTGAAATTACAGCCACGATAATAAAGATTCCGATCCATGCCCATGATGATGATGCTTTCACAGTAATTCGAAATTCAACATTTTTGTCTACTTTTTCACCTTCAACACTGACACTGACTGAGTAGTCACCAACCAATGCATCTTCATAGGGCTCAATTGTAACTTCAATTTGTTTCATATCATTTGGTTCCAGAATTTCAACGATCTCAGGTTCAAAATGAACTTTCCAGTTTTCTGGTTTAAAAGACATAAATTTAATATTATGTTGAGCGGCAGATCCCGTATTTTTTACATAAACAGAAACAGATGATTTTTTCCCCGCTCTGGCATCCAAAGAAAGTAATCCAGATGCTGTACCAGTTTCCAGGTCATATGTACCTGTTAAGATGACTTTCAATGCCGCCTCAGCCTGAGCATCTCCGGATTGAACCAGAATATTGACAGGATATTCACCGATTTGTGCAGATGGAGGAGGTTTGACTTCAACAGCAACCGATGAATTCTGACCGGATTTGATCCGAAGGCTTGAAATGTATTTGCTTTCATAAGCAGGTTTAAAATTGATATCCCAACCATCAGGACCACGTGCCGATAAATTGAATATTGCATCCTTGTCTAATCTGCTGTTAACATCCATAGAAAATTCAAACTCGCCATCAGTAGGGCCACGCAATTCTGGATATGAGGTCGAAATGCGCACACCTGAATCAGATTCTTTCGCATTAGACTTCTCTATGACAGTTACATGAACCGGTTGACGTAAAAGAAATGTTCCATCCTGAGTACTTGCTTTAATGACAAAAGCAAATTTTCCAGGTTTGACCTTTTCATTTGGAATGGCTTCAAATGTCAGACTTTTATCCTGAGCAGCGGGAACATAAACGTCAGATACCTGAAATTGATATGTTTTAATTTTTGTGGTCCAGTTTTGGGGTTGTTGAACCACTTGAAGGCTGACATTTTCATTGGAACACCCCCGATTGTAAATGACAATATCCATACTCACAGTGTCTTGCCGCTCAATTGTAATGCCCGGATACTCAAGTCCCATTTCCAGGGAACGTGTGTTGTGAGGACATTGTGTTTCTGCATATGACACACTACACACTAGTATGAGCGTCATAAAATAAAAAATCAGGTTGCACATGCAACGTGTTATCATGATAAACCTCCTTCAAAATATTTAAATAACGTTTCAATTTATAAATAATTCCCATTTTGAGGTTGTCAAGGGGACAATATAGATATTATCAATCCTTGCGTTATTCTATTTTTTTATGTACTTAATTTTTATATGAAAGATATTACATTTTTACCTGTATATAATAAATATAAATTACACTTAAATCATTATCTTTTTTATCCCAAAAAAAATGGAATTTAGATGATCAAACAATATCAAATAGTTATCTTTCTAATTATCATTATTATGCCCATCCATACGTTAATCGCCTCCACACAATCTTCACAGACAGGCATCCCAACAGATCAATGGGCAGTCAGATTACATCCAGGCCAAGATCCTGAAATGATTGCCCGATCTATTGGCGCCTCTAACAAAGGTCGGGTTGGTCATTTGAAAGACACATATGTTTTTGTCATTCCGGACTCTTCATCGTTATCACAAAATACAAGAACACGCGTGAAAAAAAACACAAATGTGATATGGATGCAACAGCAGGTCAAACGATGGCGTTTTTTGCGCAATATCCCATATTTCAGTGATCCATTATTTCCGGACCAATGGCATTTATCAAATACCGGTCAGCATGGTGGTACACCGGATGAAGATGTTCATATCGAATCAGTATGGGATGATGGTTTAAGTGGTGAGGGCATTGTGATCGGTATTGTTGATGATGGCCTTCAATATGATCATCCAGATCTAATTGACAATTATTTATCTGCATTGAGTTATGATTTTAATGAGAATGATACCAATCCATATCCATATCTGGGTGATTGGTATGGAGATGGTCATGGGACATCAGTCGCTGGTGTTGCAGCAGCACATGAAAATAATGATACTTGCGGTGTGGGTGCGGCGTATCGTGCTTCCCTGGCTGGAATTCGGCTACTGGCATCTGAGATCAGTGATGCGGAAGAAGCCAATGCGCTGTCTTATATGAGAGATCAGATTCACATTTATAACAACAGCTGGGGGCCTTCAGATGGGGGTGGACCTGATGGTCCTGGATCATTAACACTTGCGGCAATTGAAGACAATATTCTTCATGGACGAAATGGGCTGGGCAATATATATGTATTTGCTGCTGGCAATGGGTTGCAATATGCAGATAATACGAACCTGGATGGTTATGCCAATCTCAGATATGTCATTGCTGTTAGCGCTGTAAATCAATATGGTACACAAAGCTATTACAGTGAACCTGGTGCCTGCATCCTGGTTTGTGCGCCAAGTGATGGTCGAAGTACTGGAATATATACCACTGATTTGTTAGGAGGATTTGGCGATAGTTCAGGAGGTTGCACTGGCTTATTTGGTGGAACTTCATCAGCCGCGCCATTGGTTTCTGGCATTATTGCTTTAATTCTTGAAGAAAATAATGGGCTGACCTGGCGAGATGTTCAACATATTTTGGTTAAAAGTGCTGAAAAAAACGATCCAGACGATGCCGACTGGCAAATCAATGGCGCAGGACTGCATGTCAATCATAAGTATGGATTTGGACGTATTCATGCCGCACATGCGATCAAACTCGCCCGAAACTGGAATCCTGTTTCACAAGAAAAAACTGTTGAATCACAAACGTTAGTGCTAAATATGTCAATTCCAGATAATTTGGGGACGTCGCTTAAATCAAATATTTCCATTCAGGCGAACCTAAGGGTTGAACATGTTGCTGTGATCCTGACAACCAATCATAACTGTGCTGAACAACTGGATATCAAGCTCATATCGCCTTCAGGTACATCCAGTACGCTGATACAAAAACATTCTGCATTAACAAACTATAATGAATGGATGTTTTCATCAACCAGACACTGGGGGGAATCCGCTGATGGTCAATGGACGCTTGAAGTTCAAGATACAAATCTGGGGTGTAGTGGCGCTCTCAAACAATGGCGGCTGATTGTTTATGGTGAAGATCAAAAACACAGCGTAAACCAGATACCCATTACTGAAACCGACTATATTGACTCTCTCAAAAATGAACCTGTTCAAATTGACCCCCTGTTCAATGATTTTGATGCTGACCGAGACCCTTTACAAATAGTAAATATCTCACAACCGGTAAATGGAAAGCTTATTGACATCAATCATTCCCAATTAACATACGTTCCCAGTAAAGATTTTATTGGGCGTGAAGAATTGACATACATGATCAGTGATGGACAAGCAAACGCGAGAGGCATCATTATTATTGATATTTTTGATCATCACGTATTGACCAACAACCAGTTACAGCCCATTCCTGATGCTGATCCACGTGGGATCTTATCAGACATTCGAATGGATTCTTCAGGCAAGATTAAAGGTATTGATATTCAAATTCAGATGTCACATGATCGTATCTCAGACCTTTCAGCATATCTCATATCTCCCAATCATGATTATTTCCGATTGTTTTCAGCTCTTGATACCTCTCAATCCTTATTAAATATTCATTTGAGCAGTCGGTCAGATATAAATATTGATGATGCTTCAGCACCATATACAGGAACGTATTTGCCATCAGTATCATTCAATTCAGTTGAAAATAGCTATGCTGTAGGGCAATGGCAGCTCAACATTATTGACAACACATCAGGCCATGCAGGTGTTTTGAAATACTGGAACCTACAAATAACGTTTGATGCTGTTGAAAGTGCTGCTAAACCGGAAATCCGATCAGATCAATTTCATACATATCCAAACATGCGTTTATGTATGAATGTACTTGAGAATGATTCAGATCCCAATGGGCAAAAGCTGAGTATTCAATCTATTGAGCAACCCTTTCATGGAAATGCATTTATCGATGATTGTGGCATTACCTATCAACCGGATCAAGATTTTTCAGGTTCTGACACATTGCGTTATTATGCAATGAACGAGAGTGGGCAAAAAGCAATAGCAGACGTCAATATTCTTGTGGCGAGTGACCTTGCTTTATCCTTTGACGGCATAAACGATTGTGTGTCTTGTGGAAAACCCGCCGCTCTGAGCATTCAAGATCAGTTGACCCTTGAATTATGGATCAACCCAAAAAATTATGGTGAATTGAATCTTCAAGGATTTGGACGTTTGATTGATCGGGAACGTTATATTCTATTTCTCAATGAAAGCGGACGTGATGATTATGCAGATCATAGTCTGATGTTTGCAATTGAACATCCATCAGGCTTTTTGGTTATGGGCAATACACCGAGAAATTCAATTCAGTTAAATGAATGGCAACATATTGCAGGTAGCTACGATAGTCATACTAATGAGATGAACATTTATATCAATGGACAGCAACAAACGCTCTTCTATCCATTTCAACGTCCTTATGGTTCAATTGCCAACACACAGTCCGATACATTTTATATTGGGGAATCAAAAAATATGGATCGAGCGTTTCAAGGCATGATGGATGAAATAAGGATCTGGAATATCATTCGATCTGCAGATGAAATATTGTCTGATATGAATCAATCTTATTCTAATATTCCGGAAGGATTGGCTGCTTATTGGCCCATGCGCCCCATTGAATCCTACTTAAAAGATATGACCTCGAATGAAATCCATTGCAGAATTCAATTTCCCAAATGGGTTCAAGGGGTTCATCAGTTTGACATTCCAATCATATGGTCGGCGAAAGATATTATCTATACCAAGATAAATACCCCGATTACGTTCAACCCATTGGAAAATGATGGTTTGATTGATACGCCTGAAACAATCAAGTTGTCACCTCTTAAAGCACACGCAATGGGACAATTGAATGTTCAGTCCGACTTTTCAATGACATACATTCCAGATACAAATTTTTTGGGTTCAGACATATATGCGTACACCATTCAGACAAATGATGGTCATTTAACAAGTGCTTTGATCCAAATTAATGTTGTTTCAGATTTTTCATTGTATTATCAAAACAGAAATGATTATGTCTATGCCAGTAATTCAAACAAATGGCGTCTGGATGGTCCATTCACTATAACTGCATGGATCAGACCTGAAGAAACATCTTCACCCAAAGATGTGCAGGAAGATTATATTATCGATAAAAATGCGTTTTCCATCTTTATTAATCACAAAAACAGCCCCCATTATTTTGATCATTCATTGGTATATTGGCGAGGACAAGCAGACGATACATGGTATTCAGCCAGCTCACCCGATTATTCGATTGAGTGGGAAATATGGCAGCACATTGGTATTGTTGATGATAATACTGGCTATGTTGGAATATACATAAATGGGGAACCCCTAAAAATCTTAGAAAATGGCTCCTACTTTCATCAACGTGCCTCTCATGCCTTATATGATTTTATTTTAGGAAATGCATCTGATTTGCAACATGCATTTCAAGGCTGTATTGATGAGGTATACGTCTGGTCTGAAGCACGAACTATGGAGCAAATTAAGCAATCCATGTATTCATGTTTTCCAGGACAGTCAGAAACGTTGCTGGCATATTGGCCTATGACTGATTCCGGCCAAACAGTATTGGATCATTCAAAACATGCCTTACATGGGACGATTTTTAATGCGATATTTGTAGACGGGGCCCTACAACGATATCCTGTTACAGTAAATACAATTATTTCTGCTCTGGCACAAATGAATGGAATCAAGGCATCACCTGTCTGTTTTGATGATTCGAATCATGACCTTGTTTTGGACATCGCGGATATTCTATTTTTATTTAATTACCTGAAGCACTTTTAAGGTGAACTAATCCTCATCATCAGCGATTCTTAAATCTGTAATATCCTGAATGGATCCGATCAAACCAGATGGTATTCCATTTTCGTCTGCAATAGAAGCATGGTTCATAATGACAGTAAACATTTCGCCATTGGAACGTTGAAATTGGGATTCAAATGATTGGAAACCAGGTTCATCAAGTAACATTTTCTCCTTTTCATGAAAGATTTCAGCCAGTTCTGGGTTTGTGATATCTTTAAATGTTTTTCCAATAATTTCTTGTTCATCCATGCCAATTAATGCCTGAAATGCCACATTACATTGTTGAAATCGGAACTGGTCATCTTTAAAAAAAACAGGATTCGGAATGGTTTCCATGAACGTATTTAAGACACAAATTTGCTGTTTCAGAGATCGTTCAGCTTTTTTTCTTCGGACAATATTGGCAAACAGAATTAATACCACACCTAATAATAATACAAAAATTAATGATATGGTACTGATCAAGTGGCGGTATTTGTAAAAAAAAGTCGTGGGTTTATGGGTAATCACACTGCCACCGGGTAAGTCAGAAAAATGAATATTAAATCGTTTCATCTGCTGATAGTTAAAAAAATAGGTGTTCGGGCTTTTTTGTATGGTGGGTATACGATCAACCGATTTTCCCTTCAAAATTTCCACAACCATATCTGCAGCGAGCTTGCCTTGCATCAGACCATTGACCATTTTTCCACCCAATACGCCATTGGCCTTAGGATAGTACCATGCCGTATATAATGGCGCTTTAAGATAAGGTTGGAAAATATTGATAATGTTGGATGGCGAGTATTGATTTTTATGGGTGTCTTCAGCAAAATGAAGAAAAAAAACAATGCTATTTTCTTGAATTTGCTTCACATTTTTAATCAAATTTGGAATAGAGTTCGGAAAAAGTTGGGTGAACTTGATTTCTGGAGATACTTTTTTAACAATGGTTTTAAACCTTTCAAATCTTGATTTTCCAACAGATGTTTGGTCGCAAATTGCGACAACATTAGTAATGTCTTGATGCAATTGTCGCGCGAGTTCATAAGTTTTTTCAAGGTCATCTGATTTCACAATGCCAGTAATATTTTTTGACGTTGCGATATCAATGTTTTCAACCCCACAAAATACTAGAGGAATTCGAGGAAATAAAGAGTTCCTGTTTTCCATAACAAATTGTAAAGCAAGATCATCACAAGCAATAATTGCATCCAATTTCGTGTTTCCATAGCGTCGGACATATAGTTCCCTAAGTATGACAAAGGAATCATTGATTGAATGCCGTTTAATATCCATAAATTCAATATAAAGTTCCATGCTCGCATCAATAGGCAAAACCGATTCAATACCATTTAAGATAGAATCACTCATATCATCGCCCTTATGAGACGCATTCAATATAAGCACTTTTTGTGTTGAGCTTGCAAAAGACACATGAACCATACAAATTAAGCAGGCCATACAGATGATCACTATCTGTAAAAAAAAATTTGAAATAGACATATCTCTCTCCAGATTATGATTTCTTTATCAATTACATGATATTGGAATATTTTTCAAGTTAAATAAAAATATTATGTTTCATTCCGAAACCAGGTTCATTGTTTCTGATTGGCGAAAATGGGGAGCTCCCCATTTCCGGCACAGCTGCGCAGTACATATGTTGATGATGAATAAATATAACCATCTGTTAATATTAGGCATATCAAGAATGGCCGAATTGTCAATTTTCATATTCATTTCAACTGGTTAGTTAAACTCACAACATAACATTGAAAATGAATAAGATGATTTTAAAATGTTTATTAGATTATCGTTAAATAACATTAATGATGTAACAGCCATTCTTTTACATTTTTTATTATTATTTGTTTTCCATTAAGCTGAATAGTTTCGTCCCTATCTGGCACGAGCAGCAACAGTTCGGCTTTTTGAGCTTGCGGTATATCAGTTGATGCCTTTACAAGGGCTTTTATTTCTCTTTTTTTGGTTTTGGCATTGTCGATATTGTTGGAAACTTGTATCATCTTTACAATGTGTTGATTCTTTTTGACAACAAAATCGACTTCATAATCACCAGTGCTTTTATAATAATAGATTTCAAAGCCTTGTCGCAGTAATTCCAGAAATACAATATTTTCAAGTCGATCACCGATACGTTGACCAACATTGAATGAAACAATATTCGATAGACCTTGATCTATGCAGTATATTTTTTGCGGATTGACATTTTGTTTTTTTAACGACCAGTCAAATATGGGAACTCGAAAAATGAGGTAGGCGTTTTCAATATATTCAAGATAGTTACGAATCAGATCAAAAGACAACCGAAACTGATTTTTGATTGAATTGATGGACATGGATTGAGAAATATTTGACAATGCGTATACCGACAATTTCATCAATGAAGAAACATTATCCAGTGCATAACGTGATACAACATCACGCATGAGAATAGAGTCAAAGTAGTTTCTCAGCATTTCTTTTTTCATTTCTATCTTGTCGGTTAAAACTACTTTTGGAAAGCCACCATATTGGATATATTCTTCAAAATATCGGTTTATTTCTATGGAATGATTGATAATATCCATTGAATTATTAATACAAAGCCCTTTAAATAATAGGAATTCCTTAAAACTCAGCGGCAAAATAAACTCATCCAGATACCTTCCACTCAATGCTGTTCCTATTTCTTTGCTGAGCAATTTTGCATTTGAGCCTGTTATAAATAATCTTGACCGTCTTAATTCATATTCTTTAAGCAACCATTTTTCAAAGCCAGCAACATTCTGTATTTCATCTAGAAATATATAGGGAATATCTTGTGGGTTCAAATATTCAAGATAGACCTCTTTAATTTGAGTCAACAAATCAATGTCAAGATAGTTCATGAACTTGGGATCCTCAAGATTGACAAATAAAACATTGTTCTTTTCTATCCCACTATTGATCAAATTTTTAATCGTATTTAATATAAGTGTCGACTTGCCACTTCGTCGAACGCCTTTGAGAATAATTATTTCACCTGTTTTTTCTTTTTCTATAATTCTTTCTTCATAATATGTGCGTTTTTGGGTGCTGGTAAAGTCGCGATTCCAATAATTCCAATCATTTAATGTTGATATAATATCATTTTTTTGTATCATGATGACCTCTTTCTTAAAATCAATTCATTGGATATTACACGATGTATCGTGTGATTTCAATAAAAAATCTCCCGATATACCATATAATATTAAGTAAGGATCATAACTTTTCGATTATATCATAGTTTGCGTTTTCATAATTCTTGAGTCTGCTTGGCGACGTTCCCTGTAGCCTCATTGATTCCATGATAGACAATATGGCATCATGAATATCTTGATTTTCTTCCATAATCATCCTCCTTGTATTTTATAGTAACTAATATTGTTACTTGCCTTATAAGGATGATTATAAAAAAAAAATTAAAAAATGGTGAGAGTTTTGTTCTTGTAACCAGTTAAACAATTGAATTCATTACATCGTTCTCAATCACTCACCATTTTATATCTCTCACCATAATGGCGCATATATTGCATATTAAAGTACTATTCAGATCGTCAAAGGTGATGAATGTCATTTTAACTATATGATATATCATAATTTAATTTTTTTATAAAATTTTTAATGAACTTAATAAGATATAAACGTAGACCTTTTTGTTACAGGAAAGAAACATGGGAAAACCAAAACTCATAACTGTTTCATGCCCCAAATGTGGAAAGAAATATCGCATATACAAGGAGAATCTGGGGCGAAGAGGTATATGCAAGGGATGTGGTGTGAATTTTGCCATGATGCAACAGGCAAACAAGCCAGCAAAACAGAAAGTCCAACGAATAAAGCCTGTCGTTCGATCAGCGCCTCCAACTGAATCTCAATCCAAAGTCAACCAGGTTATTCAAGAACAGATCGAAACGCCGGAAATCAAGTTACCTAAAAACTCGGATATCAAAGAAACAAAAAAAGAAACGTCTTTTCAGTCAAAACCGATATCAAAAATTGAAAAAATTTCAGTCCCAAAAAAGGATCTTAACGTCTTATCAGAACAGATCAAATTGCTTGTTACTGATGGCATGAAAGCATATCTTGTTGAAAAAACGAAAATGGATGAAGATGTCAACATTGCTGATATCAAAGCCTTTTTAGCGCGGGAAAAAATTGTTTATGGTATTGTGAAAGATGATGAGCTTCAAAAATTTATTGATAAACGTTTAAATCGAATAAAGCCTTTTCTGGTTGCCAATGGCAGCGAGCCAACAGAGCCTATTCATGGCAGAATAAAGTACTATTTTGATACAACCCCCTTAAAACAAATTGACCCAAATCTGGATCAGGAAGATGAACGTATTGATTATAAAGAACGTGGTGTCATTCCATATGTTGAAAAGGGGGCATTGATCGCCGAACGTTCCCCTGGAATACCTGGAAAGAATGGTAAAGATGTATATGGTAAACGTATTGATGCTAAAAAAGCACGACATGTAACGCTTCGATGTGGAAATGGTGCATTATTGAGTGAAGACAAACGAATGATTTATTCAAGAATAGATGGAATGCCTGTTTCAACAACCGGACGAAATGAACGTGTTGATGTTTTACCGCAGTATTACGTCAAAGGTGATGTCAATATGAAAACAGGCAATATTCGATTTAATGGTCCGGTTGTTGTAACAGGCACTGTGCAGAGTGGATTTAAAGTACGTTGTGCAAAACTTGAAGCAAATGAATTGTTCAGGGCTGATATTCGAGTTGATGGCGATGTTAACATTCAGGGCGGTGTTGTTGGCTCAAAAATCTCTTGCCTGGGGGCATTTAAGGCAAAGTTTGTTAAAGGTTCCACGATCGTATGTGAGGATGATATTGTTGTCAGTAATGGCATAGTGGATTCAAACATTGAAACGCGGAATAACTGCATTGTAGAAACGAATAAAATATTGACATCGGAAATTATGGCATTCAAAGATATCGTTACGATGCACATCGGATCCAAAACATCACCCGGTTGTCACCTGACGATTGGAATGGATCCGGTTCTTGTGAATAAACTAAAGCAACTTGAAATTGAAAAAGAATCACTTGACAAAGAACTCGAATCACTTAAAGAAGATTTAGAGATTGAAAGTGTTTCAGAAATTAATGAAGACATTCAATCTGTTCAAAGAAAAATTGAAGATCTTGAACCCACACTTTTCGAAGCCAAATCAATTAACACAAAACTGATTCAACAATACAAAAAACTAAGAAAATCAAATAACACTGAAAACCTGCCCAAAATATTGAAAACAATCAAGGCGTTTTCTAAAAAAATTGGTCCAGCAAAGCAGGAACTGTATTCATTGATCACAACAAGAAAAACCATCAAAGAATCATTTGATATAATACAGAATATTTTAGAGAAAAAAGAACAAAATATTTCGGAAACTCAAACAATAAATCGTCAAATTCAGACTTCAGATCAATCTGCCAGAGTACTGGTTCGAGGTGATGTTTTTCAGGGAACAATCATTAATGGAATTAGTGCAAGTATGGAAATCTTTGAAAAACAGTCTTTTGTAATATTTGAAGAAGTT
>Ga0272440_1002843_pt1 | contig 13278 bp, 11 predicted proteins | sample SSMMMBAug17_FD_192440 | JGI IMG/M metagenome (GOLD analysis project Ga0272440, IMG submission 192440) | Marine sediment archaeal communities from Little Sippewissett salt marsh, Falmouth, MA, United States - SSM-MMB-Aug17 | ecosystem: Environmental > Aquatic > Marine > Wetlands > Sediment ...
TTTTGGAGGGGGAATAGGTGGTTTCAACCCCAGGCGGGTGTGGCTTTGCCGGAATTTTTCATAGTTGAATTTTTATAGGCAAGAACCGGGGAACTATTTCTGCCTTGTCTCTACAGAACAAAAACTTAGCTTTCCTAAGATGCATCCAAGAGTTTTTTTAAGTGATCGGAACCATTTAACATGAGCGTAATCGGTCGATCTTCCTCAGTATCACCTGTAAAACGAATGGGTGGTGGCTTTCGATAACAATCACCTGATTCACTGGCTGCCAGCCATCGCTCACGAAGTTTTTTAACAAGCAGAAACGCAGGGGATTTAATATCAACAATGGTTTTTTCAATCACCAGGCTGAGCTTGCCTTTTCGCTCTTCAAGATGCATCAGCGGAGCCAGTGGGATGCCGATAGGCTTCCAACAATCAAACCCTTTTTCAAGATTTTTGATTGCAGCCATCTGTCCGGTTGCCCCATTGGCAACCAGGCTGAAAACAGAATGTCCCAGATTGTATGCATACATGCAATCAAATAATGTGGGGTTACTCCCCCGGCCATCATATCCAAAGAAGTGAAGTCGGGTCTTGAATTTTGGAAGGCTCTTTTTTAATAATTTTAAGATAGGTTTCGGAATTTTATCTGTGTCTGACAGTTTATTGGAATCAACCAGATGCTTTTGGAGCGTTTCCTCTGAAATGATGTCTTTTTTCATCAATAGAAGTTTTTGTGTGCTATCGGTGTAATTTTCAAACAAAATCGGTGCATATGTCTGTGAAGATAAACCGCCATCTTCCAGTATTTTTTCAACTGTTGCGCGTGGAATCCCCAGTTTATATTCACCTTGTTTGAAAAGTTTTTTCAGATACTCCTCGACCAATCCCATGACAACTCTTTCTGTTTCTACCAGGGAAAAGGGAAAATTGCCATGATTGTCACGCTCCATCAATAAATCTTCACGAAAAAAAGCCGGAATATCATTGAACTCATCATTGTCCAATGGGCGCCAGACAGAGTAACATTGGCCCGTTTCCGCCACATGATCAAGATATGCCTGTTTTGCTTTTAGCGTTGGCATATCGGAATGGAAGTCACTCTCATTGTTCATATTATAATGTGAAATGATGATATTGAGTTTGATAATCAGTTTTTGGATATCGTTGATAAATTCCAGTATGCCTTCAGGAATGATCAATATCCCATTATTTTTTCCAAACCTGGCCCGGCGAACCACTGCCTGACTGATGATATCGCAGAGTTTTTCAAGGCTCACACCATAGGCATCAAAGTCAACTCCATTCTTGCCTTTATTGGCTGCCAAGCGTTTTTTATCCACATAGTTGGTGAGGTCTTCACCAATCAATGTCATGTTTGCATGGGTTTGTAGAGCAGCTTCCAGTGCAATATGACTGGCCAATCGTCCCATCACTTTGCAAACATGCCAGTATTTGTCATCAGAACTGCCATCAGAACAAAGGTGGCTGATTTGCTGGGCATAAGAGCGTGAAGCTGAATGAAATCCAAAAGAAATGGCACAAAGAATTTCCCCATTGTCATCACGCACCTGAACATCACCATCGATTGTTTTGGGAACACCAATGACCTGGATGCCATCATGAAACAATTCCTGCGCCAAAAAAGCAGCATTTGTGTTGGAATCGTCTCCCCCCACAATGACCAATGCATCCAGCTTCATATTTTTGCAGGTTTGTCGGGCGAATTCAATTTTTTTGGGCGAATCAACTTTGGAACGACCGGTTTTGATGAGCGTAAAGCCACCGATATTTCTATAATAATCAATTGCTTCTTTTGTCAATTCAATGACATCATTTTCCATGACCCCTTCAAGACCTTTAATAAAGCCAAAAATTTGTGTGTCTGGATTGACTTTGTAGGCAGCATCAAAAAGGCCGGCGATCACATTGTGGCCGCCAGGTGATGGGCCTCCTGAAAAAACAATACCGATACGACGTTTTTTGTTATATGTTTGCGTCCTTTGGGGATTGTCGGCACTGCCATCAATAATATACTGAACTTTATTTTTGATAATGTCAGGCAATTGTTTTCTGGCTTCTGGATCAATAAAAAAAGGGTGATCGCCAGTTTTCAATTGTGTGATGGGCTTTCGGAAAACATCGCACAATGGCGGGTTGAAAGCATTTCTCTCTTTTGCTTCCAGACTTTGATCATCCAGCATTGTTCGAATTTCATCATTTTCTAACAATTGCTCCAGGAAATTACTCATATATTTAAGACTCCTTTATATCAGATTATTTTTTTTGCTTAACAAGCTTTTTCCTTCCAGATATTTCAACCAATCCGGAAGGTCGACCACAAATAACCCGCCCTGGCCCTTTTTTGGCCGCAAACATGGCTTTGTGAAGACGATCATTGAGCGAACTCACTAGTTTGTCTGACATCAAGGATTGAGTCACTGCAATGCTTATCGTAATTGGAATCACACGGCTTTTGTGGGTAATTTTAATTTTATGCACCAGTTCCATGAGGTAGATACTGGCTTCGCAGGCCTCCTTCTCTTCTGTGTCCGGAAGTAGAATAATAAATTCATCGTTGCCATAACGTGCAATATAATCTTTATTTCTGAGGCTGCTTTTAATTTTTCGACCGATTTGGGCCAGACAGGCATTTGCAGCAGTATAGCCAAAGTTGTTGGTAATGTTTCGGAATTGATCGATATCAAATAGAATTAATGAAAATGCATTTTTACTGGTTTTAAAACGTTGCATTTCCTCATTTAATCGTCTCTCAAATGCGCGCCTGTTGTATATACCCGTTTGAGAATCAACCAGAAGCTCTGATTCCAGAAATCGTGTTATTTTCTGAAGTTGCACGATTTCTTTTTTAATCTGAGAAACGTCTTTTTGGACTATCGTAAAATTTTCCGAAGCCCCGGCTGGCAACTGAATGACCTGTGTTACTGGAACAGGTGTCTTTTTTACATCTGGCTGAGGGATATTCAGTTTACTTTTGATGATATTCCAAAAACGTGCTATTCGACCCGATTCTTTTTTTTCAGGCATATGTATCTCCTGCTGTTGGGTATCACCCATTTCTTCAGCCATTCGTTCAAACATTGTTGTCGATGAGCTGTCAGGTTTAACCAAAGCGGTGCTTTCATCCAAATCATCCTTTTGTTGGGGACCCGATGCTCCGGTCAAAACATTTTCTTGAATGGATTCCTCTGAACTTGGATTAACAATAGCGGCATATTGCTTGAAGATATCCAGGTAGGATTGAATGAGAATAAAAAAATTGGGTGAGAATGGGGATTGTCTGATACTTGTAATTAATTCATCTGCTTTTTGATTATCCGGTTCTGGAAGTATCATTTGAAACTCAGCCAGAGTAATCAAAAGGAGTTCCTTAAAAGCATCAAAAAGATTCTGAGCTTGTGGGCTTTCTGGATCCAAATCTTCTGCACCGGTCACTACAGGTGCATCTTCCTGAAGAGAAATATTTTGCAGTGTTGTTATCACTTTACCCATTCGCTCTATACTGGCACGTTCATTTAATAATTTTTTTAATCGGTCGAAAAGGCCATGAAAAACACGATTATCCTCGGTTCGCAACATATTCATGAACATCCCGATAACCCGGATAAAAAACTCTTCGCGTTTCAATGCCGCATCTTCTTGTTGTGCCAGGGCTTTTTCAAACTTGTTTCGTTGGGCGGTCAGCTTCTCAGCCTGTTGTTGCAATTCGTTGTAAGCTTTTTGCATCCGAAGGTATTCTTCTTTTCGAGAAACATTGCCACCGGCTGAAAAACGTTCTTCTTCCCACAAGGCGATTTTTTGAAGTTTACCCAGAAGACGATCCATTTCATTGATATCTTCACAAGGTATCAATAATGTGCGAAGTTGATCCAGGGTTTCAAAATATGCCTGATTGTCCGGCGTTCGAAGCATGCTGATCAGAACACCCATGCCGCGTTTGAGAAATTCAGTGATTTCAAAATCCAGATTTTTTAAGGATGTGACTTGTTTTTCAAAATAGCTTTTTTGACTGTTCAGGGTTTCAACATCCTGAAGTAATTCCTGTTTGGTTTGTTCGAGCTTCTCAATTCTATTTTCCAGTTGATCAAACTGTTTCTGTCTGGCGATTTGATTCCAAACGCGTTTAAACTTTGGATTGTCTACAAAAAAAGCAGTCAGGGATTTGGTGTTGACAGGATCACCTTGGTTGGTAATGCGTTTGTATGCCTGATTGATGACTTCAATCAGTGGAGATATTTCTTTTTGCCAGGGGTCTTTTTTCTTCATCTTATTTTTTGTGTGTAATTAGTTGTTTTGAGTATAAACACTGTTCCTTATTGTTCAGCAAAGTCGGTATATTTTCTTTTAAATGGTGCGTGAAAAGCTAAAACGATATCTTTTTTCGTAAGTCCCTTTTCTAATAAAATATTTGCAACGCTTTCTTCCGTGCCGTCATGTTGAATCCATATTTTATTATTTTTAATGTTTATGTGAATTAAACAACCACGGACACGCTCATCATTATTCCATCCGAGATAAACCAGCTGATAGTGTTTATTTTTATTGTCAATAATTGGTTGCAGTTCAATATCTCCATATGCTGGTTTATGTGTGGCATACTGATAGATAATTTCTTCGATATATTTCATATATTGATTTATTCTATCCATTTGACTATTTCTCCAGTTTGAAGATCAAATACAAAAAATTTTATATAATTGTCATTAATAACATTTTGAGAAAAGGGCATAATAAAAAATGATTTATATATATCAGATGGTATTGCAAGAAATAAAATTCTATCTTTATCAACCCTTGATAATGCTGTTCGATAGTTAATATATTGACCTACAGCTAAGTGAAAACTAGCAATAAATGAGGGCTCAAGAAAGCATTTTATTTCTACAGCGATCTTTTTTTCTCCTTTTTCTGCTGCTAAAATTCTTTCCGCTCCTAAGTCAATATATATTTCAATCCCACCAGTTTGTAAATAAAAAGGGTCATGAGTAATCGTCCAACCTTCATTTACAAGTGATTGTTTGACAAAATCGTGGAATGTATCTTTTGCTGGCATTTTGTTACTTCCTAATTCATATTGTGGAATACTCTAATATCAATAATTTTGTCTAAGTAGGTAAGAATAAAAGCGGACGATAATAAGTAGTGACGTCATCGCTTTGGCCTGCCTGGTGGCATCAGGTTCTGTTGGGTTTTGGCAGGCAATTCGAGAACGTTTTCCATTAAAATCCTTACGTTCCATAAGGTGTGGAAGCCCGATTAGATCCCGGGCTCCCACATTTATCCATACAACCATAGAAATGGTTTGTATGTGAGGAATACTTTTAGAAACGACCCGAATCCCGTTTCCGAGTATACTTTTGTGAACTGGTTGGTTCGTCATCGTTTGATGCCGCTTTTTTGCTTAATCGAATTTTGCCATCTCGACCGATTTCAATGACTTTTACAGGTATGATGTCACCTTCATTGACAACATCTCGAACTCTTGCCACTCGACGGTTTTCAAGCTGAGAAATATGGACCAGACCTTCAGTTCCTGGCAATATCCTGACAAACGCGCCAAAATCTGTGATTCGAACAACCTCACCATCATAAATAGTCCCAACCTCAGGGTCAGCAACAATTTCCTTGATTCGATCCAGGGCAATTTTTGCTTCATCCTCGCTCAATGCAGAAACGCGAACAGTTCCAGAATCATCGATATCGACTTTGCTGTTGGTTTCGCTCTGAATTGCGCGAATAATTTTTCCACCCGGACCGATAACATCTCGAATTTTATCTGGTTTTATATGAAGACTCAATACACAGGGTGCATAGGGAGAAAGTTCAGACCTGGCGCTATCAATGGTTTGCATCATTTTATTCAAGATATATAAACGACCTTCTTTTGCTTGCTCCAGAGCACTTTCCATGATCTCTTTTGAAATGCCATGAATTTTAATATCCATTTGAACCGCGGTGATCCCCTCTTTTGTACCGGCAACCTTGAAATCCATATCTCCCATATGGTCTTCATCGCCAAGGATATCCGACAGAATAACAACCTGATCACCCTCTTTAATTAATCCCATTGCGATTCCGGAAACCGCACCAGAAATAGGCACACCGCCATCCATCAATGCCAGACTGGCCGCACAGACAGTCCCCATGGATGAGGATCCATTAGATTCCAAGACTTCAGAAACAATCCGAACCGTGTAATCAAATTCTTCTTTGGGTGGGATGACTTTGTTCACTGCACGTGTGGACAATCCACCATGTCCAATATCGCGTCGACTGGGAGCGCCAAGTCGTTTGACCTCTCCCACAGAAAATGGTGGAAAGTTATAGTGCAACATGAATGGTCGAAATTCATCGCCGCTAAGGGTTTCAACGCGTTGTTCATCGGCACTAGAGCCAAGTGTCAGAACTCCCAATACTTGGGTTTCACCGCGTGTAAACAAGGCTGAGCCATGTGGTCGGGCCAGAACGCCGACTTCGGCACTGATTGAACGAATTTCATTAAATTTTCGTCCGCCGATTCGTCGCCCTTCTGTTAAAATCATGTTACGCAAAAAGTCACGTTCAATGTCATGCAAAACACCGCTAACTTGCAAGGATTGATCGGCATATTCATCACCCAACTCTGCGAGAACATCATTTTTGATATTGAACAGGGCCTTATGGCGGTCTTTTTTATCTGAAATTGTCAGGGCTTCTTTAATTGGCACTGTTGCAATAGACTTGATTTTTTCAACTAATATCTCATCAACTGTTTCTTTGGCAATTTCGCGTTTTTCTAAGCCTGCAATTTCGCGCAATTTTTCCTGTAAATCAATGACTGGCTGCATGGCCTCATTGGCAAAAAAGATGGCCTCCAAAATTTCTTTTTCCGAAACAATGTTGCCTTCACCCTCAACCATAACAATTCCTTCTTTGGATCGGGCAACCATGATATTGATATCACATTGGCTCAGTACATTGATGTGAGGATTAATTACAAAACGACCATCCAATCGTGCAACACGCACACAGGCAATTGGACTGGCAAAAGGAATGTCTGAAATGGTCAATGCGGCGGATGCCCCAATCATTGAAAGCGTATCTGGATCATTTTCCTGATCCATTGATAATACAGTTGCAATGACCTGTGTTTCAAATCGAAAATCTTTGGGTAAAAGCGGCCGGATTGGTCGGTCAATCAGACGCGCGGTTAATGTTTCCTTTTCACTGGGACGTCCCACTTCCCTACGAAAATAGTTACCCGGAATACGTCCGGCTGCATACACCTTTTCTTGATACTCCACCGACAATGGGACAAAATCAATACCGGTACGTAGTTCGTTCGAGGCCACAACTGTGACCAACACTTGAGTATCACCGTACTGCACCAAAACAGATCCTGATGCCTGTTTGGCCATCTTTCCGGTTCGAACACTTAAGGTTCTTCCACCGATTTCCGCTTTAAGCTCTAATTCCATTAATTTCTCCTAGACTTAAATTTGCAGCGCCTTTACAGGTTCGCTGCCCGCGGAACAGAAAATTGTAAATCAGAGCGAAACTGAATTCCTGTTCCAAATAAATATTATCGTCTGAGACCCAGGCTTTTTATGAGTGTTCGATAACGATTTACGTTTTTCGTTTTTACATAATTAAGCAAGCTTCTGCGTTTGCCAACCAGTTTCAAAAGGCCTCTTCGTGAATGGTGGTCTTTTTTGTGGGTTTTAAAATGCTCGGTTAAATTCGTGATTCGTCGTGTCAGAATGGCTACCTGTACTTCTGGCGAGCCGGTATCTGATTCATGTACTTTGTATTCTTCTATTAAAATATGCTTGTCATCTCGGGTAATTGACATTTTTAATTCACCTCCCAGGGCTTTTTTTTCTTGTGCCCCCATTTCTCTGGGGATATTATTTTACGATAACATACGAATGACTTTACATTCATTTTCCGCATCCTGCCATCGAATGACAGCCAATAGTATGTTATCTGGTGTTATGAGCTGCAAGGTATTTCCTTGATTTAAATCATTTTGTGAAAAATGGTTTTTAAAAAGTCTGCCACCATGTTGTATCTGATTTTGCAATGATTGTGTTACCATGATTTTCGGAATATGTCTTAATGCCTTGTTTATGGGCACAATATGTGCTCTTAAAGTTTGTGGATCAAGCATTTCTAGATCAGTCAAGGCTTCACTATTTTTATATCCACAACTTTCAATTCGACAAAGTGTTTTTAAATGACCACCACATGTCAGTTTCTGTCCAATATCCGCGCATAATGTACGGATATATGTTCCGGAAGAACATCGAACAATAAATTTTACAAAGGGAAGTGAGATATCCAGAATCTGTAATGCATAAATACGAACTTTCCGCGATGGCTTTTGAACCGGCTGCCCTTTTCTAGCCAGTCGATACAAAGGCACACCGTTGTGTTTGAGAGCTGAGAATACCGGCGGTTTTTGTTCAATTTCACCAACAAATTTATCAAACACATTTACGATATCTGGATGACTGCATGTGGGGTCTCTTTGAGAAACAATCTGTCCGGTTCTATCCTGGGTATCTGTTTCAATGCCCAGGTGAAGCAATCCCTCGTAAGTCTTATCTCCCTCTAAAAAGAACTGTGATAGTTTTGTGGCCTGATTGATACAGCAAATCAACACCCCCGTAGCAAATGGATCCAAGGTGCCGGTATGCCCTACTTTTTTGGCGTTTAATTTTTTTTTGACTGTTGCAACCAGTTGAGCTGAAGTTTTGCCTTCGGGTTTGTGAACAATCATCAAACCAGATGGCACATCAGGGTCAAAGTTATATCGTTTCATCGAAAGATTGATCTTCAGTTTGCTTGATTTGTTTAAAAATCTGGTCAATTCGGGAACCTTCATCAAAAGATTCATCAAAGTGAAACCGAATATCTGGCATATAGCGTAAATCTAACCGACTGGCCATTTCTCGTTTAATAAATCCTGCGGCTTTCTTCAATCCAATGGCTGCATCCTGTCTTTGGTGTTCATCACCCCCAAGGCAGTAATATACTCTTGCCTGCCTGAGATCATTATTCATTTTAACAGCGGTGATCGTAATATTTTTGACTCGCGGATCCTTTACCTCCCGCATGATCACTTTTGATATTTCTTCTCGAATTTTACTGCTCACCCGATCTGATCTGGGATAATTCTTCATAATCGGTTCTCCTAGCAATGCATAATTTCCATTTGTGTATCGGTCATTTCAGCAAGCCCCATATCCTCAACCATATTGATCAACTTATCCATTTTTGAATTGATATGAGCGGTATCATTGCCAACCATTGAGAAACCAATTTCAGACTTACGATGGGTATCATTTTCACCAATTTCTGCTGCAGATACATTGAATGTATTTCTCATTTTGCCCAATATGGATTTCAAAATCTTTCGCTTACCTTTGAGCGTATTGTTTTCTGGCAATCGTAGATTAATTGTTCCAAAACCAAGAACCAGGCCCATTTATGACGACTCTTCAATCATCGGCTTAATTTCTTTAAGATGGAAACATTCAATGACATCACCGACTTTTATGTCATTGTAGTTTTCAATACCAATGCCACACTCATATCCGGATAGCACTTCTTTGGCATCTTCTTTAAATCGTTTGAGAGATGAAACCTTCCCTGTGTAAATCACTACGCCTTCACGAAGCAGTCGGGCCTGCTGGTTACGTTCAACCTTGCCATTCTTGATATAAGAACCTGCAATAACGCCAATTTTTGGAATGGAAAAGATTTCACGAACTTCTGCATGTCCCAAGACCTCGTCTTCATATGTGGATTCCATCATACCAACCACAGCATCTTTGATATCGTTGATCAGATTATAAATGACATCGTAAAAACGAATATCCACATTTTCCTCACTAGCCAGATCCTGAACGCGTGGAGTTGGGCGCACATTGAATCCAATAACGATGGCTTCAGATACTGCAGCTAGTGAAATATCGGTTTCTGTGATTGTGCCTGTAGCGGAATGGATAATATCTATTTTGACTTCATCACTGGAAAGTTTATTTAAGGAATCACAAATTGCGTCAATTGAGCCATGAACATCTGTTTTAAGAATCAAATTCAAGGATTTAACATCCTGGGTCTGCATTTTTTCAAAGAAATTATCCAAGCTGATCCGATTACTTTTTGCCAGCTCCATCATACGTTGTTTTTGGGATCGATGATTACTGACTTGTCTGGCGGTCTTTTCATCAGCGACAGCGATCAGTTCATCACCTGCCATTGGCACGCCTGTTAGCCCCAAAATTTCCACTGGAATTGATGGGCCAGCTGACTTGACCGGTTTGTTGCGGTCATTGATTAGCGCTCGGACTCTACCGGAATAAACACCAGATACAATAGAATCTCCTTTATGAAGCGTCCCTTCTTGAATCAAGACAGTTGCCACAGGTCCACGACCTGAGTCTATTTTAGCCTCAACCACATGGCCTCTGGCATGTTTGTTGGGATTGGCCTTAAGCTCCATGACTTCACTTTGAAGCAGAATCATTTCCAGCAGGTTATCAATACCGTCTTTGGTCTTAGCAGAAACGTGTGTAAAAATGGTTTCTCCCCCCCAGTCTTCAGGCATCAATCCATGATCAGAGAGTTCACGTTTGACTCTGTCCGGTTCTGCACCGGCTTTATCCATTTTGTTAACTGCCACGATAATGGGGACATTGGCTGCTTTTGAATGGTTGACCGCTTCAACAGTCTGAGGCATAACGCCATCATCAGCTGCAACGACAAGAACAACGATATCTGTAACTTGAGCACCGCGGGCTCGCATGTTTGTAAAGGCCTCATGGCCGGGTGTATCCAAAAATACAATCTGTCCCCGACCTGTTGTCACGTTATAAGCACCAATATGCTGAGTAATTCCGCCAGCCTCAGAGGCTGTTATTCGTGTTTCACGAATAGCATCCAGAAGCGAGGTTTTTCCATGGTCCACATGCCCCATGATTGTGACAACTGGAGGACGATCTTCCAAGTCCTCTGGTGCGTCATCTGTGTGATCTAATACTGTGTCTTCCTCAAAAGAGGCTTGTTCCACCTCAAAGTTAAATTCTGTCGCAATTAGCACAGCAGTGTCGTAATCCAAGGATTGGTTGACTGTGGCCATTACCCCCATTTCAATCAATTTTTTGATAAGATCACTGGCTTTGATTCCCATACGTTTGGCAAGATCAGCTAGAACGATCGCGTCATAAATTTTGATTCGTCGCTTAATTGCTTTTGGGGTTGTGATTTGGGTTTTTTGGGATTTTTGGAGTACTTTTTTCTGGTCCCCTTTAGATTTTCTGCCTTTTCCCTTGCCTTTCTTTTCTGAGTACAGAGCAGCACCTTCAATCACTTCTTTTTTCTTGAATGAAATTCGTTTATTGAAAAACTTTTGATCATCCTGATTTTCGCTAGGCTGACGTTTCCGGCCTTTTTTCCGCTTTTTCTTCTGGGGATCCTGAGTCGCTGGCTGATCAGGAACTTCACGAGATGGTTGTTGAGAAAAATCAATTTGAGGTTCATCAACTATAGGCTCTTCAACTGGAATTTCCGGCTCGATATTTGAAACAATTGTGGGGTCCGCTTTTTTGATAATTTTTGCAGGCTCGTCTTTTCTTCGTTTTTTGGAGCGTTTCTTCTTCTTATCCTTCTTTTTATCCTGACTATCCTTGGCTTGAACTTCATTATCTTTTAAATCGCTTTTGTCATCATGAGGCTTCTTGCTTTCTTTTGTGGAAGGTGTCTCCTTTTGATTGGCCTGTGCGGAGTTTGTTTTTTCAGGGCTTTCATCCTCAATGACTGTTTGTTGATCGTCTTTTTGTTTTTTCTCAATAGGTTCTTTGTCAGGTGGACTGGTTGTTTCAGGCGGACTCGGTATTTCTGGTTCTGGAGCCATCTTGATTATTTTAGCCGGTTCATTGCCACTGCCATTCTTTTTCTTTTTCTTGCGTCGTCTTCTTTTGTTCCTTCCATCTTTCTCTTGATCCCCTCTATTTTCTTTTTGATTTGATTTGGCATCTGTTTTCTGATCAGGCTTTTGTTTCTGATCAGATTTTTTATCTAATTCTTGGTCCGGATCTTTGCTCTGATCATCCTGATCTTTCTTTTGATCTGGCTTATCAGGCATATTTTTTTGCCGCTGACGCTTGCCTTTGTGTCTATTTCTTTTTGTTTTTTGTTTCGCTTCATCTGTCTGTGCATCTGATGGATGATCTTCTTTGGGGTCCATTGCTTTATCTGTTGGTCCTACTTGAGAATCTTTTTTAATATTCGAACCTTTTGCAACGGAGTCTGATTGCTGTTTTGCAGGTTTTCTTCGTCGTCTTATAACTGTAGACTTAACACGTTCTTCATCAACGCTTTTATTTCTTTTTTTGCTTGAAATAAAGCTGTCACGAATGGCATGAACATCCTGATCGTCCAAAGCACTCATATGACTGCGCACGGGTAAATCCAACTTTTTCATTCGATCCAGAAGCACCTTATTGGTCAAATTTAATTCTCTGGCAAGTTCATGTACTCTTAGCTTCGCCATCAATCCTCCTTAAATGACACCAAATGCAATGTGTCATCGAAAAAAAACACAGTAACGGCCTAACCGTTTTTAATTTATTTGATTTTCGTGATCAGTTATCATTCCTGCTTGACTGATTACACATTATTTATCATCGTCATATTTACCATCTTCCTCATCGCTCTCGTCCTCATCGTCTTCATCGTCTTCATCTTCCTCACTTTCTTCGTCATCTTCCTCACTTTCTTCGTCACCTTCTTCATCGTCATCATCGTCCTCACCTTCCTCATCGTCCTCATCGTCCTCATCGTCCTCACCTTCTTCATCGTCATCATCATCGTCATCATCATCGTCACTCTCATCCTCTATATCGTCCTCATCGTCACTCTCATCGTCCTCATCGTCACTCTCATCGTCCTCATCGTCACTCTCATCGTCCTCTTCGTCCTCATCATCACTCTCATCGTCTTCATCGTTCTCATTTTCTTCATCGTCACTTTCATCCTCTACATCGTCTTCATGATTCTCATTTTCCGCATTTTGCTCATTTTCAGAGTGAATGGGCTTTTTTTCTTCTTCGTTGTCTTCAGCATCTATTTCATCATCATTGCTTGGGGTCATGTTAAAATTTTCATCAGGGCTTTCACTATTTTGATCTATATCATGTTTTAAATTTCCTTTGTTGCCATCCTGGATTTTGTCGATTCGATTGAAATCATCGGGGATTTTTGAAGGATCAACAACGACTCCCTGGGCTT
>Ga0272440_1002844_pt1 | contig 13272 bp, 13 predicted proteins | sample SSMMMBAug17_FD_192440 | JGI IMG/M metagenome (GOLD analysis project Ga0272440, IMG submission 192440) | Marine sediment archaeal communities from Little Sippewissett salt marsh, Falmouth, MA, United States - SSM-MMB-Aug17 | ecosystem: Environmental > Aquatic > Marine > Wetlands > Sediment ...
CAGAGGATAAAATTTTAGCCTTGCTTCGGTTTATTGACTGGATAATGGTTTTACCGAAGGATATGGCATCAACCTATCGTTCAACCATAAATCAAACAAAGGAGGAAAAAAAGATGAAATTTATTACTAGTTTTGAGCTGATTGCTATGGAAAAAGGTATGGAAAAAGGTATGGAAAAAGGAGAAAAAAAAGGAGAAAAAAAAGGAGAAAAAAAAGGAAAAATCCTGGGAAAAATTGAGGCATTGAAAGAAATGTTACAATTGAATTATCTACCCAAATCACAATTTGAAAAAATGTTGCAACCTTTACATCTGGAATTAGCAAAAATGAGATAATATTTTAGGATTGTATTAACTTTACCAAACACGCCTCCTTGTGAAAGACTCTTTTTAGATTGGCAATAACAATACCCAAATCAATATAGAATCATGGGCACTGAATCACATAAGTAAGCGATCATAAGTTTTCGGGTAGATCGTAGTAATCGAAATCCAGCCAATGTCCGAAACCAATGTAGGGCGAACCTTGTGTACGACCGCCGGACAAAAACCTTTATCAAACCTATGTTCGAAAATGAATTTGAAGCGATTGCCTCGGACATAGGTTCACAAACGATTGTTGTTCGGCGGGCGAACATAAGGTTCGCCCCTACATTGGTTTCGGACATTGGCTGGATTTCGATTACTACGATCTACCCGAAAATTTATGATCGCTTACTTAACTATTTCCAAGCGGTTATAGTTTGGATTTTTTTTATGAACATAAATACAAGCCTGTGGAAAATGTTGCTTCTAACAGAAACCGAAATCAAACCAATGTCCGATGGCGAAGGTAAACCATGAACCCATAAACATTTTTTTTTGGATATCGGTTCGTTTTTGGTTTTAGTTTTATTTTGGTTTTTGCTCAAGGCAACATTTTCCCCTGTACATACGCCCTTATCATCCTTATCAATAATATCAATAATCTCAATATATTCGAAATGAAATTACACAATTTTCTTTCCTAAATATTTGGACTTCAGTTGTTTTTGAAACATGCTTGCTTTTTATTCGATTTTTTTGTATATTGTGAAGATTCTCATATTGGGCATTGATCGCAATCTTTTAAGAAAATAGTTTCAAAGACTCAGTGATTGTTGTTCATGCCCATTGGAATAGATTCCATTATTGAGTTAAGGAGGCTCTATGTCAGAGACAAAAACGTGGGACTGGGAAACCAGTGAGAAAAAGATCGCTGATTATGGCGGTTGGAAACAAAATTACAACTGGGTTGAAGAACCCTATGTGAGTCCTGATGGCGAAAAGATCGCTTCAATTGTCAATATAGATCAAGGTGAGTTTAGTGTGTGCGTCAATGGTAATGCATGGGAGAATACATTTGACAAAATATGGCGACTTCGTTTCACACCTGATGGCCGGGCAAGTGCTATTGTTTCGGAATTAGGAGAATGGACATTTGCAATTGATGATCAGGCATGGGAAAACAAATTTGGTTATGTCTGGAACCCGCTTTATAGCGAGGATGGAAAAAATATTGTTGTTGCCATACAACAGGATATGAAATATGGCGTGGCTGTTAATGGGGTTCCCTGGAGCGAATTATACCCCAATGCTACTGAAATTGCTGCAAATCCATCTGGGACTCGTACTGCAGCTACAATTCAGAAGGAAGATCTGGGACAGGCAAATATTGAACTCTTTAAAAAAGGGGTATTTTCTGTCGCCATTGATGGCACCCCCTGGGATCAAAATTTTGTCAACGTTTGGAAAAAAACATTCAATACAGCAGGGGACCGACTTGCTGCTGAAGTCCGGCTTAATCTCTATGATTACACCATTGCTGTAGATGGAAAACCCTGGAATGAAACATTTTCCTGTGTATGGCAGCCATCGTTTCATCCTTCAAAAAATTCAGTTCTTGCCCCAGTTCGTACTGATGGCAAATGGACTTTGGCTGAAGATGGCAAAATGATTTGGGGCAGCAAATTTTTCCAACTCTGGAATCAAATGGTCAGTCCCAACAATAAAAGCATTGCAGCAATTGTTGCAACACAGTTTGGTCGTTGGACAATGGCAATTGATGGTGTACCATGGTATGCAACTTTTGGTGAAATGTTGACAGATCCTGTATTCAGCCCCTCGGGGACACGTCTTGCAGTTCTGGGAAAAGAAAATGGAAAATGGCATGTCATGATTGATGGCGATATTTGGAAAAATTCATTTGATATGGCATGGGCACCTGTTTTCAGTCCCAATAGCCAGTATGTAGCTTCAAAAGTGGAAATTAATGGCAAATACACCATTGCAATTAATGATTGTTTGTGGAAACGTGCCTGTGATGCATGTTGGGACCCCATATTCAGTCCCTGTGGTGAAAAACTACTATGCCGGACAATTGAAAATGGCATCTGCTACCGACGCGTGATACCGGTTAAGGATATTGTTCGATAACATGAATAAATAGAGTCCATTGCACACAATTTTTGTGAGCAACGAAGGAGGATTTATGCATACGCTATATAATTTTGTCAGTGGTCCATTGGCCTGGATTGCTTTTTTGGTGTTTATTGGCGGTTGTCTGTATAAGCTGTATACCTTGATCACACTGACACAACAAAAAGAAAGCTTTATTTTCTCGATTATGAGCGTCAAATATAGCTTACGCTCCATCGGCCACTGGATTGTACCTTTTGGCACAGTCAATATGAAAAAGAATCCGGTTATGACAGTTGTCACATTTGCTTTTCATTTGTGCCTGATCATTACCCCAATTTTTCTATTGGCCCATATCATTTTATGGGATGAGTCATTCAGTCTTTCCTGGTGGTCTTTGCCGGAATCGGTGGCAGATATGTTGACACTGGTTGTGATTGCCGGTTGTTGTTATTTTTTATACCGACGACTGACAGATCCCGCAGTAAAATATCTGACAACTGTATCAGACTATGTTCTGTTGGCCATTGTTGCTGCCCCATTTATTACCGGTTTTTTGGCATATCATCAATTGTTCAATTATCAGTTGATCATGATTCTTCATGTATTGTCCGGAGAAATCATGTTGGTGGCCATACCCTTTACACGATTGAGCCATATGATTTATTCACCATTTACGCGTGCATACATTGGTTCTGAATTTGGTGGCATAAGACATGCTCGTGATTGGTAATGACAATCAGGTTATTACGAACAACAAATTTACACGGCAATATTATGATTGCCAGGGAGGTTTAAATGTCTGAACCGGAAAAAGCAATTATTGATGACAATCTTGAAAACTGTCTCGCTGGTTTGACAAAAGATCGTATCAAAAAAGCCATAGACCAGGTATTAAAAAAAGAATCAGGCGCACGCTTAAAAGCATATGTTGAAACATGTGTCCATTGTGGACTTTGTTCAGAAGCCTGTCATGTGTACCTGTCTAAAGATAAAAATCCAATATATTCGCCTGCAGGAAAAGTCAAACGAACGATTTGGGAAATGATTCGTAAAAATGGCGATGTTTCACCCGAATTTATCAAAGAAGCGTCCATTATTGCATCAACTGAATGTAATGCCTGTAAACGATGTGCGATGTATTGCCCATTTGGAATTGATGTGGCTTACCTGATGTTGACAGTTCGTCGTATCTGCCATTTATGCGGAATGACACCCATGTACATTCAAGATACTGCCCACAGCCATGCAGTAACCATGAACCAGATGTGGGTCAAAGACGATGAATGGGTCGATACACTTCAGTGGCAGGAAGAAGAAGCCCAGGATGAAATGTCCGATTTGAGAATTCCACTAGACAAAGAAGGCTCTGAAATCATGTATTCGGTTATTGGACCGGAACCAAAATTTCAGGCGCACCTGATTTACAATATGTCAGTTATTTTTAATGCAGTGGGCGCTGACTGGACCATGCCTTCAACACCGGGTTGGGACAACAGTGATATGGCCATGTATACCGGTGATAATGAAATCATGGGGCGTGTCAAACGTGAACACTTTGAAACTGCTGCAAGATTAAAAGTCAAGCGCATTGTAATGGGTGAGTGTGGCCATGCCTTTCGTTCGGTTTACGATATGGGCAATCGATGGTTAAACTGGAAAATGCCCCCCATTCCTATCGTTCATGCCATTGATTATTATTACGAATTGCTTAAAACTGGAAAGCTGAAAATTAAGGAAAAATACAAAAAATCAGTGACACTTCATGATCCCTGTAATGTTATTCGCGGGGGCGGGCTGGCAGAAAAATCACGCTATGTGACCAAAGCATTGTGTGAAAATTTTATTGAGATGACCCCCAATCGTGAGCACAATTTCTGTTGTAATGCGGGTGGCGGAGTGATCAATTGCGGCCCTCCATTCAAAGACAAACGTGTTTTGAGCAACCGCGTCAAAGCGGACCAAATAAAAGCTACAGGTGCTGAGGTATTGATTTCACCCTGTCATAATTGTCATAGTGGGCTTGAGGATATCAATCATCATTATAAATGTGGTGTGGAAATCAAGTTTTTCAGTGAAATTATTTATGAAATTATGGAAAAGCCAGGTGAATAATCCGATCAGCTTTTGCCTGTTTATGTTCAATACTTAAGGAGGAACTTTTCAAATGAAAAAGAGCATATTTATCGTTACTTTATGTGTCTTGATGCTGGGTACATTAATAACCATTCATGCCCAGGAAGACATGGTTGAAATCAACAATAAAGTGTTTTACAACCCGCAAAGACCTGCTGCTATTTTCAAGCACGATGCTCATAATGAAGCTGCCGGCACAGAAGATTGTGCATTGTGTCATCATGTTTATGATGATAAAGGAAATCTTCTTGAAGGCGAATCCTCAGAAGATTCCATGTGTTCAGATTGTCATGGCTTGGAAGCATCTGGAAATAAACCGGGTCTTATGAAAGCATTTCATTTGAACTGCAAGGGATGTCATCTGGAAATGAAAAAAGGACCCATTCTTTGTGGTGAATGTCATACAGATAAAGGAAAATAACGTTTAAACCATTGTATGGACATCATTGAACATTATTGTCTTTAATGTCCATACATTGGCATATCTATTTCATTCACATTTTTTAATCCCAGGCAGATCGCGCATGAAAACAACGACAAAAGCATTAATGGTCTTAGAAGATGGCCAATCATTTAAATGCCAATCATTTACCGGTCCTGGAGAGGCAGCGGGAGAGATTGTTTTTAATACCGGTATGAGCGGTTATCAAGAAGTCTTGACCGATCCATCCTATCGCGGACAGTTGGTTACGATGACATATCCCTTAATGGGTAATTATGGTGTTAATCCTGATGATATTGAGTCAGACCACATTCAAGTATCTGCCTTTTTGGTTAAAGAATATCAACCTTTTTACAGCAACTATCGGTGCGAACAATCCCTTGCAGATTACTTAAAAACATCAGGTATATTGGGTGTAGAAAATTTTGATACCCGTGCACTGACACGCCATATTCGCACGAAAGGTGCCATGCGCGCACTGATATCAACTGAAGATTTAAATCCGGAATCTCTTTTTGAACGTGTCAAAAAACATCCCACCATGAATGGCCAGGATTTGGCAAAGGTTGTAACAACGAAAGTCCCTTACCGATGGCTTAACAATCAACCCGATCAACTGACTCCGCTTACATTAGACAGTTCAGCATGGAACAATCGTACCCAATCTCGTGTGGTTGTACTTGATTTTGGCATTAAATATAACATTCTCAGAAGTCTAGCAAATCATGGGTGTGATATTGTTGTCGTTCCAGCATCAACCTCGGCTTCAGATATTCAGAACATGGCGCCTGATGGAATTTTTCTGTCAAATGGCCCGGGAGATCCAGCACCTGTTAAATATGCAATTCAAACAATCAAGGATTTGCTGGATTTTCGCCCCATATTTGGTATCTGCCTGGGACATCAACTTCTTTCTCTCGCTTTGGGTGCAAAAACATATAAGCTAAAATTCGGTCATCGTGGGATCAATCAACCGGTTCGACACGTTGCAACCAACAAAATTGAAATCACCTCACAAAATCATGGGTTTGCAGTAACACAAGAAAGCCTTCAAGACGCCAATCTGGAAATGACTCATATCAACCTTAACGATAACACAGTTGAAGGTTTCAGGCATCGCAAACTCCCTTTGTTTGCAGTTCAATATCACCCTGAAGCTTCACCTGGGCCGCATGATTCCCGATATCTTTTCAAACAATTCATTGATTTGATGAATCGACGTGCGTAACTATGACAGGCGAGATTTATAATCCTCATAGTTAAACTTTCTAATCAATTCAATTTCTTTTGTCTTAGAATCATAAAAATAAATGGAAGGCAGCCGGATACCATTGAACGTATTTGCCTTAACCATGGTATAGTGGGCCATGTCTGTAAAAATGAGTGTATCGCCAATTGTTAGCGGTGTATCGAATGAATATACGCCAATAATATCACTCGCCATGCAAGACACACCCGCCAGACGATACGAATAACGTTTACATCCGCCATTATCACTTCCAATAATATGGGGTTGATAGGGTACTTCAAGCACATCGGGCATGTGCGCTGCCGCAGAGGTATCCAGAATCGCTGTAGGCATATCACAATCAACAATATCTAATACGCCTGTAATCAAATAACCCGCATTCAAAACGATGGCTTCACCCGGTTCAAGATATATTTCAAGCTGATATTTATCCTTGATATCTTGTATTAACCGGCATAGGAGATCAATGTTATAATCTTTTCTTGTGATATGATGCCCGCCGCCTAAATTCAGCCAGGACAGATGATAAAGATATTTTCCAAAAGCGTGCTCAAACGCTGTCAATGTTCTTTGAAGCGCATTTGAATTATGTCCACTTAAATTATGAAAATGGAGTCCTGAAATGTATTTCATTTCATTTTCTTTAAAATCTCGAATTTTTACACCCAGGCGTGAACTTTTTGCACATGGATCATATAAGGGCATTTCACTTTCGGAATGTTCTGGATTTACGCGGATGCCACAGGAAATCAAATGATCTGCCTTTAGAATCAGAGGTCGAAATCGTTTCCACTGGTTGAATGAGTTAAATACAATATGATCGGAAAAACGCATGATTGTGTTAAATTCACTGTCTCCAAAAGCTGCCGCATAACTGTGAACTTCCTTTTTAAATTCTTCCCTTCCAAGCCTGGCTTCATCTTGCGAACTGGCGCAAACACCATCAAGACAGTTGCTTATCACAGGAAATAATTTATACACAGCAAATGCTTTTAGTGCCAAAAGAATTTTGCAATCTGTTCTTTTCTTGATATGTTCAATTTTCGAAAGATTTTCTCTCAAGATTTTTTTGTCTAAAACAAAGGATGGGGTTTTTATTTCAGATAAGTCAATTTGAATGGCATTATTCGTTTCCATGTTACTTTCTTAATGGTCACGTCGAACAATATAATGGGCAATTTCGCGTAAAGGTTCAGCCCGATAATTAAAGTCTTGTAAGCTTTCTATCGCCTTTTTAACCAATCGTCGGGCTTTTTCTTCAGCGCGATGCATACCGATCAAACCAGGATAAGTATTTTTTTGCAAATTGTGATCTGTACCAGTCGCCTTTCCCAATCGTTCGGGATCACCTTTTACATTCAAGACATCATCTATGACCTGAAAGGCAAGGCCAATATTTTGGGCATAATGACTCAATTGCTGTTTTTGTTTTTCTGTCGCATTGGCTAAAATGGCGCCTGAAAGTACTGATGCTTTGATCAGTGCGCCTGTTTTCAATAAATGCAATTGTTCCAGCTCAACTTCGTTCAATTGCTTTGCTTCCGATGCAATATCGCGCATCTGGCCTTCAATCATACCATAGGGACCGGAAGCATTGGAAATAATACGAATGATTTCTAACAACGCGCGGGGGTTTTGGTGTAATAAGGATTCATCAGAAATGATCTCAAATGCGACAGTTAACAATGCATCACCCGCCAGTATGGCGGTGGCTTCATCAAACGCTTTATGACATGTAGGGTTCCCCCGGCGTAAATCATCATTGTCCATAGATGGCAGATCATCATGAATTAATGAATATGTATGAATGCACTCAATAGCGCAGGCGGCTGGAAGAACATCAATATGATTGTCATTGACCGCTGATGCCGCACTGATACATAAAATTGGACGAATACGTTTTCCACCTGCCATGAGACTGTAATGCATGGCAGATAATAATCGACCCCTTTGTGGGGTTTGAATAAACAAATCAGCCAGTTTATCATTGACCCGCTTTTGCTGACTTTTCATATAGTTTTTGAAATCAAACATGAATGTACTCAATTTATTCAAAAGGAACGTTTTTTAACTGGCCATCAGCCGCTTTTATGAGCAGGCTCATTTTTTCTTCTGTTTCATCCAGTCGTTTGGTGCATAACTGCGACAATTTAACGCCTTCCTCAAATACTTTAATTGCTTTTTCTAAAGGAATATCCCCTGTTTCCAACTCTCGGACAATTGCTTCCAGTTGTTCAATTGCCGATTCAAATGATTTTTTTGCCATATTAAATATTACCTTTGGGCATTGGCCCCTTAATTTTTTCAATAACCACTTCAACTGATCCGGAACCAAACAAAATATTCAATCGTTGTCCGGGATGTAGTTTTTCAACATTATTGATGATTGTGTTATCTGGCAATAATCTTGTAACACTGTAACCGCGTGCCAATATGGCATAAGGATCTAGAGCAGTCAATCTTCCATGAATATTTTTTAGACGTGCGCGACGTTGCTCATGTAAATTTTGTGTTACCTTGATTAATGCGGTTGTCTGCCAATGTAATTCAGTTCTTATCGCAGAGATACGTTTTTGAGGGTTGGCAACAGTCATTCTTTGGAGAAGGTTATTGATATGCGCTCTTGCATTAATCATATATGCCTTCATCTGATGGATCAGATTTTGAGAAGCGAAATCCAGCTTTTGACGAATATCTTCAAATATTTGTCTGGGTGATTTTAAGCGTGATGACAGATTTTGTAATGACAGTTTTTTATACTGAATATGTTTTGCCAGTGCCTGAATGAGTGTATTATTGGTTGAATATAATTTTCGAATCAGTTCATGACGTTCAGGAACAATATATGCTGCTGCGGCAGAGGGGGTCGGAACCCTGACATCCGCCACAAAGTCAACAATAGTAAAATCGGTTTCATGGCCAATGGCAGATACGACAGGAATTCTTGATGAAAAAACTGCCCTGGCCACTTTTTCATTGTTAAATGCCTGTAAATCCTCTAATGAACCGCCGCCTCGTGCAATAATGATAACATCAGATTGTTTCTGCATATTGACCATCTGTAAAGCATCAATGATTTCTTCAGATGCACGTTGTCCCTGTACATTTACCGGAACAAGCTGGATGGGTCTGACAAAACGTGATGCAAGAACATTTTTAATGTCATGAATAACAGCACCATTTGGAGACGTAATTACACTGATATGTTCTGGAATAAATGGTATGGATTTTTTATGTTTTTTATCGAACAGCCCTTCTTTTGACAACCTTGACTTTAATTGTTCAAAGGATAACTGAAGTGCGCCCAGACCGGCTGGTTCGGCATATTCGAGGATAATTTGATAATTGCCATAAGGCGGATAAACTGTTAATCTTCCCATTACATTAATTTGCAATCCATTTTCCAACTTGAATTTTAGTCTCTGCACCTGGCTACGAAACATCACCGCGCTGATTTGTGAATTTTTATCTTTCAGTGTTAGATAGTAATGGCCTGATGATGGTCTTTTACAGTTGGAAATTTCTCCTGAAATCCATACAAAAGGAAATTTATTTTCTAAAAATGTCCGAATGGCTTGCGTGAACTCGGAAACCGAGTAAATTTTACGTTGTTTTTGCAATGCAAATTCTTTCCATACTTAGGGATCGTCTGAAAATAACATGCTCAATTTATCTTGATCGTACAAAAAAATAAGCTCGTGTAGAGACGTAGCATGCTATGTCTCTACAGTACAATTACCTCAAAACGAACAATATCAATAATGGGGAAGTTATTTTCCGAGCATTCCTTAGCAGGTCTGTCACTTGAGCAAGCAACAATTGAATCAATCCTTTTCGCTAATTCCCAAAATGCCATCAATACAAGATATCATTTGTTTCATCTCAGGCTTGGAAATATGGCCATCAGCACCAACACGTTTGCATTTAATGATCATCTGTTCGTTTATCAATGATGAAAACAAAATGACCGGAATTGAGGACAAAACAGAATCTTCCTTGATACGTTTGCAAAGGTTCAGGCCGTCCATTTGAGGCATTTCAATATCTGAAACAACAATACCAACCAGATCCGATATAGGACAATGGTCTGCTTCAACCTTCTGTTTTAAATCCAATAAATAATTAAAAGCAGTCAAGCCATTGTCAAAGTCACGAACATTTTTATACCCTTCAGTCTTTAACGCATTAAAAATGAGTTTTCGAATCATGCCGGAATCATCTGCAATGACAACTGGATAGTTGTTTCGTAATTCCTTTAATGACAGGCCCTCTAAATCATTCTCTTTATTTTCAAATTCACTGAGAGAAGACATTTTGTTGGGAAACAATTCACCAATAATATATTCCAAATCCAGAATAAGAATTTCTCGTTTATCAATATGAACTGTTCCGGTCACCCGATGGGCATGTTGCGCCAGTATCGGACTTAATGTATTGATATCACTCCATGACAATCTATGGATTCTACTGATTGAGTCAATTAAAAAACCATTTACAATATTGTTAAATTCAGTAACGAGCACAACCGGACGCTCGGATATGGAATTGTCTTTTAATCCAAGACTTTGTTTTAGATTGATCAGTGGAATATTTTTTCCACGTAGCATTAACATGCCAATCATGCCTGATGGTGTATTTGGTATTTTTGTTACAGAACTTTCGTTATAAGGAACAAATTCTCTTATTTTTGCAACATTTACGCCATAACAATTTTTGCAGAGAAAAAATTCAGCGAGTTCCACTTCGTTGGTCCCAGATTCCAGTAAAATTTCATTCTTGAGTCGATCTTGTGACATAACAGTCCTTTCATAAATTCATAAGAGGTAATCATTTATAAAGTAGCAAGATAAAAATATTAGTCATTCGAATCTGTCTATTTATTGATATATTTAAATGGTGTTATTTATCTCCATTGTCTATAGTGCCGCCAAAAATTAAATTGTCCATAAGATCAACAAGTTCTGCAATTTGAGGTTTGGTCACATGGGCATTTGCACCGACATTGCGGCATTTGATGGCCATTTGTTCATTAATTAAAGAGGAAAAGATAATGATTGGAAACACGACTTCTTTTAAATCTTCACGAACATTCCGACAAAGTGTCAATCCATCCATTCTTGGCATTTCAATATCAGTAACCACAATGGAAATAAAGTCCGCCAATTTTTTTCCTTGCTGTTCAGCAGTTTCTTTGGTCTTTTTAATAAATTCGTATGCCCCCTCACCATTGTCAAAGCTTTTGATATTTGTGTAACCCGCAGAAGTAATGGTCTTAATGATCATATTGCGAATCATACCGGAATCCTCAGCAATAACGACCTGACCAGCCGGTCTTCTCTGTTCTTTCTCTTCCTCGGATAGCGTTTTCGTACTGAGATGGGTAAGACCTCTCATTTTTTCAGGAAAAATTTCACTGACAATATACTCTAAATCCATAATCAGTATTTCTTTTTCCTTGACATTGACTGTGCCAGTAAATCGCGTGGTATGTTTTTTAAGCATCGGATTCAGAGATTTAATGTCGCTCCAGGACAGGCGATGAATTTGATTGATCGCATCAATAATAAAACCATTCACCAGGGTATTGAATTCGGTTACCAATACAACCGGTTTTTCAGATTCAACATCATCAGACCTTCCTAAATGTGTTTTTAAATTGATCAGTGGAATGGTTCTTCCTCGAAGCAAAAAAACACCAACCATTGAATCCGGTGAGTTGGGAACCTTTGTGACTGCTTCTGGATCATAAGGAACAAATTCTCGAATTTTAGCAACGTTGATACCGAAACTTTGTGTTCCAAGAATGAATTCAGCAATTTCAAGTTCATTTGTCCCGCTTTCCAATAAAATTTCTTTTCTTACTATGTCTGCCATTTAGTGACCCCTTTATGCTTATTGATTGGCACTGTTATGGGCAGTACCGATATATGGGCGCATTCCCAAAAAGTCGGACATACTTATGGTATAATTGTATATTCAATCAATCAACAATCTTAGTCAAACCTATGTCCGAGAACAAATGCAGGGGCAAAACTTGTATTTGCCCCTGCATTTGTTCTCGGACATAGGTTTTTCTGGTTATTGAATGAATAAAGTAATGTCCGGCTTTTTGGGGATGCGCCCCGATATATAATATCGTCTATTTTGGATTTTTCACAGAATGGGTGTATAAGATTCAGTCTGTGATGGGTAAAACCAAAGTTGGACGATGATAAATTTCTATTTTTATTTCACACCTTTTTGACGTTTTTGTCAATATTTAATTATTTTAGGATTTCTCTGAAAATAAGTTCCCCATTTTTGATATTGTTCGTTTTGAGGTAATTGTACTGTATAGACGTAGCATGCTACGTCTATACACGACCTTAGTTTTTTTGTACGATCATGAAAAATGAGCATGTTTTTTTCCGAGCATTCCTTAGTTTGAGGGCGCATTTCCAATCCCAAAAAGTCGGGCATTTGGTTTTCTTAGCCTGAAAAGGCGGCAACATACAAGCCCAGGGCAACGCCCATTGCCGTCAGGTTAAGCAAAACCGCAGGGGGCCTCGTTCCCACGCTCTGCGTGGGAATGCATATGGGACGCTCTGCGTCCCCTGTGCTCGCATCGCGGTCATCCCAACACAGAGGACGCAGAGCGTCCAGGATGCATTCCCACGCAGAGCGTGGGAACGAGAGGATTTGCTTAGCCTGACGGCTATGGGGCAACGCCCTGGGTAGATGATATCCTTGGTTTTAGCCCTGAAAGGGTGCTACATATTCAAACAATTAAAGAAAAAAATGTAACGCCCTTTCAGGGCTTCATCGTTGGTTAATTTTTACCCGGGGCGTTGCCCTGGTCTGGTATGTTGCCGACCTTTCAGGGCTAAGAAAACAAATTTCCGACTTTTTGGGAATGCGCCCTGGTTTGAAATTAGAGTAAGTAAGCGATCATAAGTTTTCGGGTAGATCGTAGTAATCGAAATCCAGCCAATGTCCGAAACCAATGTAGGGGCGAACCTTATGTTCGCCCT
>Ga0272440_1002845_pt1 | contig 13272 bp, 10 predicted proteins | sample SSMMMBAug17_FD_192440 | JGI IMG/M metagenome (GOLD analysis project Ga0272440, IMG submission 192440) | Marine sediment archaeal communities from Little Sippewissett salt marsh, Falmouth, MA, United States - SSM-MMB-Aug17 | ecosystem: Environmental > Aquatic > Marine > Wetlands > Sediment ...
ATTATAAAGCAACACAAGTTTACGATATAATAAAAGAGATATTTATAAAAAAATTAAAAATTAAAGTTTAAATATGATAACTCAAAAAACAAGAAAAAACATGGTATTTTTGCTAACTACAATAATACTAATTTCATTATTTCCAGCAATATCAGCTCAAATAAGTTTTTGTTGTGAAAAAACAACTTATGGAGCTTGGTGCCAAAACGAAGTTCAAGAATCTTGTGATTCTAATTTTAAAATAAGTCCAACAGCCTGTGATTCAACTTCTTATTGTAAAAGAGGATGTTGTTTTGATTCTCAAGAAGGATTGTGTAACGAAAATACACCAGAAAGAGTTTGTCAAGATTCAGGTGGAACATGGAATGAAGAAGCCTCTTGTAACATCCCACAATGTCAGCTAGGATGTTGTCTTTTAGGAGGGCAAGCAGCTTTAACAACAATGACAAGATGCTCTTCTTTGGCAGGTTTTTATGGAGTGTTAGTAGATTTCAGGTCAGATATTGTAGATGAAATAGAATGTATTGCAACAGCAAATGCTTTAGATAAAGGAGCTTGTGTTTTTGAAGATTCAGCTACTGCTTCTAAAACTTGTAAGTTCACAACACGAGGAGAATGTAATGAAGAATTTCATAAAGATGTTTTGTGTTCAGCAGAAGAATTAGCAACAGTTTGTGCTCCTTCAACAAAAACAACTTTAATTGACGGAAGAGACGAGATTTATTATTTAGATACTTGCGGAAACCCAGCTAACATTTATGATGCTTCAAGATTTGAAGATGATATGTATTGGACAAAAGTATTCACAAAAGCAGAATCTTGTGGAGCATCTGAAAGCAATGCAGGTTCAGAATCTTGTGGAAATTGTAATTATTTTTTAGGAAGCATGCCTAAAGAGGCAGGTCTTTTTGGTCAGCCAACTTATGGAGATTATATTTGCGTTGATTTAGCTTGTGACAATGGAAGACAGCATGGAGAAAGCTGGTGTGCCCAAGACCCTGACGCAGGAGAAAACGACAGAGTAGGAAGCAGATATTTCAAACAAATTTGTGTGAATGGCGAGGTATTGACAGAGCCTTGTGCAGACTTTAGAAATGAAATTTGCGTAGAAACTCCAACAGGAAGTTTTACAGAATCAATTTGTGTTGCAAATAGATGGCAAGATTGTGTTTCCATAGAAGACCAAGACGATTGCGAAAGCTTAGATGTTCGAGATTGTAAATGGATAGAGGGCTATTTTTTCGGAAGCGATGGAACTTCTTCTATGGTTTCTTATAGTGTTGAAAATAAAAAAGGTAAAAAAATAACAGCATCAGGGCTATGTGTTCCACAATATGCTCCAGGATTTTTGTTTTGGGGAAAACAAAATAGTGCAGTAACAAAGGAAAAAACATTTCAAGCAGAAACTCCTGAATTCCAAGGAGGAGCCCAAGGAGGAATAATAGGAAAAGCAATAGCAAAAATAACAGGTAGACAAGTAGATGAAGGAGAAGGGCAAGATACTTCTGATACAGATACACAAGAAGAAGCAACAGTAGGCTCTGGTGAAGCATTCGAAAACCCAAGTGAGAAAAAAGCTTTTGAAAACCCATCAGCAAAAGCATTTGGAACAGGAAATGTTAATCCAAGAGCAAGTGTAAGCCCAACAGACTCTTGTGCAATGGCAGATGCAACATTCCAAATAAACTTCAAAAGATATAAAAGAGGAGCAGATTTCGGAGGAAAAACAGATTGGGAATGCACAGGAGAGGCTTTAACAGGACAGCATAATGACCCAAGAGGAAAAGAGCTTTGCAATTATTTTACAAAAGATAAATTAACAAACCCAGAAGGATTTGCAGACCAAATGAATGCAATTTGTACAGCAATCGGAGATTGTGGAGAAAAACCAAATTGGGCAGGAAAATCAAACCAAGAAGGATTCGCAGTTTATTGGAGAGGAGAAAGAGTTGCAGGAACAGGAGGCTCAGAAGTCTTGGAAGAAGAAGAGGAAGACAAGTCAAAAACAACAGGAAGTGTAATCAAAGAATTAATAAAAAACCTAGGGGGAAAATCAGAATAATAAAAATAAAATGAGCAGATATATGAACAAAAAAGCTTGTATGGCATATATGCAAATGTTAATCTTAACATTAGCAATAGTAGCATTTGCTTTCATAATAAACTCAACATTCATTTCTGCACAAGAAGATGGGGAAATCATAGAAAGAGATTTGGAGAATGAAAATAGAGGATTGAGGTTGGCAGCAGGAGCGACTACTTATGTAGGAGTAGGAGGAGGTAAAGGAGTTCTAGATGCAGGAAAAAGCACATTGTCATTAATGAAAACAGCAACAAGCGGAGGTGTTTGGTCAAAGGTGGGGGGTGTAATTAAAACATCAGCAAAAGAAGTTGGAAATTTTATCTGGAATCCAAGACTAATGCCATCAGCATCAACAGGAACAACAGAGGTTGCAAAAAGTGGGTATAATATTATAGAAGGTGGAAAAGTGATAGGGCAAGCTTCTGATTTAGCAAGTGCAGATGCCTTAGTTACGAGCCAAAACGAAGTAACTTCTTTACTCTATGGAGAAGCAACAGATGTTCAAGTTGTAGAAGCTGCAACAGGAAAAACAATTCCAATAGCATCACCAGACAAAGTTCTCGTAAAAGATATTTTTGTCGGAGATAAAATCGGAGGAGCAGAGGTTGCTAAGATTGAAACATTGAAGGATGGGAATATTCAATTTTTTGATTCTGGAAAAGATTATATTGGCAATCCTGCCAAACCAACAGACACCCTATCTCAAGCAGGAGTTCAAGGTAACCATATCCAAGTAGCAGATAGGCCAGGGTTATGGGCAGGGCAAATAAGACCAGTCATTGTTGGATTTGTTTGGTCAACAGCAGCATATTATGCTACTAATTTCATAGGAGGATTAATTGACAAAGATGGAAGATATAGCTTAGAAATAAGTGCTGTAGCTTCAGGGGTTTCAACTTATGTGGGAATCCAGTCGTCAGCAGCAGCAGCAAAGGCAACATTGACAGCAGTGCAAGCAGGAGAGAAGATTCCTAGTATTTTTTCTGTTATCGGAAGCGGAGGCAAAGGAGCTCTTACTTTCAGTTGGGGAGCTCTTTGGTTTGGTTTGGCAGTAGCAGCAATAACCTATCTTCTTTCAGAAGAAAAAGAAGTAAAGCAAGAAACTATTCAATTTAAATGCATGTCTTGGCAAGCTCCAACAGGAGGAGAAGATTGTGAATTGTGTAATGACCAAGATGTTCCTTGTTCAGAATACAGATGTAAGTCACTAGGTCAAGGGTGTGGTATTATTAATGCAGGAACAGGAGATGAAAAATGTATTTGGATGAATCCAAGAGATGCAGCAAGTCCTGGAATAAAACCATTACAAGATGTCCTCACAGCAGGTTATGAATATGCAGAAGTCAAAGAAAGACCAGAAGGTAGAAGCGGAGGAGCTTCTGGAATGAGAATTGTTAAAGCAGGAGGAGGATGTATTGACGCATTTACAGCAATAGAATTTGGAGTAGAAGCAAGCGAGCCAGCTCAATGTAAAATAGAATATCAAAGAACAGAAGGATTTGAAGAAATGGCTTTCTTTATGAACGAAAACAATTTATTCCAAAAAGAACACACTCAAAAAGTAAGCCTTCCAGGAACAGAGTTACTTAATTCTTTAGATCCTGAATCACAAAACGACGGAGAATACACTCTTTATATAAGATGTAGAGATGGAAATGGCAATGAAAATGTAGATGAATTTGTTGTAGGATTCTGTGTAGACAAAGGCCCTGATTTAACACCTCCAATAATTAAAGAAACAAGCATTAAAAATAATGTCCCAGTTCAATATAATATAGATAACTTATCAATAGCAACCTATACTAACGAACCAGCTTCTTGTAAATGGGACAGAAAAGATGCAAGTTATGATAATATGCAAAATCAAATGGATTGTTCAAATGAAATTTGGCAAATGAATGCAGAATTATTATACACTTGCACAACAACATTGACAGGAATAAAAGACCAACAAGACAATGACTTTTATTTTAGATGTCAAGACTTAGCAAATAATTCAATGAGACAAAGTCATAAACTTACATTAAAAGGAAGTCAGCCATTAAATATTTTAAAGGTTGGTCCTAACGGAACAATTGGAGGGTCAACTTCAACAGTAACAGTAACATTAACAGCTACTACTGATAATGGAGCAGATAACGGAGTATCTACTTGTTCTTATTCTGAATCAGGAACACAAGGTTCTTATATCCAATTTTTTGAAACAAATGCAAATACTCACAAGCAAGACTTAGACTTAATAACAGGAGATTACAGATTCAGTATACTTTGTATTGATGCAGGAGGAAACACAGATTCAAGAAACTTAAGTTTCAATGTTCTAGTAGACACAGAAATTCCTTCAATAATAAGAGCATACGAAGAAAATGATAAGCTTAAAGTTGTAACAAACGAAGATTCAGAATGTAGGTTTAGTAGTGAATCTTGTAATTATGATTTTGAAGAAGGAATTTTAATGGTTCAAGGAGGAGAAGATTCAACATCTCATTATGCTGAATGGAGAACAGGACAGAATTATTTCATAAAATGTTCAGACCAATATGACAATTTCCCTGCAGGAAATATTTGTTCAATAATTGTTAGACCAAGTAGTGTTTAAAATTAATATGATACTTAAAAAAAATAAAAAAGGATTAATAAGAATTTTAGAGGCATTTGTTTCTGTAATGATAGTTTTTACTGTTCTGCTTGTTGTTTTGGCAAGACAGCCCCAGTTTAAACAAACAACAGAAGAAGAATTGACAACAATTCAAAGACATGTTTTAGAACAGGTAAGCCAAGATCCAGATTTAAGAGATCAAGTTCTTTCAAACAACAAAGAAGGAGTTAATGATATTATCGGAGGAATTATGCCTCAAGGATATAGTTATGATGTGGCAATTTGTGACTTAGGAGAATCTTGCAGTTCAGAAGTCGTGGCATATGTTGAAGATGAAGTTTTTGTAGAAGAAGCAGTTATTTCAGCAAATTTACAAGAATATGACCCAACAATATTAAAACTTTTTTTCTGGGAAGGTGAATATCCAGAGCAATATGAGTCACAATGTGGAGATGGACGTTGCGATGGAGGAGCAGGAGAAAACTCAGAAAATTGTCCTGAAGATTGTGAAGTAATTTGTTCAAGTCAATGCTCTCCAGTAGGAAGAATAGAAACAGATTGTTCTGATACAATTACAGTAAGAACAAGAACTTGCGGATACTATGATCCTGATCCATGTCCAGAATGGAGTTCTCCATCTTTAACAGAGTGTCCTTCAGGTCAAGTATGTAGTCAAGGAAGTTGCGTAGAAGATACTGCTGTCGCAATACCTAGCTTAACTTTCAGTGATGTTGTTTATAGTTGGGATGGAGCTAGGCATGTTTATACACACACAAGAACTTTTAAAGAATCAGGAGGGGTTGGATATACTTTGAATAGGGCAGAATTGTGGGAAGATGAGAATTTGATAAATAGTGGAAATGTAGATTATTCAATTAATGCAAACGAGGATTTAGTTCAGATAAATCATAAAGTAGGGACTGCAAGTATAGATAGTATATTTGTATTAAAATATTGGGGAACAGACGATAATAGTAATGATGTTTATGTTGAACAATCATTATGTGTAGATGAGGAATCCTTTACCCCAAATTGCTAGAATAGTATAATTGTTACTCCTAAATAGAAACAACATATAGAAACCTTTATATACTAGTTTTACTTGTATAAATTAGATAAAATGAATATAGAAAGCTGTTTATCAAAAGGAAAAGAAGCTGTTAAAAGAGTTGGGAATTCTTTTAAAACATCAGCACAATCCGTGGGCTTGGCAGGGTTAATTTTAGCAGGAGCAGTTTTCGGAGGAGGCGGATGTGCCAATGTTGGATTTGTAGAAACTGCTGGAAATTATGCTGTTTATGGAATAGGCGGAGGAACTATGAAAACTTATAGTGATAACAAAACTAGACAAATGATTAAAGATGGCAACATGGAAAACAATAGAGGAAATGCTGGAGATGTGCGTGATTTGAATTTAAGCGTAAGACACGATAGAAACAAGGATGGGGTAGGAGAAAGTTCTATAAAATTTTCTAATTATATTGTTCAGGAGGGAGAAAGAATAGTTTATGGTATAAATAACATAAAACCTTCAACATATGGAAAAAAGGTAAAAATAAGATTGTATAAACTTGAGGGAGAACAGAAAACTCTTTTAGAGGAGCAATCTGTCTATCTTCCTAAGAGATTTTCTAAGGACACAAGGCCAAATATGTCAAAAGATTTAGAAATAGGAAGATATTTAGTTACATCTTCTGCATATTCAAGAGACGGGGAAGAAATTGTTTTCGACAAAGAAGAATTTGAAACCATTCCCAAAGCTCATTTATTAGTTTCTCAAAATTAATTATTATTTTTTAAAATAATATAGTTTCAATATGAATATGTGTAGTATTTTAAAATAAAAATTAAATAATTATTTTTTTATAGAGTTCCGAAGCTACCACTATCACTTCCATCACCATCTCCCCCATCATCAGAAGGTTCTTCATAATCATCATTTCCACCACTTTGTCCATATTCCAATGCTGCCCTTTCATCATCTAGATATATTTCACCAGCATTCGGCTCTTTCACATCTTTATAAAGCATAGCATTTATTCCATTAACATTAACCATCTGAGCGCCATATTCTTGTCGATTAGCAAGAGTATTTGGATTTTCAACAACAGGCTCTGCTGTTCTAGCCCTGAATAATGTGACATTTCCATTTCCACCTTCACCACTTTCACATCCTGAAAGAAGTAGTGCAAGTCCAGCATATGTAGTAGCTATACCTACCTTTACATAATCCTTCAATCTCGATACATAATTTTTCCTTTCCATTTTCTCTAATTTATAGATGCTTTACAAGTATTTAAATGTTTCGTTATGTCGTGTCTGTTCAGGAGTTACAACTAAAATAGGGGTTTTCTAATCACATACTTGTTTTTTGTATTTATTCTTTTTAGTTTATTTTTTTATACAAGTAAATCATGTTTTTGGAATATTTTTCGTTAAAAAGAGAATTATTTTTTTTAAAAAAATCATCCGATGGCATAGTGAATCCTAGTTTTTTAGCAAGTGCCAAAGAGGAAGAATTGCTTTTTTTTGTTTGAATTATTATTATTTTTACTTTTTGTTTTTTTGCTTCTGAAATAACTCCTCTGCTTAAATTTTCGCCAATTCCTTGGTTTCTAAAATCAGGATGAACATGATAGCCCAAATTAGCAATTGATCTATTTTTATCCAAGGTAAAAATATTGGATTGTCCGATTATCTCATTATTTTTCATAGCTATTTTGGTTGAAATATGATCCTTTCTTGTTTTTTCATTGTAGCTCATCTTTTTAACGATTTGTGGATTTTTTGGATAAACTTTTTTTAAAAATAACTTAATTTCATCGCCATTTTTTTTAAAAAGATAGTTCTCGATAGTTGGTTTGGTGATTAATAGACTTTTGAATTGTTTTTGAATTTTTAAGGGAAAATGATAAAGTAGCTCTCTTTCTAAAAATTCCATCAATTTACAAGATAAAAAATCTCTTCCCCAAATTTCTCTCTCGCCACAAAAAGCATTTGCTCTACATCCTCCTCCGCAAATCTTTAAATATCTACAATTTTTACAACCAATTGGAGACTCTCTTTTTTTAGATGCAAATTCTTTCCACTTTTTAGAATTGCGATAATTTTTAAAATTCTCCATTTGTCCAAAAGATACGTGCAACGAAGGGCATAGTAATATTTCACCTTCAGGATTAATAGTCATTGAATGAAACTGATAAGAACAAGGGTGATCCCTTAAATCACACTCATAAAAACCCATATTTTTTCTTATTCTTTCAGAGCAAAAAAGACCAATTATATCTAAGCGCATTTTAAAATCTTTTTTCAGATAAATTATTATTAATTTTTTTAGGTTTTTTAGTGTTTTGTTAAGATTTATTGAAAGATTATTATTTTTAAAATTACCTTCGTTAAAAGGAATATCTATGTTCCATAAATTTACTTTTAACTTTTCGAATATATAAAGCATATCCTTCAATTCTTTATATTTAATAAGAGGAGAAATGGTCGTGTTTACTACCACGATAAAGCCTGCTTTTTTTATAATTTTTATTCGAGAAATAATATCCTTAAAGGAATATCCTCTCATTTTTTTATTTGATGCTAAACCATCTAGACTTATACGAAAATTTATTTTCTTAGATGTTCTTTTCTGAAAATTCAAAAATTTATTTAGTAAATTAGGAGTTAGCGGAATTGAATTAGTTAGAATTGAAATATCGTTTGGACATTCTTCTAATATTTCAAACAAATCTTTTCTTAATAAAGGCTCCCCTCCGCTTATTGTTATTTTTTTAAGTCCTTGTTTTTTAAGTTTTCTTAAAAGGGTTAAAATTTTTATTAAGGGCAGTTCTTTAGAATAATAATCTGACATGTGACAATGCTTACACCTACAATTACATTTACCTGTAATGTCAATATGTAGTCTGTGTATTTTCATACTATTTAATCAGAAGGTCCACAATCAGCCAGATGTCCTTTTAACTCCTTCCTTATTGGAAGGACGTATTCTGAACTGTTTTCATAAGTAATTTCCACAGAAAGATTCTTTGTTTTGTAGTTTTCCGTATATTCTCTTGCCATAAATATAAGTATCTTATTGAGTATTTAAGCTTTTATGTTTTCTAATCAATTCTATCTCTCTTCCTCCTTTCCCAGCAAATCACATCCCCACGCTCAGGACATACATAACATCCGTTCATCAAATCATATCCATATTTACTTTATTTTCCTTGTCTTTTTTTAAACATTTCCTACAATACATTTTTTCTTTCACCTCCCTTCCAAAAATAATTTTTCAACATTTTCCAAAAATCCCTTCCCTTTTTCTCATTAGTTCATTTAATTCTTCTAACATTATCATCCTTTATAATTAAATAATATTCTAAGTGCCCTAACAAATTCCCCCTCCTCTTTTCTTTTTCCATTATTTTCTTTTTTGACTTTTTCATTTTTATCATTTTCTCTTCTTTCCCCTATTTCTTTTCTATCATCTTCCTCTTTCCTTCTTTTTCCATTTCCATTCACTCCTACATCTTTTCCTTCTTCGCTCATTATCTCTCTTGTTTTTCTTGTTTCTTTTACCCCTCTTGTGGCCATTTCTATTAAGCTTCTTGCTTTTCTTGCTTTTTCTTTCTTGTTTCCACCCCCCTTGTTTATTACTATTCCTTCTTTTCTCTTGCTTTCTCTATTTTTCATCTCTCTCTTACACTCACATCCCCTCTCTCCGCTCATCACAGACTTCATAAAAATCCTTTCTTTTTCCATAGTAGAATATCCTATCGAGCTTTTTAGCAAATCTCTTCCAGACAAGTAATTAACAGCTTCTCCCACCATCAATCCCCCTATGACAATATTAGGAATAACAACACTAGGAGCAGCATCTCCACAACTTGCTTTGACTTCTTCCTCTAATTTCAGTCCTTTACTGCATTTTACACAAGGAGTTTTTTCAGGAATATAAAGCACAGCACTTCCTTTTGTTCCATTGGTTCCACCATCAATATATGGAATTCCAAACTTAACAGCAAATTCACTTAAAAGATATCTAGCTCTTACATTATCAAAACATCCGAAAATTAAATCATACTTATTTGCTTTAAAAAAACTTCCAGAATTTTTATCTAATTTGCAATCAAATCCTTTGGATTTAATTTTGCCAAGTTGTTTTATTCTTTCAGATAATACTTCTGCTTTTCTCTGACCTATTTTGTCATAAAAAAGTATTTGTCTATTAAGATTGCTATCTTCAACAGAATCGCAATCCAAAATATCTATATTTTTAAACCCAGATAATGCTAAATTCAATGCAACATAATTTCCAATTGAGCCAGCCCCAGCAACAAGAAATTTTTTCCCAGTTATATCTCCTATGTCTCTATGAATATCACAATCGCTTCCAATTCTAGACTTAGAATCAAGATTATAAAAAAATCTATTTTCAACAGGTCTATCTTTTTCATTTATTTGAAATATTTTTTTTCTAATTTCATCTGCCATAATACCACCAGCAACACTAGAAACAAGACCTCCTTGGGTTTGTCTATCAAATTCTCCTAAGTTACAAAGCAAATCATCAACATTACTCTTATCTTCATCTAAAACAGAAACTAAAGATTTTTTATGATTAGCACATCCAGAAATAAAAGAAGTATCAGGATTTTCTTTTAAGTAGTCTAAAACCTTTTCTTTAGATTGCAAGCTATTTGAAGCATCTACAATTATATCAGGGCGAAATCCCTCATAATCCAAAATAGATTCACTAAAAATAGACTTATATGCATATATTTGTATATACGGATTTATTCTACCAAGAGTTTGTTTTAAATCTCTAGCTCTATAGTCAAGTTTTCCAGAATCAGTTAAAAAGCTTCTTTGAAAAACATTATTTTTAGTGTTGTCAAATATAAAAACCTCTCCAATACCAAGCCCAGCCAGGCCTCCTAAAACCATTTCAGACAACAAGCCATTCCCATTCACAACAACCTTGGCATCATAAAGTCTTCCTTGATTTTCTCTACCCCATATTCTATTTTGCCTATCTGTTCTAGGCAGCACAGCATCTAAAGAATATTTTTTATTTTCCATTTTCAAATCTTAAAAATCCTAACACCTTTTTTCTTTTCAAGTGATAGCGCATCTCTTTTTCTCATAGCTAATTCAGATAATCCATCAAGAAATTGATATGGAGTAACTTCGCTATTCAGACTATGTCCATGCATCATAATCATATTTGCTTTATGCAAAATCATAACCATACTTTTGGCAACATCCTCCTCAGAAGCATCATAATCCTGATTAATACCCCATTTTTTCATTCTAAGTTCCTGATTGTTCATATTCCCATAACAAATTTTTCTTTCTTTAGAATCATCCCCAGAAGAAACAAAAGGATGCAAATAACGAGGGTCATTATAAACAAAAGCACCCTCGTTAAATCTAATTTTTCCGTCTACACTATATACTCTAATTCCTATTCGCGTTTCTCTAAAATGATAGTATTTTCTTTTTTTCAATAAAGTATAAGCAGGAATTTTTTTCACAACAATATATTCATTTTCAGAAACTTTTTCAAATTTCAAATTTTTAGGAAAATTTCCAACAGCCCCTCTTTTAATTTTATCATCCAATGTTTTTTCTGTATTTGCTTTTTCTATTGCTTTGGCAACATTTTCAACCATGCAAGATTTAATTTCTTTTTCAATTCTAGCCCTATATGCTTCTTCCAAAAAAGGCAAAGAAACCACATGAACACGTTCTTCAAAATTAATAATATTTTTATCAGATTTAGGTTTTATCGGTATTTTGTATAGCTCCCCCAAAACCATTGCCAACCTTTGAGCTTTTGTTTCTTTTTTCAATTCATTCAAAAATATCTTTTTCTTCTCAACTCCTCTCAATATATCTTCCAAAGAAACACTTAGTCTATTGTTTTTCTCGTTACTATTCGTGTTAGATTTAGCCTTTCTAGAATTCATTTTCCAGTATGCAGGAATAAACCAATCATAAAGAAAATCTTCAACATCAAGTTCTTCAAGCCAAGAAAATTTTGCCTTATCTCTTTTTTCTAAAAACTCAGAGCTATGTTCATTTACATTTTTCAATCCTTGTTTCAAAAACTTTGCAATTCTTTCTCTATTTTTTTCTAAATATCTCCTCTCTAAAAATACAATATCTTCTGATTCCTCGAGTGTAATTCTTTGGCCCTCAACACAAAGAATTTTGCCACGATAATCTTTATTTGCAATTCCATGAAGTGAATATAGTTTGCCATCTAAAAGCATAAACGATTCTTTATCTCCAAAGTGTGACAAAAATGTTTCAGATAAATCAAGTTTTCCATTAAAAAATGGTTCTAAATCAGAAGAATTAATCATACTTGTTAGGCTAATTATATTTTGGATTCAAGATTTTTTTCCTCAGTATCTAACTCAAAAGATTTAGGTATTTTTTCTCCATGTCTTTTGCTCATTCTATCATAGTGTTCGCTTTTGCCCTCATAATATTGTGCCATGGTTTCATAATATTTTTCTATTAATGTATGATATTTTTCTATTACTCTTTTTCTCTTTCTATCAAGACACCTTAATATCGTGGAGTTTTTTGTTGTTATGGTGCCCCTGTGTCTTCTTATCATTGCCATTCTTCTGCTTCTTAATTCTGAATATTCATCAATTGCACTTTGTGCATCTTCATATCTTTTTCTTAATGCCTCATCTTGTTCTTTACCTTCATAATCAACTCTTTCTCTTATTTCTTTGTCAATTGTTTTATCACTTGAATCAATGCCATTTCTCTCAGAAACAACCTTAAGTTCTGGCATCTTATTAACATAAGTTCTTCTTCTCATTTTTCCTGTTTCAGGATCACAATAAGGATATTCTATAATTATTGCACAACTAGGCCTATGCCCCTTAGCATTAACAACAATACTTGGAAAAAATTTAAATCTAAATTTTTCATCTGAGCCATCTCCCCAAAACGAAATTTCCTTTTCTACTCCATCAGCTACTTTAATTGCTAGGTTATCGTCATCATCTGGAGAATGAAAAGTATCCATTGTTGCATGTGAATGAGCCCAACCTAAAGGAAAGCATCCTCTTTTTCTAATTTCTTCATATGTTTTCATTTTCGCAGAAGGAGAATTTAATACGCATTTCACAGGACTAACCCATTGTTCATGAGGAATAAAAATATCTCTAATAGCAAAATTATTTTTTCCAACACCCTTTTTCTTGCCTAAAGGATACATATGAATCTCATTATCCCCAGTAAGCTCAATGGTTTTTCTAGCTATTTTATTTGCTTTATTAAGGGCCTCTTTAGTTATCTTTATAGATTTAAATTCTTCAGGAACACAACGCGCAGAAACACACTGCTTGACCCTGTGATTATAATTCCGAAGCAACCATTTCCTATGTTGTTCAGCTCTCCATTTTTTATATTTAGGAGTTTGTCTCATTTCTCCTCCAATTCTACATCTTTCTAAAAATGCTTCCCAAGATTTTTTTGGAATTATACAACCATCATCCAATTGATAATCCCCACTGCTTAGTTTTGTAGCACCCATATATTTTTTCATTTTTATAATTTAATAAAATAAAAC
>Ga0272440_1002846_pt1 | contig 13269 bp, 10 predicted proteins | sample SSMMMBAug17_FD_192440 | JGI IMG/M metagenome (GOLD analysis project Ga0272440, IMG submission 192440) | Marine sediment archaeal communities from Little Sippewissett salt marsh, Falmouth, MA, United States - SSM-MMB-Aug17 | ecosystem: Environmental > Aquatic > Marine > Wetlands > Sediment ...
TTTCAAAATATTTTTCTGAACATATTCGTTTCCGCTTTCAACTGCAATTGTTATTGACTTTAAACCTATTTTTTTTAAGCCAATAATTAGATCTTCATCAAGATTCCACACAGCCAGACCATTGGGAAATTCAATATTGAAAAAATTACCAAATCTGTCATAAATTTTATTACAAAAATCCAGCGCTCTTTTTTTTGAATAATTGAACATATCATCCTGTATTAAAAGATTGTTCATTTCATATTTTTCAACAAGATATTCAATGTAATTGATCATATAATCATTAGAATGGGCTCTCACTTTTCTTCCATGCACTCTATGAGCGGCACAAAAAGTACATCTCATTGGGCAGCCTCTGCTTGTAAAAATGGACATTGACTTTATCTGCTTCTTTTCGATCATACTTCCAACACGTTCACCATCAATAGAATTTGTTAAATATTCAGAAGCATGAGGCAATACTTCAAGTAATGGAAATGGGAGCGTATCCAAATTGCTAATCATTGCTGGAAATTTTGAACTGGATTGGAATGAATTTTTATCAACAATGTGGTTATTCTCTTTTAGCAATGAATTAATTTTAGGGTTTTTTAAGTTATTTGCCAGCCATAATATTTGCTCTTCAGCTTCACCCAGAACAATATAATCAAACAAACCTTTAGGCATGATTTCTTTATACATATTTGTAGGATAATGGCCACCTGCAATGATTATCGTATCAGGTGCCTGTTTTCTTATCAATGATGCGATTGTTTCAACAGTTGTAGATACAACATTAAACAAGCAACTAATCGCTACAATATCAAATATATACTCAGATAGTTGTTCACTAAAAAATGCTGATAAGTCTTTTTCTGCATTACAGAAATAATTATTTTCCCTACAAAGATAAAAAGAACGATGTAAGTCAAGTATATCAACATCATGATTGTTTTTCCTTAGCATACTTGCAATGTATAAGCTTCCAATAGGTGTTGCCGGACTCCAATCTACAGATTTTGTGAAATCACTATATCCATTTTTGATATTTGTGATTTCTTCGTTTAGCATTTGTATTGAAAAATTTGGGGGTATGATTAAATGGATTTTCATAATTTAAATCTGATCAATTAATAAGTCATTTGTTTCTGAATAAGCGTTTTATTGATTTCAGTAGTTGCTAAAACTTCAGCAATACGCAAACCTGAATTACCTGCACCATAAGGGTTTTTACAAACACAAACCTGCTCTTTAAATTCTTTATTGTTCAAACATTTCAAAACAGCTTGTTTTAGTTCATTTTTATCATATCCAACGTCAATAACATTATTTCCACGAAGCCTGCCCTGTTGCCGATTACCAATATTTATACAGGGACAATGAAAAGCAGGAGTTTCTTTTATACCACTGGATGAATTTCCAATACATGCTGCTGCTACATTTAGCACACCATGATAATAATAACGTCCTAAACTTTGATGTATTTGAATTAAGGGATTATTTTTCTCAGCCAGTTTTACAATTTCATGAATAATTCGTTTTCCGCCTGCATCATCATTTGGATATGTAATTATTACCTGGCAATTCATTTCAGTTGCGCATTCTTCCAGTGCTTTTAAAAGCGGAAGAATCTGTTTTGTCGCTTGTTCAAATTCAGTTGTCACTGAATGTTGAGTAAAAATCAGTATCGGTTTTTCCGGATTCAGCTTATATTTTTTATAAATATCATTTTTATCAGCATACTTTTTTTCAGCAACTAAATCCAGAACAGGCATTCCCACATTAAAAATTCGCCAGTGTTCTTCTCCCATGCGTTTAATTCGTTCAGCGGCCTGTTCATTTGTGGTAAAGTGAATATGGGCCAGTTTGGTCATCGCATGACGAACAGAATCATCAAGAGCACCACCTTCTGTATAATCACCACCTTCAATATGTGCTGTTGGAATCCCCATTTGTGTTCCTGTAATCAGTGCCGAAAATCCTTCAAAACGATCTGCGTAAACAACTAAAAAATCTGGATTCAAATTATTTAAGACAGGGCTTAAATTTAGAATGCCCGAACCTATAGCCTGCGCTGTAGAAAAAAGGTTATCTCCTGGCATATTAATTTGTATTTGTGCATGAATTTTAAATCCATCAGACTCAATTTCTTTCAAAGTATGCCCGAAATCTTCCTTAAGATGAGCACCGGAGACAAGAAGGTAATATTCTATCTCTGGATGCTGAGACAATGCTTTCAATACAGGATACTGAAGACCATATTCTGCTCTATTACCTGTAAAAACTGCTATTTTTCTTTTTTTTAAGTTCATATTTTCACTTATTATTGTTAATAATATTAAAAAAACAATCTTAACCCCTTTGATAAATTTATTTGAGGTTGCCATCCAGTTAACTTGATCAGATATGTATTGTCCAGATAAAATTCTTTTATTCGTTCATATCTATCATCACCTTGAATTGAAATTTTTCCATAATTGTTTTCTATGCAAATTTGTGATAACATATTTGCTATTTTCTCAGCAGAAGTGCCTTTACCGCTTGAAACATTAACTATTCTACAATCGTTATGCTTATTACGCACTGTTGCAATTCGGAGGAGTGCTTCTACCACATCATATACATGAATAAAGTCTCTTATTGTTTGTAAATTAAACAGGTGTATTGGACCACCATTTATTGCCTGCTTTATTGCGCGTCCAATAATTGTTTCAGTATTTAGTTCTCCATACATGTTAGCAAGGCGTACAATATTACAGGATAACCCATAACTTGTTGAATATCCTGCGACAATATTTTCACCAGATAATTTGCTTGCTGCATAAATTGATAATGGATTTGTTTCATGTTTTTCATCAACTGGCAAGTAATTCGGACAACCATACACATGACCCGTTGATACATATATGAAATTGATTATATCCAAACTTCGACAAATTTCTAATACATTTGCTGTACCATATGTATTTGTTTCAAAATGTTTAAGCGGTTCCAATTTTGAAGAATGTGCATTTTTTAATGCGGCAAGATGATAAACGACTGAGCAGTCTTTCAGTGCTGATTTCAGAGCTTTTGGATCCAGAACATTACCAACAATATATTCATAATTTTTATGTTTTAATAAACTATTGTTTTGGGATATAGGCTTTCTTCCAAATGCGACAACTTTTTTAGGATTGTAATTCAATATTTCTTGTGCAAGTCTCAATCCAAGAAAACCACCTCCACCTGTTATACAAATGGCTTTTTCTTTGAACCAATCACAATTTTTTGATTCTTGTAACATTTAAATATATTTTATGAAAAATCATGTGGATTTAGCTGGGTATTTACAGGTATATCTTTTAAAGCAAATTTACCGACGACATTATCAAAATCTTTTGCCATCAGGGTACCTGTTCCCGGTCTTTTTACCCAAATATTGTCTTTGGTTAAGACCTCTCCTTTTTTTATGTCTTTTATTGTAACGATACTTGCATAAGCAAAATCAATTACAGGCTGCTCAATTGGCAATATGTTCTTATAACCCCCTCTTGCTTGAAAGATAGCCTTCGCTCCTTTAACCAATTCTGCAAGTTCATCTGGTTCGATTGAAATGGGATTATCAGGACCAGGCCATTGCCTTGAAATTGTAAAATGTTTTTCAAGCGCGTTCGCACCTAGTGCAGCAGCACCGAGACACGTATAGATTCCGATTGAATGATCACTGAGACCTACAGGCACATCAAATTTTTCTTTTAATTGCTTGATCGCACCTAAACGCACAAGCTCATAAGGTGTTGGATATGCAGATGTACAATGCATAAGCATAAATGGACAATCATATTCATTAATGGCATCAACTGTTAGCTCGATAGAGTCAACATCATTCATACCAGTAGAAAGTATAATTGGTTTTCTTTTTCGTGCAATATGTTTAATTAGGGGTAGATTATTACATTCACCAGAGCCAATTTTAAACGCTACGACACCCAAAGTTTCTAACCTATCAGAAGCTTCGCGTGAAAAAGGTGTGCTAAGAAATAAAATCCCTTTCTTTTTACAGTAGTCTATGAGTTTGCGCTCTTCATTTTCAGTTAGTTCACATCGTTTTATAATATCCCATAAACGTTCATCACTAATCTTTCCAGGTTTCATTTCTGTTGGAATCATTTCTGCTTCGGTAATATGACATTGAAATTTAACACAATGAACGCGTGATTTCACAGCAGCATCAATAAGCTGAACAGCCTTTTCATAATTTCCTTCATGATTAATTCCAACCTCTGCAATGATAAAAGGATCACTATTATCATCAATTATATAATTGCCAATATTAAAATGTTTCATATTTAATATCCTCATTTTTTTATGCTTTGACAAATAAGATTTTTAATTGTTTTTAGCAACAGTTTTTGTTCTATCAAATAATCATCTAATGAGATATCTTTATGATTTAAAACATAGTTAATCAGACCGGAACCGATACATTGTTTACATAGTTTGGAATTTCTTCTGATTTGATCAAGTTTATCCAAGGAAAATTCAAAGACTGACCCCAGGTTTGCACCTTCATAATTGTTGGGCCATCCACAACATAGAATGATATCCGCGTTTTCATCAATCGTTAAAATTGACCATTGCGGGCAATTAAAATCTGAATCACATTTCTCTGCTGCCATTTCAGAAAAATGATCCATAAAAAGTTCTGAATCAATCTTTTGTTTTAAAAAAGGATCAATAGATTTAGTAATAAAATAATCCTGAGTCATTTTAAAATTATTCAAATGAGCGCCTGCTTTTCCGGCAGACATCATTATACCACGTTTTTGAAAATATATTTTTGCATCATTCATTTCACTTTCATTAAATCTATATCGATGCCATCGAACAGATGGTTTCCAATGAATGCCAACACGTTGCAGCATAAACAAAAAAGTATCAATATTTTTTAAAACGTTATCAATTCGACCGCCATGAATTCGACCATATGAGGTCTGAGAAAACCCGCTTATTGAGATATCCATTCCTGCCAGGCAGGCTAAAGCTTCTGGATCCAGTCGGGGCAACTTCAGCATATTTGAACTGATAAATGATCTTAAACCAAATTTAGCAACTGTTTTAATAATTTCATTTAAATGAGGATGCAAAGTCGGTTCACCCCAATTAAATAGATGAAGCACACGCATTTCCGATAGCATTCCTTTTGAGCTAAGAAAATTAAGAATTCTTTCAAAAGTTTCCAGGGGCATAAATCTTCCCTGAGGTTGTGCGCCACTTCCTTTTACACAATAAGGGCAGGTTGCATTGCATTTTCCACTAATTTCGATAAAGCAGATACGCGGTTTAAACATAATTTTTTCCTTTTTTACTGGTAAATGATTCTCCGATTTATTACTATGAAATATTTCTGAATGGTCTAAAAGTGATTCCAAGGCATTTCTTGTTACGTGATTATCAATTTCAATATAATATGAAGGATTAATACCCTTTGGAAACCCTTTTTTAATAGATTCCAACAATGCGCCTTTGCTCTCTGCATATCTAAATATTCCATTTTTTATATCATCTTCCAGTAACTGAAGAGATGGAGATATAGTCGTTGTAGGAACATTAAAAATCAAAGCTTCATAGGATACCGCAGATGAACAAGTAATGTGATGATCACTTAAATTCAACAGTTTATAAAGCGAAAAACTTGTTGAATAATTCATTTCATAATTAGAACAATAGTTTTGAAGAATTCTACTCAGTCTTTTTTTTTCATTCTCAGTTTTGTGAAGAGGATGAAGACGAATCAACCATATCCATGTGTTTGGAGCATCTTTCATTGTTTCAAACAAATGGTTTGGCAACGTCATGCTAGGCCCTTGTAAGGTAATTAGGATTATTCTTTCTTGTATTTTTACAAATTGAATAAATTTATTCACTTCTGCATCAGATGATTCATTATTGCGTGTAAACCATTTTGCTATGCGCGTATTTCCACCAACAATGGGTAAATGGTGCGGACAGTCAGGCGTATGACTTCTTTCAATGCTATTTTTGAAGCTTTCCCCCCAACACCAGAAATATTCCGGTACCAGATCATATCCTTCAGGGGGAATTTTTGTCCAATTTGTGTAAAGAGCATGGTAGTTTCCACATATGCCATGTTGAATATCAACAGTTTTGATATTAAGTTTTTTACATGCTCGAATGCATGACATCGCAATTAAGTAATAATAACAAATAACGAAGAATGCCTTTGGATTTAATGCTTTCAGAACTTCTGTAAAAAATAAATCCCAACCCATTAGTTTTAATGCATGTTCAATGTATAATAATTCATCAATATGAATTCCAGCGATATCATAAACAACCTTTTGTAAACCGGAAAAATACATAATTGAATAATCAGTAAGATTTATTTGTTTATTCGCATATAATGGCTTAAGAAAGACTATCGGCTCAAATCTGGGCAATGTTTCATTAGTACAAGAAGTTACTAATTCGATCTTTAAACTTTTATAACATGATTGATGAGATTCGATAATTGAATCAATAAAGGGGTTGTAATATTTTCCTTCCACTATTTCTTTATCTCGGTAATCATCATACCGAGATAGAAACAACATGTCAATGCCCTTATATTCCTTTAGTTTCTTTTTTGTATCAGCAGAAATCGATAGTTCTGGAATATTAATTTTTTTTGTATCAGAGGATTTAACTGTAAAGTTCAATTCGGGATGGTAAAGTTGCTGCCACAGTGTTAACCTGATAAATGGCCATAAACAGATATGATTAAATTTTACTGAATTTACATCATATACCTGTTCTATGGATTCAATAACCTCAGTAAAGCGGCGATATGACTTTATTTTTGATTTATCCATTTATTCTTTGTTCATTAAGCAGAAGTTCGCATATTTTCATATCCAATTCTGTATCAATATCTAGAGACCGATTATAAGGCATAAAATAGGCGATTGTTTCAGGTGTTAAAAATGATTGAGTAGAATTCAACCACTCCGCTTGCGCAACATAAATTGCTCCATTTATCATAAAGATTTCTGGTATTTCCTGCCTGGTCGGTATAAAACCATTTGCATGAAAAGGCTGTATATATGGTGATGTATTGATTGTGCATAATAGAAAAGGATTTTTTGGGGGTTCTGTAACAGATACGCATATTTTTGAATTTTGCTGCATGCAGAATTCAATACATCCATCAATATCATCTACTGCTCTTAAAGGCGATGTTGGCTGCAACAAGACAATATAATCATAATCCGGGAATTGTTGTATTGCATGAAGAACAGGTGCAATTCCTGGTGTATCGTCTTCTGCTAACTCTTTTGGTCGGACAAAAGGAACATCACACTTCCATTGTTTTGCAATTGAAATTATTTCATTATCATCTGAAGATAATATAATTTTATCAATGTATTTAGACTGTTGTGCATTAATAATAGACCATGCAATTAATGGTTTGCCAGATATAATCTGAATATTTTTTCGGGGAATACCTTTTGATCCCCCTCTTGCTGGTATAATTCCCAATATTTTATTATTGTCATACATCGTTAATTACCTGATAGTAATAATATACATGTTAAGAAAAAAAGTTGTTAAAATCACCATTGGCCTGATAAAAATCTTGTATCTGACCGATATCTTTCCAATATTCCTTTATTGGAAACACGATTATTTCTTTTGATTGTTTCATTAATGATCTAAATATTGATGGCATATCAAGTGGTATATTTTTCTGAATCAAATCCAGAGTTAATGGATTTAGTATATAAATCCCTGCATTAACAAAAAATTTTTGTATTGGTTTCTCGTCAATACTAACAATTCTATGATGATCTATTTGAACAACACCATAAGGAACTTGAAAATCATGTTCACGAACACACATCGTTGCAAATGCATTATTTGACGTATGAAAATCCAATAATTGTCTGAAATTAATTTGTGTAAGAACATCGCCATTCATAACCAGGAATGGTTCATTGGGAGTTTCAGATAATAGAGTTAAGGCACCAGCTGTCCCCATTGGCTTTTGTTCTCTCAGGTATCGAATTTCTATATTCCATTTTACCCCATCTCCAAAGTAATCTTCTATCATTTGGGCTTTATAGTTGATTGCAATATAAAAATATTGAAACCCCTGTTCAATAAAACGTTCTAGAATGGTTTCTAATAATGGTTTTTTTCCCACTTTGAGTAGTGGTTTGGGACAGTTATCTGTCAATGGTTTAAGACGTGACCCCAAACCACCTGCCATCAATATTACCTTATTATTCAGTGGCAGTGATAAAAGCAAGGCAGGTGAAACCTCAATCCTTATCAATTTATTACAACCATCTACGACTGGTATTTGATGTATGGCTTTCTTTCTCATTAAATTGAGTATCTGTTCACGACTATCGTTAACTGTTGCAGTAACAGGCCTTGGGTTCATAATTTTAGTAATTGGTTCATCAATAGATATTCTTGAGAGAATGCTGCGCCGAACATCGCCATCAGTAACAGTTCCTATCAAACGTCCTGATTCAGCATCACAAACTAACGCGATCTGAATCTTTCCTCTATCGATAGCACTCATCGCTTCTTGAATAGAAGAAGTTTTTGATATTATACATTGTTTCCAGTTTTTCATAATTTTCTATTGGTATAAATCAATCATATATTATAAATTGAATGTTTGTAGTTTTTTAGAACATTTTCATTCATAAACCATTGAATTGTTTTTTGAAGTCCTTTTGTGAGACCTTCTTGTCCTGTATAGCATGGTGTCCAGCCAGTCAAACGTTTTGCTTTTGAGTTGTCAGCACACAAGCGATAAACTTCACTACAAGAAGGTCGCAAACGTTGTTGATCTGTTTCAATAGTAATGTCAGCACCCATAATAGCTGCGATCATTTTTACTGTATCATTAATGGATATTTCATAATTACTTCCAAGATTTATAATTTCGCCTATTGTTTTTGATGATTCCGCTATCGCAATAAAGCCATTAACAGTATCATCAATGTAGCTAAAATCTCTGGTTGGATGGCCCGCACCCATTTTTATAATTTTATTATTAGATGCAATCTGAATAATTACAGCAGGGATAACTGCTCTCGCAGATTGTCTTGGACCATAGGTATTAAAAGGACGAACAATAACCACTGGAGTATTAAAAGAGGAATAAAATGACATTGCAATATGATCCGCTCCGATCTTTGAAGCTGAATATGGGGATTGTCCCTGAAGGGGATGATCTTCATTTATTGGAACATATTTAGCGGTACCATAAACCTCACTGGTAGATGTTTGAATAAGTTTTTCAACATTCAATTCACGTGCTGCCTGAATAACATTCAAAGTTCCTTTGATATTTGTATCTACAAAATTATCGGGCGAATGATAGGAAAAAGGAATAGAAATCAGTGCTGCAAGGTGGAAAACAATATCACATCCTTTCATGGCTGTTTTAACACCATTTGGATCTCGAATATCACCTGTAAAAATTTCAATATGTTCTAATTTATCTTTCCTGACATGATTTAACCATCCCCAGGAGTTAAATGAGTTATACATAACAAAAGCTTTTACTTTATACCCTTTAGCTACGAGAGTTTCTGTTAGATGGGATCCAATAAATCCATCTGCACCAGTTACAAGAACTTTCTTCATATTAATAATCCTTAGCTGGAGTCCAAATCTTTCGACTTGGAAGAGAAACAATGATCATATCCCAATATTTTTTCAGCAATTCTGAAATGAATTATTGCTTCATTAATTGGACAAAGCCATTGCATTGATTTTTTATCTTTGGACATTTTCAAAAAAGTTTCAATCTGGCCTTTCAACCCGGGTTTTATTCCAATAGGTTCATCAGGAATGGGTACTTTTTCAATAGTAAAAGAACCTTTAGGTTGTGATTGAAGCAATTCCAGAGGCTGAAGGATAAGTTTTCGATTTTGTGTTGTTAATTCAATCCCCCATCTACCTGCACCACTCCAGGTAGATAAATAACTAAAAAGTACATTTTTTGAAGTACTGCCAGAGCCAGAAAAAATGGATGCATTTGGGTGCCATGGTAATGTTCCACATTGGTAGTAATTCCAGTTTTCAGGCAAACCGGCAAGATGAAGAAACAAATCTATTATATGAAACGAATTAAGTATTCCCCATCGTTTCAGTTCTTCTTTACTAAATTTTTTTCTCTCACTTGCTTTTAAAACTGAGGCCTCTAATTCTGTAAAATCGAAAGAACAAGATAACAAACCACCATCTTGCTTAATAATGTTTCTTGCCATTACTATAGACGAATAAAAACGTCTGTTAAAAGCGATATAGACATGAACCTCATTTTTTTTTGCAAAACATTCAATTTGTTGGAGTTGATTTAAATAAACCGCACCTGGTTTTTCTATCAAAATATTTCGATACCCTCTTTGAATCAACGCAAGTGTCACCTCGTAAAGTTGTAAATGACTCACTGCAACGATTGCTGTATTACTAACAGGGCAGGTTTTTATTGCATCTGTTCCTCCATAGAAACAGGGAATTTCATATTTATTCGTAAATATATCAGCATTTTTTTTACTTCGGCCAAGAACAAGAATATTCCTTTTATCTATTCCTATATATTTTAATAGCTTAACATACTCTGATGCCATCTCACCTGTTCCAACAACAAGTATAGGTTCATAAACTTTAAAAGGTTCATTCTTCATAATCACATAATAGTTATTTTTAAGTTATAGGAAATTCCGTTTTACCTGTTATTTCCAACAGATCAAACAGTAATTCATGCCCGATAAGCGCATCTGCTAAATTTGGGAGATGGCATGTTCCATTACCAATAATACTTCTTAGCCAGGATCTGGTATTCTCCCATAAAGGTATCGTTTCAATTCCTTTTATTTCGCTTCGACAATAATCAACACCATAAAGATAGTTTGGCAATCTTTTACTTTTCTCATCTCGCTCATACACTGTTACAATATCTTCTTTTCGATCTATGATATATTGTTTATTTGGAATTTTTGTAATAATCAGACTCATTGGTGCAGAACTATCAGCTATACAGTTTAGATATAGACGAGAATTATCATCAAATAAATAAAACCCTCTTCCACCTAAATCTTTAAAGTTTTTTCCTCTTCCACTATTAATTAAATTTGAATCTATTTCTCCAAATAATAATTTTGCATGACGATTTCCTGTCAGATACGAGGATAAATCAAGCCAATGTACACCATTGCATGCCAATCCATAAGCACCGCCAGTTATTGTAATGTGAAAAGGCCCTCCTTGATTTCGAAGATCAGTATAAAAAGGTAATGTTCTATGATAATGGTTGCATTTAATATTTAATGCGTTTTGTTGAGCAAGTTTGTTTAACTCTAATACCCGCTTTCTGGATTGTTCTAAGGGTTTTTCAATCAGAACATTCTTCACTCCAATATCTATGACTTGTTTCAATCTTTCCAATCGACCATTTGCAGTTGCCGAAAGAATAGCACCATCAAATTTAAAATTTTCAGGAATACATTCAAAAGATGTGTAAAAAGAAATTTCTGCTTTAACTCCAAATTGGTCTACAATTTTTCGAAGTTCTTTTTCTGCTTCTTTACGAGGCTCTACTACAATGATTGATCCTTCTAATTCATTCAATCCTTGTAAATGTCTTTGAGCCATTCTTCCGGCTCCAATTAATAAAATATTCATATATTTAATCTCAATTTTTGATTCTTTTAATTTTCACCTTTGTAATTCATTCAAAATTTCTATAAACTCTTTATTATTTGGATATTTTTTTAAGAATGATTGGCATATTTCAATGGCATCAGTATGCAATCCTAAATGGACATAAATCATAACAATGTTTTTCGTTGTATTCTGATCTTCAGAATCTATAGACAACGCTTTGATAAAACTATGTAAAGCCTTATTCCTTTTGCCTTCATTCCAATAATAAACCCCCATATTGTTATGTGCAATTACGCAGTTGGGATCTGTTTCAATCGCTTTATTAAAATAACTGAATGCATTTTCTAAGTCACCTTTCTTGAAATAGTCTTCACCGAGCTGATTGAATTTAAGAGCCTTTTGAGCCAAATCTGTTGAGGAAAAGCGTTTTAATTCAGAGCTGTGATCAATACAATCACATGATTTCATTTCTAAAAATCTTACTATGTTATTAAATTCATTAGATTTTTTAATCCATTCAACCAGTTCAGGCTCAGCAGATGAATCGAAGGGGCGAAATTGAGGGTAATACATTCTGATAAACTGTTCTCCCAAAGCAGATAATCTTATTTGGTTGAATTTATTACAAGCAGTTTCAAGGGAACATTGATACTGATCCGCTATTATTGATCCTACAGCTTTTACAATATTTAAATAATCGGCCAGCCAGCCTTGTCTTTGAATCCAATGATGAGGCGTAGGAAATTGCTGAACAGTATCTCTACCAAAGCTGACTTGAGGGTTGCCTTGATGCAAGGCAGTTACACTTTTGAGTCGATGAATTTTCCCCTGTGCAATTGTTAAATAGCAGGTTAGTTGGTTGGCAGATGTTAGTTCTCCAGGAGATAGTGCTGATAAAATTTGTTTTGATTTTTTTAAACATTCTGTTCTATGAACAGCAAAAAAAAGTACGAGATTGAAATTCCCAAGCATATAATTCTCCAAACGCTGAAAAGGAGATTCTTCTGTCAGATGTTGTGCCGCATACTTTTTACCTGGCAATGATACTTTACCATATGCTCCTTGGCTGCTTTCGTTTTGATAATTTGTGCCTGGTAGGACATGAAAATCAATGACATCTCCACCACATGCAGAATAATCACTATGAACGTTTAGAAATTGTATTGCCTGTCTGAGACTTTCTATTAAGTAAAAATCATCGTTGGCCGCAATGGCTGTAAAAGGTGTATGGATATTTGTAAGCGAATCTGCCAATCTTGAATAATAATCTGCATTTGTACTGTCATTTGGATAGTGCTTATACTTATAATTGATATTTCTAAAATTATTTTTTTCGGAAAGTACTTTGGTTAATTGCGCATCTGTTCCTCCATCAGCAATAAATACTTTAAAAGGAAATTGTATTTTGTTGGCATAATCCATCCATCGATACGTGTACATGCTCCGATTTTTCAAAGTCAATAAAATTGTTAAATTTTTATCGTTATACATTTTGAATTCCCATTATATTTAAATTTTTACTAAATCCATTTCTTTTCGGTCACATTCACTTTCAAGAATCGAACATTCCTGACAAATTTTCATTTTATAGCGATTACCTTCAGTATGAATTTTCCG
>Ga0272440_1002847_pt1 | contig 13267 bp, 12 predicted proteins | sample SSMMMBAug17_FD_192440 | JGI IMG/M metagenome (GOLD analysis project Ga0272440, IMG submission 192440) | Marine sediment archaeal communities from Little Sippewissett salt marsh, Falmouth, MA, United States - SSM-MMB-Aug17 | ecosystem: Environmental > Aquatic > Marine > Wetlands > Sediment ...
CCTCCCGTAGGAGTCTGGACCGTGTTTCAGTTCCAGTGTGGCTGATCATCCTCTCAGACCAGCTAACCATCGTCGCCTTGGTGAGCTTTTATCTCACCAACTAGCTAATGGTACGCGGACTCACCCTTAAACGGTAGCTTACATGTAGAGACCACCTTTGATTTACATTCTTATAAATATAAATCATATCCGGTATTAGCATCGCTTTCGCAATGTTATCCCCGATTTAAGGAAAGATTATCCACGCGTTACTCACCCGTGCGCCACTTTACTATCTCCTGCAAGCAGGAGAGTTCTCGTTCGACTTGCATGTGTTAAGCACGCCGCCAGCGTTCATTCTGAGCCAGGATCAAACTCTCAAAAATAAAATATTTGATAATAAAAATCTCAAAGTTTTTTTAGGAGCCTACCTGCTTAATCACTATTTAGTTTTCAGAGATCAAATTCAAAAGATGTATTACTTTAAATAAAATATTTAACGACAATAATTTTCTATTTCGATTTTTTCTGAATAAAACCGATTCAGATTTTTTTATCGCTAATTGATAAGATGTAATATACATCTTTGTATTTAATTTGTCAATGTTTTTTTTATTTTTGTTATCTTTTTTTTCAAAAGAATAATAAAAACGAGCTAAACTTTTTTGCCCTCATTGATAAAAGCTAATATACATCTTTTATTTTTATTTGTCAAACTTTTTTTAATTTTTTGTGGGCAATTGAATCAAATGATATTTTTTCTTGCCTGCACGTAGCTTCAACTCTCCATCTATAAAACATCCCACATCTATTTTCTTATGCGCATCGTTAATTCGATTGTCATTAAGATAAGCACCACCTTGCTTGATTAGACGTTTAGCTGCTGAATTTGAATCACAAAGACCTGATTCGGCAAATAATTCGAAAACCTGAATACCTTGATTTATTTTATCCATAGAAATTTCTGTTTTCGGAATATTGCTTTGTGGTGACATGTTTTGTTTATGAATTTGGCTTGATGGTAGTAGATTCCTGGCTATTTTACGCTGACCAAACAATTCTTGTGCCGACAAAAAAGCCTTATTGGCTTCATTAATGCCATGTGCAATGACTGTCGTTTCATAGGCCAAAATTACTTTTACCGGGTTTAAGTCTTCTGCTGATAAATGCCTCATTGCATTGATTTCATCAACTGGCAAAAATGTAAACAGCAATAAAAAACGTACGACATCCTTATCATCAGAATTCACCCAGTATTGAAAATAATCATAAGGACTGGTTTTGTTTTTATTCAACCAGATTGCGCCTTTAGCTGTTTTCCCCATTTTGACGCCTGAACTGGTTGTGATTAATGGGAATGTAATTCCATATACAGAAACATTCTTTTTCCGACGCAGCAAGTCAATGCCTGCAACGATATTGCCCCATTGATCATTTCCCCCCAGTTGTAAGACACAATTATGAGTATTATATAAATGATAAAAGTCATAGGCCTGGAGCAACATATAATTAAATTCAATAAAGTTTAACCCTTCATCAGTTTCCAGGCGCATGCGATAGCTTTCAGCTTTTAGCATGCGATTGACACTGAAGCAACGTCCAATATCTCTTAAAAAATAGATATATTGCAATGTTTTTAGCCATTCAGCATTGTTTACCAGAATTGCTTGTTCATTCTCAAATGAAATGAAATGAGACAATTGCTGACCTATGCTATTGACATTATGTTCAATATTTTTTTCAGAGAGCATTTTTCGCAACTCGGTTTTTCCACTTGGATCGCCGATCATTGCGGTTCCGCCACCAACCAGTACAACTGTTTTATGGCCGAAACGTTGAATGTGTGCCAACGCCATGATAGGAACCAGACTGCCAACATGCAAGCTATCCGATGTTGGATCAAATCCCAGGTAACAAGAAATTTTCTTGTTTGACAGTAAATGATCCAATTCCTCTTCATGGGTGGACTGCTCAATAAATCCACGTACCTTCAGTTCCTGGAATACATTTTCCATTGTTATTTCCGAACTGTTTTTATTTGCTGGCATATCCAACAGACCGTGTTTCACGTATAACGGTCACCTTGATCTGTCCGGGAAATGTCAGCGATTCTTCAATTTTTTTGGTAATGTCCCTGTTGAGGAGTACGGCTTCTTCATCAGAGATAATCGCACTTTCAACCATAATTCGGACTTCCCTGCCAGCTTGAATGGCATATGAACTGGCCACGCCCTTAAAACTATTACAGATTGTTTCCAGATCTTCGAGACGCTTAATATAGCTTTCAAGCATTTCGCGTCGTGCACCTGGTCTTGCGCCAGAAAGACCATCAGCGGCCTGAACCAATAAGGCCAGAACCGAGGCTGGTGGAATATCTTCATGATGCGCTGCAATGGCGTGAACAGTTTTATATGATTCCCCATAGCGTTTAGCCAGTTTTGATCCAGTCAATGCATGCGGTCCTTCGACTTCGTGGTCAATTGCTTTTCCTAAATCATGCAAAAGGCCCACTCTTTTCGCTTGCTTGACATTCAATCCCAGCTCTGATGCCATAATCCCACATAAAAAGCCAACTTCAATGGAATGCTTCAAAACATTCTGAGCATAACTCGTTCTGAATTTCAGCCGTCCCAAATACTTTATTAACTCCGAATGGATTCCATGAACCCCCAGATCAAATGCAGCCTGTTCGCCCGCCTCACGGATAGCATCGTCAACTTCGTTTTCCACTTTTTTGACAATGTCTTCGATTCGAGCCGGATGAATTCGACCATCTGAAATCAGTTGGTTTAATGAAATCCTTGCAACTTCTCGCCTTATAGGATTATAGCCGGATAAAATCACAGCTTCAGGGGTATCGTCGATAATTAAATCAATTCCGGTTGCCGCTTCCAGGGCCCGGATATTTCGACCTTCACGACCAATAATTCGGCCTTTCATGTCATCATTGGGTAACTGTACCACAGATACTGTATGTTCTGCAACATATTCTCCTGCATATCGTTGAATTGCTGTGGCAATAATTTTTTTTGCCTTTTTATCGGCTTCTTCCTGGGTTTCAGTTTCAATGCGTTTGATAATCTTAGCGCCTTCGTAACGCGCTTCATTTTCCATCGCCTTAATCAGATGCTCTTTTGCCTGATCTACAGTCATGCCAGAAATCCGTTCAAGGAGCTTTTTCTGCTCCTCCATCATTTCGTTGAGTTTGCGTTCATTTTTCTCATGTTCGCCCAGTTTTTTATTATATAGTTTTTCCTTTTGGAATATTTCCTGACTCCGCTGTTCAATCTTTTCATGTTTTTTTTCAAGGTTTTCTTCCTTTTGCATCAACCGCTTTTCAATTCGTTTCAACTCAGTTCTCGTTTCCAGAGTATCTGCATCAAACTGCCCCTTCATTTTATATAGTCGATCTTTTGCCTCGACCTTGGCTTCCTTGATGATTGTTTCTGAACGCCGATAGGCATCGTTAATAATATTTGCCGATTCTTCCTCTGCCATCCGAATTTTTTGCGCATACAGACGACCTTTTGCCCAGTATGCAACGCCAAATCCAATGACAAAGCCAATAAGGCTCATAGATATGGTATATTCATTCATTATATCACATCAATTGTCAATAGTTTATAAAAAATGCTATTTGCAAGCACTTGTTTTTACTAGAGATAATCCGTGGCCGATTACTCGACTGTCAAATTATTTTGAAATACTGGATTATTTCTGTATCTCGCGTTGACGATTAATGGATATGGCGGGTATGTTGTGGCAGTCATTCATGGAGACAATCCAAAACACCCATAACTTTGCCGCTTATATGAATGACAGTTTACTTTACAATCTATTTGTATGACACATAAAATAAACATGGCAACGCTGGAAATGAAGAAGGCAAACTGAACAAGTGAGCAAACTTCAATCCAGGGAATCAAGCTATATATTAATAGGAGTACCACGTACCCCATATATAAATTTACTATCATTCTCATATCGAATGTCTTAATCACGCAACGCATTTATATTCTATAAATATTTTCAACACTGACAGCCGTTTTTTACAACAGGATAATTTATTAATTCATTAATAAGGGTATTCTGAAAACGACTATCAAAAAAATTAAAAAAGCCCCCGCAAGCATGCCGTGTTGACAAACCTTTTGAACCTGATTTTTTTAGGTGGGCACCCTTTGATACCTTTGGGATTCTATGACAATGATAGAATTCACGCTTGATATCAGTGAAGGCCCCCTTTATTATCGTGTTGGAACAAAGAATCTTATCAATCACCAACAGTACAGGGGCTTGTTTGATATTTACAAGCAATTATAAATAAATTTAATATATAATTCAACAAATGATTTATTTTAGTATTATTTATGTCAGCTTCATATGTGATTACTATTTAAGCCATTATATTGTGATTCAAAAAATTGTCAATGTTTTTCTTGAATAAGTGCTTCTATTTTTTGAAGTTGTTCAAGAGTATTGATTCCCAGAACGTCATTTGCATCCTGGTTGAGCATCACTCCAACCCGAAAATTATTTTCTATACCAATAGGAACAATATCTGTCAGATAGAATTCATTCTGCTTATTGTTGTTTGAAATTGCATTGAGGACTTCCTCAAGAATCGCACAAGAAATGCAGTAAATTCCGGAATTAACCATCTTGATTTCTTTTTGTTCATTCGTGGCGTCCGCTTCTTCAACAATTTTTTCAATAAAGCCATTTTGATCCAAAACAATGCGGCCGTAGCCATAAGGATTATCTTGTTCAACTGCCATGACTGTGATATGGTTATCTTCTTTTCGATGCAAATAAATTAAGTCATTAATTTTTCCAGGTGAAATCATGGGGACATCCCCGCATAAAACGACCACTGCTTCAATGTCTGATCCAATCATTGGTAATGCACACTGCAAAGCATGACCGGTGCCCCGTTGTTCTTCCTGGTATGCAAATGAGACATCTAAATATTTTTTTTCAATGTTTTTTCTAACTTCCTGGGCCTGATGCCCAATAACCACAATCGTGTTCGGAGAGATTTTTTTTGCAGCATCCAGGACAAACAGTATCATTGGCCTGCCGCAGATATGGTGAAGAACCTTTGCTTTTGATGACTGCATTCGCTTGCCTTTTCCCGCGGCCAGAATGACTATGGATATATTTTTCATTGTTATTCCTTAAAATATTTTAATACTTTGGATAATGATTATCCATACGCGATCAATTTCTTTAGGTACCGGGGCATACCTTGAAATTGCAAAAAAAAAAGAAAGGCAGACCAAGTTTGATCTGCCCTTCTTATTGTTATAAAAATCGAATGCTTTAAACGCTCAAACAATACATCCTTTTTATGGAGTTTTACGCTGCAGATGGATCTGTCTCAGTTGCATTTTCCGCGAGAATTGTCACTTTATCCGGTAAAGCTTCAGCAAATCCACCAGATACATCAACGTGACGCTCATTGCCACTTTCATCTCGATATTTCAAGGTACCATCTTTCAAGGTTGTAATAAAAGATGTATGACCGGGCAGTACGCCAAATTCACCCAATGAACCTGGCGCCATAACGATTTGAGCGCGTTCACTCACCACATTTCGTTCGGGGGTGACCACTTCAAGAAAAATATTATCAGCCATATTGCCCTCAATTATTTGTTCATTATTAAATGTGACGTTTATCTCGTCACATTTAATACTTATATGATTTAATCTGCGTTTTTCACGCGCTCAAGAACCTCTTCAATACCGCCAACCATATAGAAAGCCTGTTCAGGGATATCATCATGGACGCCGTCAACAATTTCTTTAAACGCCTTGATTGTATCCTCAAGCTTGACATACTTACCTGCTTTGCCGGTAAAGTTTTCAGCGACATGGAAGGGTTGAGATAGAAATCTCTGTATTTTCCTGGCACGAGAAACTGTCAGTTTGTCTTCATCAGATAATTCTTCAACTCCCAGAATAGCAATGATATCTTGGAGTTCTTTATATTTCTGGAGCGTTTGCTGAACAGTCCGCGCCACTTTATAATGTTCATCACCAACAAAGCCTGGATCCAGGATTCTGGATGTCGAATCCAGTGGATCAACAGCCGGATAAATCCCTAATTCAGCAATCTGACGAGACAATACAACAGTCCCATCCAAATGAGCAAAGGTCGTTGCGGGAGCAGGGTCTGTAAGGTCATCAGCGGGAACGTAAACACATTGGACTGCTGTAATGGAACCTTTGTCAGTTGAAGTGATTCGTTCCTGTAGTGCACCCAGGTCAACGGCAAGTGTTGGTTGATAACCAACAGCCGATGGCATCCGTCCCAGAAGTGCAGACACCTCAGAGCCGGCCTGGGTAAAGCGGAAAATATTATCAATAAAGATCAGAACGTCCTGACCTTCAATATCTCGATAATATTCCGCGCAAGTCAATGCAGACAGAGCAACACGAGATCTTGCGCCGGGTGGTTCCGTCATCTGTCCATATATGAGTGCTGCTTTTGGAAGAACACCGGAATCTTTCATTTCGTGATACAGATCGTTTCCTTCACGGGTTCGTTCTCCAACGCCAGCAAAGACAGAAATTCCACCATGATGCATGGCAATGTTATTTACCATTTCCATCATGATAACAGTCTTTCCAACGCCAGCACCACCGAACATCCCCATTTTTCCACCGCGTGGAAATGGAACCAGAAGGTCAATAACCTTGACACCGGTTTCCAGCACACGGACTGTGGTATCCTGTTCAGTCAATTTGGGGGCTTCGCGGTGAATGGGCATCATTTTTTCCTGACTGACCGGCCCCAAGCCATCAACCGGACGGCCAACAACATTAAGAACACGTCCCAGGCAGGCTTCACCGACAGGCATCTGGATGGGTGCGCCGGTATCCTTAACAGGCATCCCCCGAACCAGACCATCAGTTACGTCCATTGCCACAGCACGGACTACATTATCGCCGAGATGCTGTGCCACCTCAATAACAAGATTATCAGGCTCATCATTAATCGCCGGGTTGCTTATGGTAAGTGCCGTCAATATGGCCGGGAGCTTTCCTGGTTCAAACTCCACATCAACCACAGGCCCCATGACCTGAGTAATCTTTCCAATGTTTTCAGACATCAAAAACCTCCTAATCAAAATTACCCTTTCAGGGCCTCGGCACCGCCTACGATATCCATCAATTCAGTAGTAACAGCCGCCTGACGGGCTTTATTGTAAGCAAGTGTCAAATTATCGATCATATCATTACATGCTTTTGTAGCATTATCCATCGCCAACATTCGTGCAGCATGCTCACTGGTTGATGTTTCCAGCAGCGCACTATATAATTGCACAAATATGTTTCGTGGAAGCATATCTCCCAGAACCTCTTGTGGTGATGGTTCACATATATGTTCTGCTACAAAGGATGATTGTTCATTTTCATTGATTTCCGAAGTTTCCAGTGGTGGAATCGGAAGAATTTGCTGAATTTCCGGTATCTGCTTTGCCATTCCCACAAATTGGGAATAGATCACATAAACTTCATCATATTTGCCATCCAAAAACTCTTGAATGAGTTGTTGTCCGGTTGATGATGCAATGGAAAAATCAAACTTTCCGCCCACAACACCGATATATTCATTCTGAATCTCGCATTTTTCTTTACGACACCAATCACGCCCTTTTTTGCCAAAATTGGTAAATGTAATCTTGACATCTGAATGTTTAGCAGTCAACTCATCAACAAAAGCACCTGCTTTATCAATGAGATTGGCATTAAAGCCCCCGCATAAACCTCTATCCGATGTGCAAAGAACCACATTGACCGATTTGACAGAATCACGTGGGATTAAAAGCGGACTGGCATCTTCTTCTGCACGTTCAGCAAGACTTCCCAAAACTTCAGAAAACTTCATTGCATAAGGTCGAAAAGCCTCCATCCGATTTTGCGTACCACGCAATCTCGATGCCGCAACCATATTCATGGCTTTGGTAATTTGCTTGGTCTTTTTGACCCCGGCAATTTTATTTTTAACATCATTTAAGCTTGCCATCGTTGTTCCGCCTTTATTTCAATAACTACTAAGAGTTATAAACGTTATCTATCTATTACTGCATCTGACTTTTGAATTCATTGGTATATTCACCAATAGCAGTATTCATCAATTTTTCCAAATCGTCATCAATGGCTTGTTTTTCATCCAGCCCCTTGAAAACATTTGGATATTTATTTTCAATGAATTCATACAGACCTTTTTCATAATCATTCAATGCATCCAATGGCAATTCATCAAGATAGCCATGCGTACCCGCAAATAAGATGGAAACCTGTTTTTCCATAGAAAGCGGTTTGTACTGCGGCTGTTTTAGAATTTCGACCATTCGGGCACCACGTGTCAATTGTTTTTGTGTCGCGGCATCCAGGTCGCTGCCAAATGCAGCAAAGGATTCGAGTTCTCTGTACTGTGCCAGATCCAAACGAAGTGTTCCTGCCACTTGTTTCATCGCTTTTACCTGAGCCGAGCCCCCAACGCGTGAAACAGACAAACCAACATTGATTGCTGGTCGAACACCTGCGAAGAAAAGACCTGGTTCCAGATAGATCTGACCATCTGTAATTGAAATAACGTTTGTTGGAATAAAGGCCGATACGTCACCTGCCTGTGTTTCAATGATAGGCAATGCAGTCAATGAGCCTGCGCCCAGTTCATCATTGAGTTTGGCAGCGCGTTCAAGCAATCTTGAATGGTTGTAGAAAATGTCGCCCGGGAATGCTTCACGTCCAGGTGGTCTTCTAAGCAATAACGACACCTGACGATAAGCAGCAGCCTGTTTGGAAAGATCATCATAAATAATTAAAGAATGTTGACCTTTATCTCGGAAATATTCTCCGATAGCACAACCTGCATATGGCGCAATATATTGTAAGGTTGCAGGATCACTGGCGCATGCGGAAACAACTGTTGTATATTCCATTGCCCCATGATTCTCAAGAATAGACACAACCTGTGCAACTGTTGATTTTTTCTGACCACAGGCAACGTAGATACAATAAACATCCTTGCCTTTTTGATTAAGAATGGAATCCACTGCAACAGCAGTTTTACCAATCTGTCGGTCACCAATAATCAACTCACGCTGTCCACGTCCGACCGGTGTCATCGCATCAATAGCCTTAAGGCCAGTATACATGGGTTCATGCACACTTTTTCTTGCAATAACACCAGGTGCAACCATTTCCACACGTCTGGTTTCATTTGAGTCAATGGGACCTTTACCATCCAAAGGTTCGCCCACTGCAGAGATGACACGCCCAAGAACAGCTTCACCAACCGGTATTTCAGCAATACGTCCGGTTCGTTTCACTTGATCGCCTTCTTTAAGCTCAGTGTCATCACCCATAATAGCGACACCAACATTATCCTCTTCAAGGTTCAAGGCCAGGCCGAGTATACCACCTGGGAACTCAACCAACTCAAGAGCCATAGCCTTTTCCAGGCCATAGACACGAGCAATTCCATCACCTACAGACAAGATTGTTCCAGTTTCACTTAATTCAACCTTTTTGTCGTAGTCTTTGATTTGCTCTTTGATAATTTGACTTATTTCTTCAGCTCTGATTTCCATGTTAGATACTTTCACCCCTTTTTATTGATTCTTTCATAGAAAGTAACTGTGTTTTTATACTCCCATCTAAAACAAGGTCACCAATTTTGGCAACCACTCCACCAATGAGCTTGGGATCTTGATTAAAATCAATGATGATTTGTTTACCGGTCATTTGTGATAGGGCCGATCGTATCTGTTCCAGTGCATCCGAAGAAAGATCTGTTGCCGATACAAGACTTGCCCGAGCAATACCTTTAAGCTCGTCAGCAAGGCTTTGATAAAACTCATTGATGCTATCGATAAAGCCAAGGCGGCGTTTATCGAACAATAACAGTAAAAAAGAATTTATGACTCTGGACAGGTTCATTTTTTCAAGAACCTGTGTGAGTATCATTTTTCTGCTTTCAGCACCGTATAATGGATTGCTGATCACCTGGCAAAACTCCTTTTCGTTTGCAATCAAATGTGCGAAACTATTGAGTTCTTCGCCATAGAGATCTGCCTGATCATTTTCTTTACCCAGAATTAACAGTGCTTTGGCATAACGCCTCGAAACTGACATATTTTTCATTAGGCCACCACCTTATGAGTAAATTCACCAATCAGACGATCCTGGTCATCATTAGTGATATTGTCTTTGATGATGTTTTCAGCGAGCGCAATAGCTTTGTCCATCATTTCTTCCTGCAAGGCCTTTTTTGCAAGTTTAAATTCCTGTTCAATATTTTTTTTGGCCTGGGCCTGCATTTTTTCAGCTGTCAGTTTGGCTTCGTCGATAATCCGTTGTTTGGCAGCTTCGCCTTGCTTGATATAGTCATCCACCAGTTGTTTGGCTTCATTTTCCATTTCGGAAAATTTTTGTTTGAAATCAGCCAGTTTTTTTTCTGCCTCGGATTTCTCAGATTCGAGGTTTTTCATCTCGTCTTGAATCTCTGAGATACGTGCATTAAGTGCTTGTGACGCTGGTTTTTTTAGAAGCAAAAATAAGGCCACCACAAGTACTAAAAAGTTCATAACACGATATGTATCTGTAGACACCCAGGTTTTTTCCGCATGAGCATCATGGGAATCGTGGGACTCATGTCCGCCTGAGGATGCCATTACCATACCGGCAAACGCAATCATAAAAATTGCCGCAATAGCCAGAGATCGTTTATTAGTGAAGCGCCATTTCATCATGCTACTGCCCTCCCCAATATTTTTTGACCAATGGCCAGCGCAAAGGAATCAATTTCCTCGGCAAGCTTTGTCTTGGCTTTGCTGACATCATCTTGAATGCGTTGTTTGATCTGTTCCATTTCTTTTAGTGCTTTTTGGTTGAGCTCGGAAAGTAAGCTCCGCTCATGTTCATTTGCTTGCTGGATCAGTGCATTTTTTTGATCCAGACCTTTTTGTCGCGCCGCTTCCAGACCTTCTTTATAGGTTGTTTCACTTGACTGGGCATCGGCGTTGCATTTTTGAACAGTTGTTTCCAGATTTTGTATTTTTAGCCTTCGCTCTTCTAAAATATTTCTGATTGGCTTATACAAAATCATGTTCAGGAGCCAAATAAGCAACAAAAAGTTAATGATTTGGATAAACACAGAACCATCAACACTTACCATTATATTCCTCCTGTTGATTAAAAATAATAAGTAATCATAAAAATAAATTTCTATACCATTCAATGCGTCGTCATGTCAAAGGTTTTTTATTTTTTTGATATCAATTGTCATCCTCGTTGGTCACTATACATTGCCCATTAAAAACCACGCCTGGATCAATTAGAATAAAGGGCGCTCGGATATCCCCGAGCATTTTTCCCGGAGGGTGAATTTCAATTCGTGTTTCAGCATCTATACAACCATTGACCTCACCCATAATCAGTGCGGAGCCGACTTTAATATCCCCATGAATGACAGCCTGTGGGCCGACAATAATATCACCTGTTTTGCTAATAATATTGCCTTCATGCTTGCCTTCAATACGCATTCCCCCCTCAAAAGTGATTGTCCCCTGTATTTGGGTCTGTGAGCCGAGAAAGGTATCAATTTCTTTTTTTTTCTTTCTTCTTAGCATTTGGTCTGCTCCTTGAGATTGTTAATGTTTGCCCTTACTATTTTGGGTCGGATTTGTTCTGGTAGTCAGCATTTTTTCCTTAGCGAGGCAAGTCGGTTTAACAAAGGTACGATTTATCTGGGCAGATAATTGTTTGAAAATGTAGTTACGATAACCTAAATCTTTTTATTTTGCAATAAATTTTCAAAATCATAATTTTTTTGGATATTTTGGGACTCGAATGCTTTGTAAAAAAAATCGTTATCAATGCAATAACTATATGAAATCCCCCTTAGTTCAGACATAAAAATTTCATATTTACAACTGACTGTTGAAATGTTTGGCGGATTAATATAATGACTTTAGGGCGCATTCCCAAAAAGTCGGTTGTTTTTGGCGATAATCATTGAAAAATATAGTATTCCAGTAAATCCACGTCCGCATGGGGCTAAAGCCGGCTAAAGCCCCACGCGCTTGCTTTGGAATATGGCGGCTTAATTGAAGGGACTACCTCCAGTTATCATTATCAAGGCATACCAGACGATGTTTTGGATTTAATTTTCGAGAACGTTATCATTACGAAATCTACAATAAGAAATTTGATTTGTCATCAGAACTTCATCAAAAAATAAGGGATTTGGAAACCAATAATCGCTCTTTAAAGTCCCAGGTCAACGAGTTAAAGGGCCGCATGCTTGAACTGGTCATCTGGCGAGAAATGAATCAATACCGAAAAAAAGGACAGCCTTTTGTTGATATAGAAAACAAATTACGCCCCATTCCAGATCATTTTAAAAATCAGGACATGCTTTCCATGATTCAATCCATGACCATCGGCAATATTTATATCAATTATTATATTCAGTCTTCAGAAAGTGTTGTGCAGAAGTTGGATGTTCTGGTTGAAGGTGTTTTGGAAAATATGTTTCAAGGCATTGTGTTTGAAACTAAAAATCGAGATGATACCCATTTGCCCACTGAAAAAGAAGCCCAGCTATTTGTTCAAAAACTGGAATTATTCACCCATTCACTGAAACGACAGGGGCATGAGCATGTTATGCTTTGTCCAATCTATTTTAGTGCCAATGGTTTTGAACCGGATGTGGAAAAATTTTTGTTTGAGCATCATGTATTGACTGCGGATATGGATTCATGGGGGTTGAACCGAGTATAGCCATATGTCCTTTAAAATTTTTTTCAGCAATTTCAATATTTGAAGGATTATCATCAACCACTAATATTTCTATATTTTGATCTTCCATGATAGCAGGTAATTAAGCGGTCATAAGTTTTCGGGTAGAAAAAAGTTCGTCCTACTAAAAATGTTCGACCGCCTGGGGTTGAAACCCCAGGCTATTCTCTGTCGTCCCTAAAGGGACTTAAAGTGTTATATTTAAAAGATCTGTTGTAATCGAACGAATGAGCATCTTATAACAAGACACTATAAGTCCCGATAGGGACGACAGATAATAGCCTGGGGTTTTAACCCCAGGCGGTCGCGGCTTTGCCGCAATTTTGCATTGATGAATTTTTATAACTAAAACCGGGGCATTATTTCTGCCTTGCTGTAGTAGTATATATTTTGTTATTCGTCTGGTTGGTCGAACCTTATATTCGCCTCGAACAAAAAACAGTATCAAACTTCTGAGCAAAAGCAATGTAGG